>Ga0206130_10001202_pt1 | contig 38738 bp, 30 predicted proteins | sample Helgoland_Spring_9_FD_148637 | JGI IMG/M metagenome (GOLD analysis project Ga0206130, IMG submission 148637) | Pelagic subsurface seawater microbial communities from Kabeltonne, Helgoland, North Sea - Helgoland_Spring_Bloom_20160512_1 | ecosystem: Environmental > Aquatic > Marine > Epipelagic ...
TGCTACAGATGTAAACGGTAATGTTGACTCAGCTACTTCGGTAGTAATCATAGTAGACACTATTAGATCTACTGTATTGACCAATAATACAATGGTCTACTTAGATGCAAGTGGAGCAGCCAGTATCACGACTAATGATATAAACAATAGCTCGTTTGACAATTGCGGCATTAGTAGCCTATCTCTTGACATTACCAGTTTTGACTGTAATGATGTAGGTGCCAATACGGTAATACTTACTGCTACAGATGTAAACGGTAATGTTGACTCAGCTACTGCGGTAGTCACGGTAGTAGACACTCTTAGACCTACTGTATTGACCAATAATACAACAGTCTACTTAGATGCAAGTGGAGCAGCCAGTATCACGACTAATGATATAAACAATAGCTCGTTTGACAATTGCGGCATTATTAGCCTGTCTCTTGACGCCACTAGTTTTAGCTGTAATGATGTAGGTGCCAATGCGGTAACACTTACTGCTACAGATGTAAACGGTAATGTTGACGCAGCTACTGCAGTAGTAACGGTAGTGGACACTATTAAACCTACTGTATTGACCAATAATCTACCGATATACTTAAACGCAAGTGGTACCGCAAGTATCTCTAATAATGATATAAACAATAGCTCGTTTGACAATTGCGGCATTAGTAGCCTGTCTCTTGATATTACCAGTTTTGACTGTAATGATGTGGGTGCCAATACCGTAGTACTTAATGCTACAGATGTAAATGGTAATAGTAGATCTGCTACAGCAATTGTAATTGTGTTAGATACCATTAGTCCCGTAATACTTACAGTTCCAAATGATATTACACTCGGGTATTGTGATGCACTTTATACGTATAGTGCACCAACTGCAAGTGATAATTGCAGCTTTACTATTGCACAGATAGCAGGTTTATCTTCTGGTAGTAAATTTCCGATAGGTACTACTACCAATACCTTTGTAGTAACAGATGCTTCAGGTAATCAAGATGTCACATCATTTGATGTAACGATAATACAAGAGTATTTACCATTCGTATTAAGTGACCTTTCCTATTGTGGTAATTCTACGCAAGTAAATTTATCTCAAGGCCGAGATTCTATAACCTTTGCTGGAATAGGAGTAGGTAGTAATGCCATTAGCTTTGAACCGGTGATTGCTGGAGTAGGAACGCATACTATTACAGCTACTTTCATAGACACAATGGGTTGTGTGACTAACGGCACTTTTGATATCCAAGTTTTAGAAGCACCTACAGTTCCAAACATCACACGAGTGGCTTCTGACAAAATACGTGTAGATCAAGAACATGAGTCATATCAATGGTATCGCAATGGAACTATAATCGAAGGAGAGAGAGCTCAGCTCTATCGTGCTATGGAACTAGGATTATACACTGTGCTAGCAGAAAATGGGAATAAGTGTTATGAGATAAGTGAGGGTTATGAATTTGGTATTCCATTCCAAGAGGATGAAGTCATACAACAAAATCGTGTAACTGTATACCCTAACCCTACTGCAGGCCTAGTTTTTATAGAGTTTAAAAATGGAGAGGACACACATATTGTCACCCTAACTAACGGATTAGGAGTGGAACTCATTAAGGTAAATACAGATCAGCGAGTATATAGATTAGATATTAGCAATCTAGCCGCTGGAACATACACGGTAAATGTGGTTAGTTCTACAATAAATGAAAGCGTACAAATTATAAAAAAATAATACTAAATAAGATGATTTCAAAATATACAACCTTGCTGATTTTAGCTCTATTGAGCGTCACTAGTTATGCTCAAAAAGAGCCCCGTGTAGCACCTAGCACTATAGCCCCACCTATAAAAGTAGGTGTTGTCACTTCTAATCTATTAGATTTATATGAAGGACCTACCCAACAATTTAATGGGTTTGAGGATATAGATTTATATGGAAGTAAAGGTGAATATACTAAGTTCGATATGGCATATGGAGTATTAGTAGAGATTCCTCTTAATGACAAAGGCGGTTTGGACATAGAGCTTAATACTGGTAAAATGACCTCTCAAAAGGAAAACCAATATCTAAAAACAGAGGTAAGTATGCTAAATCTATATTATCGTAGATATCTTACTAAATCTCAAAATTCCAATAAACTCTATGCTCGCTTATACTGTCAGCTGGGATTGGGATTCACGCTCTATAAAGCAGAACGATACTTTGTAAAAGATAATGGTTTATTTAGTATGACAGATGGCATTTGTCACAATAATTCTGCATCTCTAGGTTGTATGTTTAATCTTAGTGAAAAATTTCAGGTAAGCCTTTCTACTGGTACTATCCTTAACTACTCGGATGGGTTTGATGGGTACGACAATAAAAAGGTTGGGGATCTTATGCTTAAATCTGGATTAGGACTACACTTTAGTCTGTGAGCTCAACAGGTTTAGTACAGATTACTTAATCTTATAGCTAAATCCTACTTTAAACGTACGCTGTGGTAGTAACTGAGTAAAGATTTGGTCTTGTGCTTCGAAACCTCTGTACACTTGCAAATTATCATCTCCTAGTATATTATCTACCGAGAAGCTTAGCTGCCCTTTATCTTCCTTCATTATCGTATAACTCGCCTTAAAATTTAAACTATGGAAAGACTCGGTATACACATCTGGCAAACGACCAATACCTACTATAGCTAGCTTAGGACCTTGCACGTTATAAGACAAATTTGCATTCAGACCTTCTCCTTTGTTTTGGTAGTTTAACCCAAAATTGATAATGTACGGTGCTTGCCCTTGCATTTCTCTGGTAGTTCCCAAAGTTTGTCCATCTCGTAGTTCATTGGTTTTACCTTGTATCTCCTGGGCAGTCATCTCTACTTTTGAAATAATGTAGGATACATTAGTCGCTACTGAAAAATCATTTAAACCTATCACGTCTAATGATTTTTTCAATTCAAACTCCGCTCCGTATACATTAGCACTTACAGCATTACGAGGAGTAAAGTTAGTAGGCGTCTCTGGCTTATAGACTACTATCTCTATTGGGTTAGTGAAGTTTTTATAAAACCCACTGATAGATACTAATTCTCCCCTTTTCATAAACTTCTCGAAACGCAAGTCAAGGTTAGTAACCTCTGTTTGCTTTAAGTCTAGGTTACCTATGAAGGTACGTCCAGAGATAGGATCCAGTATCTGTGCGAGTGATTTCTCTTTAAAAGAAGGTCTAGCCAAGGTACGCGTGCCGGCTAATCTTACATTGATATCTGTAGTAGCTCTAAAAAGTAGATTAAGTGCTGGCAGCACATTCAACTCATCCAGTACTTTTTCATTGCTGTACGATAGGTTACTTGTGTTTTCTCCAGTGTAAAACATATCTGCTTTTTCTACTCTTACTCCATAAATAGCCATCAATCTATTGGTTAGCGGATACTCATTCATAACATATACAGCTGCTACATTGAGCGTAGCATTAAACTCATTAGAGGCTTGCGGCTCACCAAATAATGTGAATCCTTCTTTTGTATTGGCATCAAAGAGGTACTCTTGTGTGATCTGATTGGGGTCTCCGTTTAGGTTAAAACTTCCTACAGGCAAATAGTTGTACTGAAAGACCCCAAAGTCTCTCTTCTTGATATTATTAGCTGCTCCCAGTTTCAATTTCGTTTCACGTTTGTTTGCCAAATTAAAGGATCTCTCTGCATCCCATTTCGCATTTAGATTTAATTCGGTCAGGCTTCTGTAAAGTCTAGTAACCTCTGACCCTGCACCTATATTAAACCTGTAAGCCTCGTTCTCATCAAAAGACAAAGAAGTGATTCGCATATCTGGCTCATTATTGCTCGAGAGACTCGGCGATACTTTCGTTGTAAACATCCAACCCGAATCGTTTTTCATCGTATGCTCTACTAATAGGCTCGTGAGTGTTCTTTGATTATAATACAATACGCTTTTGTCTAACTGAGCTCCTGCATCCCCAAATGGATTCGCAATATTTTGATAGATTATCTCAGAAGTCTTCTTCACCCCATTTTGCGTATGAAATAATGTAGAACTCAAGCTATGTTTTCCTTTTTTATAAGAGCCATTAGCTAGTGCACTCCAAAGTACTTCGTTTATCCCTACACTACCATTGTTCTTCTCAGAAAGCACTAGCTCATTTACAGACTTATCTTCATCTTTTATATAGGTTTGATAGATGGCTTGGTCAAAGTAGTCGAAGGTATTACTATACCCCGCTGCTAGATTATAACCGTACGTTTTCTTGTCTTTATTTATTTGGTTTCCATAGTTGATATTAAACGACGTATTCAGTAAACTCATTTGCTGAGTAGCTCCTAGCTCTTTACTAAATGCATTAGCATTTCCTTGTGCTTTTTGTGCTCCACCATTACTTTGCGTATATTGAGAAAAAGGTATTGCCTTGGCTTCGCCAAAAGGTATTTTTCTGCTCCCTTTGCCTACGGCAAATACTTCTCCAATAGAGCCACCATGTGTAAGATAAGCATTATTAAAATGCATTGTGGGATTGCAACCTAGTGAAGCTGCAACACCGAATACTTCCTTAGCTTGGAAATCTGAGGTTTGCACATCTACCCAGCCGCCAGTGAAGTCACCTGCCAGATTGGGAGTGAAACTTTTTATTACTACAATATTGTCTATTAAGTTGGTAGGGAAAATATCCATTTGTATGGTATTCTTATCTGGATCTAGCCCTGGCAGCTCCATACCATTCAATACTGTTTTAGTATATCTATCTCCTAGTCCACGTACAAAAACATAACCACCATCCACACTCACACCTGTCACTCTACTCGCAGCAGCAGCGGCATTGCCATCTCCTACTTGTGCCATCGCCTGCTTGCTAGTGCCATCCATTAGGTTTACAGATTTCTTTTGAGCGGTTATCAATGCACTGCTCGAAGTAGTCGATTTTTTAACTCGAATAACAACCCCCTTTTGCTCCTCTGCTTGGGTACCTATTAAGATAGTTCCTAAGTCTGTTTCTCCTCCATCGGTTACTTCCACACTGTCTATGGTTTTAGTGTCATAGCCCATTAGCTTGATTACTATGCTGTGTGTGCCAGCTACAAAATTGGCGTTGAAATTTCCTTCGAAATCTGAGTACCCGCCTCCGTTAGATGTAGGCGACGTAATAGTAGCACTAGTTAAAACTTCATTAGTACTAGCATCTAAAATTTTACCTTTCACGCTACCTCTTTGTGCCAAAGCACTAACAGAAAGAAGTAAGCAAAAGCTAAAGATGAATGATTTTACGATTGACATTATTTGGTTTAGAATTTGTTGTTTTAGTTGTATCTTTTATAACGCACGAAAACAGCGGAGACTAAATCTACCGCTGTTCGCATTGCTTATAATTATTGTATATATCAGTAAGTCTTTGATTAGAAGTCTGCCAGAAGACCCTTAGCATCTGCTAGTGACCAACCTACGAATTCTGATTTATCTGCACCACCCTCTTTAGCTGTTACTAGAGCATTTCCGTCACCGGCAAACTTTTCATCTGCAGCTGTTGCGTCTCCTGCTGGAGCCTTATCTGCAAAAATATCTGTAACCATAGACCAAGTAGTAGTTCCTCCGTCTGGAGCACCGTCACCATCTAGTGTCCAAGCAGTAGAGTTAAATTTAAGATTGGTAAGTGTAAGTGATCCTGCAGTGTAATTAGAAGAAGTATTATCATCGTCTAATTCTACATCAGCAGCAGCGTTAAAACCAAAGAAGTATAAATTATCTACCATTCCTTGAGCTCCACTTCTGAAATCTGCAAATTCACCTTGAGTCGCATTTCCTTTTAGTGAACCGTTTCTTAATGTGAATTGACCACCAGCATTTTCAGAACCCTCTGGTCCGTCTATCTCCAAACCGTGATCTGAAGTAGCTCCTGCGATATATATAAAGTTGTCTATTGTACCACTGTATGCCTGATCTACATCAAACGCATCATCTCCTTGGTACATTACTATGGCGTCGTCTATATTTACAGAACCACCGAAACACTCGATACCGTCATCTACATTACCTACTACCTCTATATGATTAATAGTCGTACCATTACCTACACCACCTAGAGTAAGTCCATTTATTTCGTTGCCTTCTCCTATTAGTGCACCACCAAAACGGATAGATACGTAGGTGATAACACCTGAGTTATCTTCAGGATTATCACCTCCATAGTTACCTTCTACTACGTCTGCAGGTATGCCTTCTATTTGCTCAGTTGCTCCTGTTTTAGGAGATATTGGAGCCTTTCCTAGTACGATTAACCCACCCCAAAAACCTTTGGCAGAAGTTTCGTCTAAATTTAATCCCGTTTTCTCTCCTAGTGCAATCTCATCTGCAACAGAAGTGAAAATTATAGGATTAGTAGCTGTACCTGCGGCGTTGATCGTTGCTCCTTTTGCTATTACCAGTACAGAAGCATTTGGGCCTACACCTACTTCTCCTTTTATAAGGGCACCAGGATTGATAGTAAGCGTAACTCCTTCTTTTACAATAACTCTATTCTTAAGAATATGAATACCATTAGCGTCCCAAGTTTCGTCTGCAGTGATAAAATCAGAGTGCTCGTAATTAGTACTAGGAGTAGGATCCTCTATCGGGTCTTCTTTACAGCCTACAAAAGATGCTGCTGTAGCTAGCATCGTTAAGAATAATAATTTTGAAATGTTTTTCATTTTGAAATAATTTTAATTGCTTTGTTTTTTTGTTAGTACAATGGTGAAGACATAATGTTATCTCTATGTTAAATTAGATTTAAGGTTAATGAAAGTATAGAATAATACGACTCGACTGAAAGTATAACTTCTATTACATTAGCTTTGGCAAGTCTATATGATGTCACTACAGAAAATTCGTTCCTACTTTATTCTACTTCTCATCCTAGTGGGATTTTCTTCTTATGCTCAAAAGAATCCATATGGAGGATTTGCTTCAGAATATTACTTTGGGAGGCAGCTTAGCACTAGGGCAGAAGCTATGGGGCAAAGTTTTACCTCTGTTGAAGGTGATGCTAGTTCTATTCATTTTAATCCTTCTGGTATTGGCAACTTAGACGGAATAGAAGTTAGCATTACATATGCTACTCCATATTATATATTAGAGGATGCAAATAATTTAGCTATTAACCTAGCTAGTCGTATTTCTAAAAAAGTTGCTGTAGGGTATAGCTACAATACATTCAATTACGGTTTAAAAAACTACATAACAGATGACTTTGGAACAATTTTAGATTCCTTTGACAACAAGATTACAAATCATAAGATAGCAGTAGCCTTTAGAGCTGAGCCTACTTTTTTTATTGGTGGCAGCATAGGTTTTCTAAACTTCGATTATGGCAACTACAATGGTCAAGCTTTGCAACTTGATTTTGGAGTAAATAAAAAATTCGAATTCACCCGTTTTAAAAACAATCAGTCAATAAATCTAGCCACTACATTTAAAAATCCTATAGGCACTGAAATGACTTTAGAATCTGCCAATTCTACTATTTCAACAGGCAAAGCCACTTTGCCGCTAATTATGCAATCTGGTCTTTCTTACTATTATACTTCAGAAATTAAGTATAATGGAATTCATGTATTCAAATTGATAGCTTCTGTCGATTATCAAACACTATTTAATTCTCGAAATTATTTCAACAAATACTCGACTGGTTTAGAGCTTAGTTTCTTGGAAGTTTTGCATTTGAGAGGTGGATATTATCGCCAATCTATATCGAATTTCGGATCTTCTAAAAACAAAAGTGAATTGCAAGACCTAACATATGGAATTGGATTCTCCGTGCCAGTCCACAAGCTAACCAATGCACCTATACAACTTAATTTCGATTACTGTTCTATGCCACAACCAAGTGCTTTAGAAAATGCTAATTGGGAAAGTTTAAATTCTTTTACTGGTAGCCTTAAGTACATTTTATTTTAAAGCTCAGAGCATTTTAAATAACTTCACACACTCCTTGGCTTCTTTCACATCGTGCACTCGGAGTATGCTAGCTCCACCTCGAAGAGCAAAAGCGTGCAAAAATGTAGTCCCATTTAAAGCTTCTTCGGGTGAGGTTTCCAGCACCTTATATATCATCGACTTACGAGATATCCCCGCCAAAACGGGCACGTTTAATCTTGTAAGTTCATCTAGATTTTTGAGCAGTGCATAATTATGTTGCATTGTCTTACCAAAACCAAATCCAGGATCTATAATAACTTCTTTTATACCTGCAGCTTTGCATTGCGTTATTTTCTTTTGTAGATACTCCAATACCTCTCCCACTACGTCTGTGTATTGCGGGTTAGTCTGCATAGTCTTAGGTTTCCCTTGCTTATGCATGGCTATATAAGGAACTCCTAATCTAGCCACCGTTGCTAGCATAGCATCGTCATCTTCTCCCGCACTTATATCATTCACCATATTGGCACCCGCTGGCACAGCTTCGGCTGCCACTTTACTTCTAAAAGTGTCTATAGACAAGAAGGCATCGGTAAAGCCTTTCAACTTTTCTAACACCGGAATCACTCTATCTAGCTCTTCTTGTATACTCACTTCTGCTGCCCCAGGCCTGCTACTGTAGCCGCCTATATCCAGTATGGTAGCTCCTTCTGCTACCATTTTTTCTGCTTGCTGCACAGCTTGATCTAGGTCTGTATATTTACCCCCATCTGCAAAGGAATCTGGTGTCACATTCAATATACCCATCACTACGGGTGTCCTCAAATCTAGGAGTGTGTTTTTAATGTTAATGTTTTGCTTCATATGACACTTAGGTATTTCTATTTTTGTGGCAAATTAAATTCATTTTGAATACAGATACTCCAATACTCTTTGATCAAGCCATTATCCAGTGTAAAGAAATCTTTGAGAAGAAGACCTACGACTACGGTACAGCTTGGCGTATCCTTAGACCTATCTCTATTACCGATCAGATATTTATAAAAGCTCAACGGATCCGAAGTATTGAAGAAAAACAAGAGAACAAAGTAGGCGAAAGCATAGAAAATGAATTCATAGGTATAGTAAACTACTGTATTATCGCCCTTATACAATTAGAGCTTAAGGCTAGTGACGACATGGAAATGGACCCTAACCTTGTGCTAAAATATTACGACCAAAAAGCCGAGGAATGCAAAAACCTAATGGTTACTAAAAACCATGACTACGGCGAAGCTTGGCGAGATATGCGTGTGAGTACATATACAGATTTGATACTTATGAAAATACTCCGTACCAAACAAATAGAAGATAAGGACGGCAAAACACTTATCTCAGAAGGCATAGATGCTAATTTTAGCGACATGCTTAACTATGCTATTTTTGCTTTGATACGCTTTAACGGTTTTTCTAAATAATGAAATATATTGTAAACTTATTCCGTGTTCTAGTAGGCCTCCTATTTATATTCTCCGGTTTAATAAAAGCAAATGACCCTACTGGTTTCAGCTATAAACTAGATGAGTATTTCTCTGTATTCTCTGCAGACTTAGAAACTCCCCAAGACAGTTTTAGTCTTGAAGTGCTCGTAAATGACTCTTTAGTACAAACGCTAACTCAAAGCATAGATCCCTCAAGTACTACCAACTTACTCTTACTAGAAAATGATTCTTGGATTCCAAAACCAGTCCCAGGGACAGATGACACAGTGTTTTTTGGTGGGGTTTCCGTAGTACTAAACGGAAGAATACTATTTTCTGAAGACTTACAAGCTCAAAAAAGCGATTCTACACTCTATCAAATTGCGGTAAATGCAACTATAGGAGATAGCCCGCTAGCAAGCCAAGCTAACACCATAACTGCTGGTCAGAAATATGCTAAAACTATAGATATAGATCTGGGACAGCACGCAAAATCTCAATCTTGGCTTGTAGACTTTTTTCAAGGTCTAAGACCCTACGTACTAGGACTTGCTATATTTCTGTGTGTGCTAGAGATAGTTTTGGGACTTGCCTTATTAATAGGTTGGGCACCTAAGCTTACCATTACTCTACTCGTCATTATTATTGTCTTATTCACCTTCCTTACCTGGTATAGTGCATATTATAATAAGGTAACAGACTGCGGATGCTTTGGCGACGCCATTAAACTTACCCCTTGGCAGAGTTTCAATAAGGATGTGATACTCTCTATTTCTATTCTTATAATCCTATTAGGGATACGACATATCAAACCTATCTTTAGTAAACCATTTGCCGTAAAACTGCTCACTGTTTTCATCTTACTAAGTGCAGGGTTCTCTGCATACTGCTGGCATTATCTTCCTGTGAAAGATTTCCTTAAATTCAAAGAAGGGAATAACATCAAAGATTTAGCAGTAGTGCCAGAGGATGCACCTACAGATGAATACGAAAACACATTCATCTATAGCAAAGATGGTGTTGATGAAGAACTTAGTCTAGAAGAGATGTCTGGACGCAACTTGGCAGATGAGGGATATACATTTGTAGACAGACGAGATAAGCTTATAAGTAAGGGTTTTGATCCAGAAATACATGACTTTAAGATAATGGATGACACACGTAGCAATGATTACGTAGATGATTTCTTTGCAGACTCTAGTCATAAGTTACTCATCGTTTTCAATGAAATAGACCAGGCCAATTTAGGTGCCATGTCTGAGCTAAAAGCTTTGATAGCTGCTTGTAAAAAACAAAATATTGCCATCTACCCTCTTACTGCAAGTGCTTCTGATAAAGTAGAGGCATTTAGACACGAGCACCAGCTGGACATTCCTTTTTACTTTGGAGATAAGACCAATCTAAAGTCGATTATACGCTCAAATCCTGGAGTAGTTCTGTTTGAAGGTAATGTAGTAAAAGAGACTTGGCCTTCTACTAGACTTCCATCTGTAAAGCGATTTCTAAAAAAAGTGACTAAATGATATCGTTTTTATTTAAACGAATTTTCAATGGACTTATAATCCTATTTAGTGTAATCACAGTCGTCTTTTTTCTTTTTAGCTTTTCGTTTCCTAATCCTGAGAATATGGCTGTAGGCCAGCGTACAGATAAAGCAACCCAAGAAGCTATTAAAAAAGAATTTGGGCTAGACAAACCTTTATTTACTCAATACCTTCTTTTTTTAAATGACATATCTCCTGTATCCTTTCATCGCAATACTGGTAACCTTAGTTTAAATGAAAAATATGGTAGGAGCGGCAAGTTAAACCTAGGGACCACTACCCTCGTGTTAAAAAAGCCGTATCTAAGAAGAAGCTTCCAAAATCGTGAAGAGACTACTTCCTTGATAGTTCAATCATTTAGCGGTACTTTTATACTCGCACTAGTGTCGATCATATTCGCAGCTATTTTCGGTATATTTTTAGGATTACTCGCAGGAGTCAAGGCTAACTCTTGGCTGGACCAAGTAATCCTTTTTATTAGCACCTTGGGTATTTCTGTTCCTTCCTTTTTTTCTGCTATTATTTTGGCTTGGTTTTTCGGTTTTGTATTGCACGACATTACAGGCCTTAATATGACTGGCAGCTGGGTAGACATAGACCCCTTTACTGGCGAGTTCTACCAATGGAAAAACTTGATACTACCCGCCACAGCACTAGGCGTTAGACCCTTATCTATATTCACACTACTCACTCGTAGCTCTATGCTCGAAACCCTAAATAAAGACTACATAAAAACCGCAAAATCCAAAGGACTATCTGCGAGGCATATCCTTGTGAAACATGCATTGCCCAATGCACTTAACCCTGTAATTACAGCCATCTCTGGTTGGTTTGCTTCGTTACTAGCAGGAGCATTTTTTGTAGAGTATATCTTCAACTGGAGAGGCTTAGGCAAACTTACTATAGAAGCTTTGGAAATGAATGATTTGCCCGTGGTAATGGGATGCATACTCTTTATCGCTCTCTTATTTGTTATAATCAATATAGTGGTAGACTTGCTTTATGTAAAGCTAGACCCACGAATAAAACTATCCTGATGCACCTATTTCTAACCGGTTTTATAGGCGTGGGCAAAACCACCATAGGCAAGCAGCTAAGTGATTTGCTTGACTTCACTTTCATAGACCTAGATGCCCACATCGAGCAAAAAGAAAAAAAAAGCATCTCCTCTATTTTCCTAGAAGACGGAGAACCATACTTTAGAACTAGCGAGCGTGAGTGTATAGAAGACCTCTTAGGTCTACGAGGCAACTATGTTATAGCACTAGGTGGCGGCAGTTTACAAAATAGTGATATAGCTAAACAAATCTGCACATCTGGCGTATGTATCTACCTCTATAAGCCTTGGGCAGATCTAGCCATTCGACTAAGCGAATTGACAAATAGGCCTCTTTTAGAGCAAAAATCGATAGTAGAGCTAGAGCTACTTTTTCAGTCTAGAGCACCCTTATATGAACAATCTCAGCTCAAAGTGCCTATAAACAGTACGTTTACACTCAAAAAACTCATTCAAACCCTTAGATTATCAACAAATAGATAACAGTCCTTGTATTCATGCGGCTCTTCGCTTTAAACTTGATGTTTAATATCAACCTTAATAAAAATTAAACTTTATGAACAAATCAGATTTAATATCAGCTATGGCTGATAAAGCTGGCATCACCAAAGCACAAGCAGGTGAAGCTTTAGACGGATTTATGGGAGCTACTACAGGTGCCCTTAAAAAAGGAGAAAAACTAATCCTTGTAGGATTCGGTACATTCTCTGTAAATCAAAGAGCTGCTAGAACTGGAAGAAATCCTAGAACTGGTAAGGAAATTCAAATCGCTGCTAAGAACGTTGTTAAGTTCAAAGCTGGATCAGGTCTTTCTGCAAAAGTAAACTAGTAATGACACGCCTTGTTGCGTGGTACTACTCAAAAATTTAAAACCTTCTTAGGAAACTAAGGAGGTTTTTTTGTGCCAATTTATATAAATATTTCTTCTATCGTGAAAAAACACTCAATCTCACAAAACCTACAATTATTCTTATCTTCGTCCTATCAAAAAGTCATTCTTAAAATACGTCGCTCAGACCTCTCCTACTCCACCCATGTACGAGTTTGTAAGAGGTAAAGGAATCTACCTATATGACAAAAAAGACAAGCCTTACCTAGATCTAATAAGCGGTATAGCCGTGAACAACATAGGTCACAATAACAAGAACGTGGTAAAAGCGGTAAAGAAGCAAATAGATAAATACAGCCACCAGATGGTGTACGGTGAGTATGTAGTAGGACCACAAATAAAGCTTGCCAAAAGACTGTCTAAGCTATTACCCGACAACCTGCAATCCTTCTATTTCCTCAATAGCGGAAGTGAAGCGGTAGAAGGAGCTATGAAACTAGCCAAGAAGCACACAGGTAGAGGCAAAATAGTAGCCATGAGAAATGCCTACCACGGCAGCACTAGCGGAGCTCTAAGTATGATGAGTGACGAGTATTACTCAGGACCATTCAAGCCATTATTACCTAACATCCATTTTGCAGAGTTGAATGAGCTAGCTACTCTAGATATAATAGATAATCAGACTGCAGCCGTATTCATAGAACCTATCCAATCTGAAAAAGGCTATATCCCCGTAACCCAAATATTCTTAAATGCACTGCGTACCAAGTGTAATGAAACAGGTACTCTTCTTATTTTTGACGAGATACAAAGCGGGATAGGACGTACCGGAAAACTATATGCCTTTGAACACTATAATGTGGTGCCAGACATACTGCTAAGTGCCAAAGCTCTAGGCGGGGGAATGCCGATTGGCGTTTTCATCTCCTCTAAGGAGATAATGGATAACCTAAGTGACAATCCTATACTTGGTCACATAACCACCTTTGGTGGGCATCCAGTGAGCTGTGCAGCGGGTAATGCTGCTCTTAAGTTTCTAACTAAAAGTAACTTGATGAACGAAGTAGCCGAGAAAGAAGCACTCTTCCGCGAACTACTAGTACACCCCAAAATAAAAGGGCTGAGTGGCAAAGGGCTTATGCTGGCCGTACAGCTAGACTCTTTCGAAGAAGTAGAACGTACTATGAAACGCTGCATAGAACGAGGCGTTATTATAGACTGGTTTCTGTATAACCTAGAGTGCCTGCGGATCTCTCCTCCACTTATTATTACCAAAAAGCAGATTAAAGAAGTTTGTGAGGTGTTGAAGGAGGCGTTGGATTGATTGAATAAGAGAATGAAATATACATCTATAATCGTCTTTATACTAATCTCTTACACCTCTAAGGCTCAAGATAGCAAATTTAAAATCGGCTTAATAGGAGGTCCTAACTACACATCTCTATTCGGCAACGAAGTTATAAAAAACGCTTATAACTCTGGTTTTCAGTATAATGTAGGTATTGGTCTGGATTACCATTTAGTGAAACGACTTTCGTTAATCTCAGGATTACTGCTAGAACAGAATTATAGTTATGTTGATATACATTTTACAGACCAATTTGGAACTCCAACGTACTCTACCGTTGCAAAAAGTACATTTCACCAATTGAACCTACCTATAGCCCTAAAGATAAAACTAATAGATCATAAACTGAACTTGTATACCAATATAGGGACCAATTTTCAATATCTTTCAAAGTATGTATATAGTGCTGATGATGGCCTAATTACTAGAAATTTTAATCAAACAAATGACTATAATAGGTTTAACATTGGTTTAATCACTAGTTTAGGTTCTAGTTATAAAATCACTAAGTTTTGGAATTTCTCTCTAGAAGTAAGAAACAATTTAGGTCTAAGTAATGCTGCTAAAAATGGAAATTTAAAGATAAATTCTACCAGCCTTTTGTTTGGCATTCACTATCATATTTAGATCTTATACTACTGACATTAAAGCCAATAAGAAAAGGACTATAATAAAGCTCTCATTCGAATAATTTTTTTTTAAGTACTTCCACTAAAATAGAGATTCACTTTTATCTTGAGTGGATTGATAGGCGGTGTATTGGGTTTTATTCTTTGGATGGATTGGCTAGGATCAATTGTCTTAGCATAAATTCTTAAACCCACTAAAAATCTCTATCTTGCCTACAAATCCAATTAACAAAACATGTCACAGAACAAAAGAATCGACGCTACCAATCAAAATCCCGAAAGAGAGCGACTACTCTATGCTCCCCTAGTGCAGATGAATATCAATAAATTCATCAAACAGCTAAAAAGTGAAGAAGCATGGAGAAAAGATAAACATAATACCATAACGATCTATAAATCTGATAGTACCACCATAGTACTCAGAGGCATGCACAAAAAAAGCACACGAAAATCTGGCAAAGTAAATAGTGACGCCACCATACAAGTGCTCAAGGGCAAGATAAAAATACACGTAGAAGGATCGCCCATAAAACTCAAAAGAGGTCAGATGCTGGGTATCTCTGCCAATACAGAACATAGTGTAGAAGCTGTTCGGGATAGTTTCTATCTACTTACCGTAATCGGTAAATGATAATCCGATAAAAATAAAATATTGACCTAAGAGACCAAACCCATTTCCACACCCGTTTGTTATCTTTACACCACGTGTTAGGATTTCAATTTTCAAAATACATACCCAAAAAGGTAGACGGCAGCAACTTTGAGAGTTTGCTAGACCTTTTCAAGCAAATACTGCTATACACCAGCGGTGACATGACCGAGGCTCTAGACTGGATGAACGAGCTGGACAAGCAGCATAATATCACTAAGAGTGACTATGGCATGGGCGACTTCATACAAGACCTAAAAAACGAAGGCTATATGGACGAAAACACGCGTACTGGTGAATATGAAATTACCTCCAAAATGGAGCAAGCTATTCGCAAAAATGCGTTAGAAGAAGTCTTTGGGAAGCTAAAGAAAAGCGGGAAAGGCAATCATAAGACCAAATTTACTGGTATAGGCGACGAGAACACTGCTGATATGCGTAGCTACCAATACGGCGATAGTCTAGACCAGATAGCACTTACTGAAAGTATAAAAAATGCTCAGCTAAACCACGGAGAGAGTGGCATGATGACTACAGACGATTTAGTCATCAATGAAAAAAGCTACAAAACACAAACGAGTACTGTACTTATGATAGACATAAGCCACAGTATGATACTCTATGGTGAAGATAGAATAACTCCTGCCAAGCGAGTAGCACTCGCTCTTGCAGAATATATTAACACACAGTTTCCTAAAGATACGCTAGATATAATAGTCTTCGGAAATGATGCATGGCAGATCTTGCTCAAGGATCTTCCCTACCTCAAAGTAGGTCCATACCATACCAACACAGTAGCCGGGCTGCAGCTGGCTCGTGAGATACTCCGTAGAAAACGAAATCCGAATAAGCAGATATTTATGATAACAGATGGTAAACCAAGCTGTCTGAAAGAAGGAATAAAGTATTACAAAAATAGCTTTGGGCTAGATAAGAAGATAGTAAATAAATGCTACAATGAGGCTGCTGCTTGTCGTAGATTAGGTATACCAATCACTACTTTTATGATAGCTGAAGACCCGTATCTAAAGCAGTTTGTAGAAGAATTTACAGAAACTAATAATGGCAAAGCATTCTATACCGGACTGAAAGGCTTGGGAGAAATAGTATTTACCGATTATGCCAAGAATAAGAGAAAGAAGTTTTAGCTTTTTGTTCACTTCTCGATACATTGCTGCTAACGCAGCAACACTCGAACTGACAAAAGAAAAACAACTAGAACTGACCAATAACACTCAGATTTACGAAAGAAGAAAAATTAAAGGAGCAAAACTTTTTGTCAGCTCGAATGGCTCAGCTTAAGCTTTGTTTTACAGATAGTTAGCAAAAAAAAGTCAAATACACAGAATACTACAAATAATGTCAAGACCAACAACACTAGGCGAACTGAAAGCCAGCGGCTATGAGCCAAAAAATATACGCGAAGAACTAAAAAGTAATCTTCGGAGAAGACTAGCAGCCAAAGAGCCCATATTCACCGGGATATTGGGCTATGAGAATACGGTAATTCCGGATTTTGAAAGAGCTATACTCTCTGGACATAGTATAAATCTACTTGGGCTACGTGGACAGGCTAAGACTAAAATGGCTCGCCAGCTTACGGGTCTTTTAGATGAGTACATACCTTATATAGCAGGCAGCGAGGTAAATGATGAACCAATGTATCCTCTATCCTACTTTGGTAAGCAGCAGGTGAAAGACCACGGAGATAATACTCCAATAGCCTGGCTACACAGAGACGAACGCTATGTAGAGAAACTTGCTACACCTGATGTATCTGTAGCAGATCTCATAGGTGATGTAGATCCTATAAAAGCTATCAATGAAAAGCTGAGCTATAATGATGAGCGCGTAATACACTACGGTATCATCCCTAGAGCAAACCGATGCATATTCGTAATAAATGAATTGCCAGACCTACAACCCAGAATACAGGTTGCTTTATTCAATATTCTGCAAGAAGGCGATATTCAGATTCGTGGTTTCAAAATGAGACTGGCACTTGATATGCAATTTGTATTTACTGCTAATCCAGAGGATTATACCAATAGAGGGAGTATAGTAACTCCCCTCAAGGATAGAATAGGGAGTCAGATTTTGACTCACTATCCTAAGACATTAGCCATGAGTAAATCTATAACCGCTCAAGAAGCTAAGCATGATGCCGATCAAGAAAAAGTGGTGGTCATGCACGATCTTATACCTACTCTCATAGAGCGACTCGTAATAGAAGCTCGCACGAGTGAGTTTGTAGACGCTAAGTCTGGGGTATCTGCCCGACTAGGTATATCTGCATTAGAAAACATATACAGTGGTGTAGAACGCCGTGTGACTATCAATGGAGACAAAAAATCACTTGTACGTATTAGCGACTTGGCAAGTATCATACCAGCTATCACAGGTAAAATTGAGATGGTTTACGAAGGTGAGCAAGAAGGACCACTGAACGTAGCATATCAGCTTATCGGTAAGGCTATTAGAGCGGAGTTCGTACAGCACTTTGAAAACCCAGAACGTTTGAAAACTAAGGATGCAGATGGCAACGCACAGGAAAACGCTTTCAGCAGAATAACGGATTGGTTTGAGCGAGGTAAAACTATAGAACTACCTAGTGACGCCAGTGACAAAGAATACCAACGCATCCTAAATGGGGTGGATGGTCTAGCACTCTTCATAGATGAGAATATGTCAGACGTTCGTCCGCTAGATAAGCACCTTTGGATGGAGTTTGTACTACACGGCTTAGCAGAGTACTCTAAGCTCAGCAAAAATCAAATGGATGAAGGACTAGAGTTCAAAGATCTGTTTGGGAGTATGTTAAATTTTTAAGGTCATAATAAGTCACAAGTCCCTAATTTTTGGCTGGGCCAAATGGCTAGGAGCATATCGCTTATGTCCACACTTAAAATATTCCTAGTAAACATTTCAGTACCTTTCGCCCAATGTCTACAAAAGAACAAAACGAGTATATCTTAGGTACGGAGCAAGCAGAGCTACATAGACTAGGCCTGCAACACCAAGTATGGTCTGCGGAGGCTCAGAGAGGCTGGAAGGCAGCCGGATTTACAGCAGGACAAACCATTTTGGACCTAGGCTGCGGTCCTGGATTTAGTACCAAAGAACTAGCATATACTGTAGGGCAATCAGGAAAAGTAATCGGCATTGACAAATCTGAGAACTACATAAAATTTTTATCAGACACAAAACAACTTCACGGAGTAAATATAGAGGCTATCCACTCAGATTTTGATGATATGCAACTGACTCCTAATAGCCTAGACGGCATATACTGCCGCTGGGCCCTTGCTTGGATTTCAAATCCCCAAGAGGTATTGACTAAGGCATATAATGCTCTGAAACCTGGAGGAAAGATGGTAATCCACGAATATTTCGACTGGTCAACGCACCAGACAGAACCTAGCTTACCTGCACTTAGCAAAGCTATAAGTATGTGTCTGAAAAGCTTTAAAGAGCAACCAGGAGACATAGATGTAGGTAGACAAATTCCTAGTATCTTATCTGACATGGGAATGAAACTAACTACTCGCCCAATGGCAAAAATAACTACACCAAAAGAACTCACTTGGCACTGGCCTAAGTCGTTCTATGAATTGTATTTTCCTAAATTAGTAGAAATGGGATACTTACAAAGTCAAGAATCCATTGATGCTCTTCAGGATTTCAATCAACTAGAACAAGATTCCAGCAGTCATCTTTTTTGCCCTACACTTATAGAAGTTATAGCAGAAAAAGCATAGTATGTTAGACTCATACTTCCATATCATCTCTGACTTAGAAAGTAGATGAGAGTGTATTCTCGACCGTTATCGAGGCCGGTTAACATAACATTACTCCATCGCCTCTATCTTCTTCAAAACCGCATCTGCTTCAGCTGCTTTAGCATCCGAGGCAGTTCTGTTAACTGTGCTTAGTTTATGAGTTTCTGCGAGTAGTTTTTCATATTGATCTTCTAACTTCTCTTTATCTGATTTCTTTTTGAATAATCCGAACATATAAATGTAACAATAGAGGTCCTCATTAGTTCTAATACGAGTTAAAAAGCAATAATTAGCCTCAGAGCCAATTCTATTTTTATCGTTTGCTCTTCCATTTCTATCAGAAATACTAAGATTAATCAAACCTAAAAGTGGCGAATAGCAATTTTGATCCTATCAATATTAAATCATACTCGTCAGGTATTATCTACTTATTACTTTTATACTAGAAATTACAACAGAATAGCAGAACAAATCCCTTCTAATAACAGGAACTATCGCTTTACCCCTTTATCAAAAAGGCCTTCTTGTCTGCCTCGTTTTTTCTTACCATTCTTTTTATTGAAACCTTCCATATCATCTTGCATAGCAGCACAATGCTTCGCTTTGCACGCCGATACTCCTGTGAGTAGAAATGCTCCTAGTGCAATGAAGAGAATAGTTTTTTTCATCTTGACAAAGTTAACGTATTTTAAAAAGGGATTAGTATGAAACCAAAAAACCGCCTATGACTCATGCCATAGACGGTTTAAAAATGTCTAATTACCCTATTAGAAATTTCTTATTTAGCCTCTGCTACTAATTTCACGTCAAATTGTATAGCGTCATTTATAAGGTAGTCTCCTAAGTTTTTGAAGAAGTTTACACTATTATAAGTAACACCCCAAAGTGTTCTATCTATAGCAAAAGAAGCAGTAGCTGTTAACTTACCCGCATCTGTCTGTGCAAAATAAGGCACCGTAATAGACTTGGTTACTTCTTTTATAGTAAGATTACCTGTAAGACTATCTGCAGTAGCACTTATTATTTCAAACGATGCAGTTGGATATTTTTCTACTTCAAAAAAATCACCCGTAGTCAAATGACCTAAAAGCTTAGCTTTAGTTTCTTCATCTATCCCTTCGTCAGTAACATTCATTTTAGTAAGATCTATCACAAAATTACCTGCAGTTAGAGCTCCATCTGCCATAGCCAGTTTTCCCTCTTTTATAGCCACAGTACCTGAGTGAGAATCCCCACTTGGTTTAGTTCCTTTCCAAGATAACATACTTTCTGTTTGATTTATGGCGTACTCCGTGTTAGACTCAGTTGCCGTTGCAGCTTCTTTAGCATCTCCAGCATCTGCAGTAGATGCCCCAGAACCACATGCCATAAATAATGCTGCGATTCCTGTTAGTAATAATACTTTTTTTATTGTTGTTTTTTTATTTGATTTACGATTATGCATGTATGAACATACATATTGTTGTTTTGTTTTATTTTCGGACTAATTATTGCCATTTATCTTTAAAATTGCATCTCATTTTGATCAAAAGATTTACCAAAGCTATAGTTCTATTACTCTTTGCCATCTGCTCCCAAGCACAAATTCAAGTAGTAAACAAAAATCTCACTCCTATTGCTGGTGTACAGTTATTCAATGGGTCTACGTTTCTAGCCATTTCCGATGACCAAGGGTATCTAAATGTAGACACTAGTTCTATTTTAGAATACACTTGGACACTTACACATAGTGGTTTTTATACTCGTAATATCACAAGAGCTATTTTAGTTAATGGTAGTACTATCATTTTGACAAGAAGCACTAGTTCTTTTGACCCTGTAGTAATTTCCAGAAAGGGACGCAGTAGCTTATACAAAGATCTTTCTACCCCCATAGATCTTATTTCTAAAACCAAGATAAGTCTATACCAACCACAAACGGCCGCAGATCTATTGAACCTGGAAAATAAAGTATACATACAAAAAAGTCAACAAGGTGGTGGTAGTCCTATGATAAGGGGATTCGCAACCAATAGAATATTACTAGTAGTAGATGGTGTACGAATGAACACAGCCATATTTAGAGAAGGTAACGTGCAAAATGTAATAGCTATAGACCAGTTTACTATTGGCAATACTGAAGTCATTTTTGGACCTGCAAGTCAGTTTTATGGTAGCGATGCAATAGGTGGAGTCTTAAGTTTCGAGACTATTAATCCTGCTTATGCTAATTCTGATACGCTAAAAACTTCTGGCAATGTGAGCTTACGATATAGCTCAGCCAGCAATGAGCAAACTGTGCATACAGATTTCTCTTTCAGCAAGAGAAAATTTGCAAGCTTCTCTAGCATCACCTTTAATAACTTTGGTGACTTAAAAACAGGGAAGAGTGGACCTGATGTTTATACTAGGCGAGATTATGTGGTATACACTGGATCCAATGATTCCATTATATCTAACTCAGATAAAAACCTACAAGTACTAAGTGGATATAAGCAGTTTAATTTTTTACAAAAATTTCGATTCAAACTTACAGATAACATAGATCTGAGTACAGGCATACATTATAGCGTAACCTCTGACATACCAAGATACGATAGGCTCATAGAGCGAGGAAGTAACGATACTTTGCTGAAAGGGGACTGGTACTATGGACCACAAAAGTGGTTTATGAATAACTATATCTTGAGCATAAGAAAACCAGCTAAAATATATGATAGCATCTTAGTTACAGCTGCTTTTCAGCGTTTTGAGGAAAGCAGAAACGATAGAAATCTATACGATACCAAGCTACGCCAAAGAGTGGAAACTGTACATGCATATAGCCTCAGTGGCGATTTCTACAAAGAGTTAAAAAACAAAGCATCTTTTAATTATGGACTCGACTATGTTTTTAACAGAGTAGGTAGCTCCGGAATAAAACTGGATATAAATGATGGCACCTCCTCGCCCACTAGCACTCGCTATCCAGATGGATCTGCTTGGTCATCTGCAGGGGTATACACTAATTTTATGCAGCGACTCCGCAAGTGGTATACTTTGGAGTTTGGTTTTAGATATAATGTGGTAAATACTAATGGAACCTTTGACACTACCTTTTTCGCTTATCCAGTCCAAAGCTTTAATAATACGAACGAAGCTCTAACTGGCTCCATTGGTCATATTTTTAAATTGAAAAAAGGTTCTATATCGTTGGTTACTTCTACGGCATTTAGGTCTCCAAACATAGATGACATAGCTAAGGTGTTCGACAGGAATACAGGTTTTGTAACAGTACCTAACCCGGATTTAGCTCCTGAGTATGCTTATAATGCCGAGGTAAATTTCAACTACCTCATACTACCTAAACTTAAGATAAGTACTTCCATTTTTTACACCTACCTAGACAATGCAATAAGCATAGCTAACAGCAATTTTAATGGGAAAGATAGCATCTTGTATGAGAATGTAAAGAGCCAGGTACAGACGTTGACTAATCAAGATTACGCCAGTGTATATGGCAGTCAGATTACGCTTAAATACTTAGTAAGTGAGCAACTGACTATCAACTCTAGCTACACGCTTTTACAAAGCACATCTAGCAATAATGAACCAATAAAACACATAACACCCAATTTTGGTGGCAGTAGCATTGAGTATAAAAAAGACAATTGGTTTGCCAGTATTTATTCTGTGTATAATCAAGAATTCAAGAATAAACAACTAGCTACTAGTGAGCTAGGCTCGGCATATTTATACGCTAAAGATGAGAATGGCTTACCCTACTCTCCAGCTTGGTTTACTCTCAATGTTAGAGGCAGCGTTACGCTATCAGATAAGTTTACCTTAAACCTAGGTATAGAGAATATACTGAACAAAAGATACAGACCCTATGGCTCTGGTATATCTGCAGCAGGCAGAAATGTAATCTTTGGTTGCAAGGCTATATTTTAATTTTATTCCATAAAAAAAAGGGAATCACATTTTTATGATTCCCTTTCTATAAGTTTATAAACTCATTTCTATTTCTTTTTACCCGTTTTAGAAATGCTATCTCGCATATCTGTATCGGCTTCTATATTCTTCATTTTGTAGTAATCCATTATTCCTAGATTACCATTTCTAAATGCTTCTGCCATTGCTTTAGGAATTTCTGCCTCTGCTAAGATAACCGAAGCTCTGGCGTCTTGTGCCTTAGCTTTCATTTCTTGCTCTTCGGCTACAGCCATAGCACGTCTCTCTTCTGCTCTTGCATTAGCCACTTTTAGGTCAGCCTCTGCTTGATCCGTTTGTAGCTCAGCTCCTATGTTTTTTCCTATGTCTATATCTGCTATATCTATAGAAAGTATCTCGAACGCAGTACCTGCATCTAGTCCTTTGGCCAATACCGTTTTAGAGATCATATCTGGATTCTCTAGTACCGCCTTGTGGCTTGTAGCAGAACCTATAGTAGTTACTATGCCTTCTCCTACCCTTGCCAAAATAGTTTCTTCGCCTGCACCACCTACCAGCTGAGCAATGTTTGCTCTTAATGTAACTCTTGCTTTTGCGATAAGTTGTATACCATCCTTAGCTACTGCAGCTACTGGGGGAGTATTTATAACTCTTGGATTTACAGATAGTTGAACTGCCTCAGCCACATCTCTACCAGCAAGGTCTATAGCTGCTGCCATATTAAAGCCTAAAGGAATGTTTGCTTTGTCAGCTGAGATTAATGCCTTTACAACATTATTCACATTACCACCTGCCATATAATGCGTTTCTAGGTCATTTGCAGTAACAGGTATACCTGCTTTGTTCCCATTGATAAGTGCATTTACTATGAGTGTAGGCGGCACTTTTCTTATTCTCATAAACATTAGCTGTATGATTCCTACTCGTACTCCAGACACTATGGCGGTAACCCATAGCACTACTGGAACAAAGTATAAAAAGAGCATCAGTAAGAGGAATAATCCTCCTATTAAAATTAGTGTACTTGTCATGTTTTTTAGTTTTAGATATAATTATTAATTTGTTTTTTCTACGTAAATCTTATTGTTCAGTATCTTAGTTACCACTATAGCTTCTTTAGCAAGTAAAAGATTCCCTTCGGTGTGCACCTCCATTTTTTGACCACCAATAATGGCAGATCCTGCTGGTCGTATTGCACTTATAGTTTCTCCTACATCGCCTACATTAATTGTAAGTTTATCTATATTATTGGCTTTACCATCTATTACACCTGCTATTGCAAACCTATTCCAAATACCATTTTTAAAAGCTAGTACTATAACCGTTCCTAAAAAAACAAGTACTCCTATTAAAGTAATATTACCCGTACCATATCCATACTCTGAATAAGTATTTACTAGCCCTACCACTACTATAGCGGAACCTACTAGTCCAATTATAAAACCTGGAGTAAAGAAAATCTCGACAAGTATTAGTAAAATACCTAATACTATAAGTCCTATGATTACTGAGAGTGCCATCGTTTGCGAGCCGCTAAGTTATGCTATTATCTGAAATTTGGAGTCACTTTACGACAAGATTGCACTCTTTACATCTCAGCATATGCCGCTACTGGCAAACAGCTGCATACTAAGTTTCGGTCACCGTATGTATTATCTACTCTACCTACACTAGGCCAAAATTTACTAGCTACTAGATTTGCTGCTGGATATACTGCCTTTTCTCTAGAGTATGGCTTATCCCACTCACCAGATATTACAGATTCAGCGGTATGCGGAGCATTTTTCAATACATTGTTTTCCCTATCTGCAACACCATTTTCTATCTCAGCAATCTCTTGACGTATGCTTAGTAGTGCATCACAGAATCTATCTATTTCTGCTTTACTTTCGCTCTCTGTAGGCTCTATCATAAGTGTGCCTGGGATAGGAAAACTTACTGTAGGCGAATGAAACCCATAATCTATCAATCTCTTAGCAATGTCTTCTACTTGTATACCCGATGTAATTTTAAGAGGACGAGGATCTACAATCATCTCGTGAGCTACGGTTCCATTTTGGCCAGTATATAGCACTTCGTAACCTTCTGAAAGCCTATGCTTCATGTAGTTAGCATTGAGTATAGCGGTAGCTGTAGCTTTTTTAAGTCCTGCTGTTCCCATCATTTTGATGTATGCATAGCTTATAATTAAAATACTAGCACTTCCATACGGTGCTGCACTTACTGCTTTCATTGCTTTATCTGTACTTACTCCATCTACTACCGAATGTCCAGGTAGATATGGGCTTAGGTGCTCTGCTACACCGATAGGTCCCATGCCTGGGCCACCCCCACCGTGTGGTATACAGAATGTTTTGTGCAAGTTTAGATGACAAACATCTGCACCTATATTGGCTGGATTAGTATATCCTACCTGTGCATTCATATTAGCTCCGTCCATGTAAACCTGGCCACCAAATTGGTGAATTATAGATGTTATCTCTTTTATAGTTTCTTCGTACACACCCGTAGTGCTCGGGTAGGTTACCATTACAGCCGCTAGATTATCTTTATTAGCTTCTGCTTTTGCTCGTAGATCGTTTAAATCTATGTAGCCATTTGGATGACATTTTACCACTATTACTTTCATACCAGCCATTACCGCACTTGCAGGATTAGTGCCGTGTGCCGATTCTGGTATTATAACAATATCGCGATGAGCTTGGTTCGTATCCATAAAATAGTGGCGGATAGTCATTAAACCTGTATACTCTCCTTGTGCTCCTGCATTAGGTTGTAGACTTACACGGTGAAAACCTGTAATTTCTGACAAATCTCTTTCTAGCTCATGCAGCATTTGAGTATATCCTTTGAGCTGGTGCTTAGGAGCAAATGGATGTATGTTACCAAACGATTCCCAAGTCACGGGAATCATTTCTGAAGTTGCATTTAGTTTCATAGTGCAGCTACCCAGTGCTATCATAGAATGAGCAAGCGATAGATCTTTATTCTCCAAAGTCTTCAAGTACCGGAGCATTTCGTGCTCGGTGTGGTACGTATTGAATACAGGATGCTCTAAATATGCCGTATCCCTATTCAACTCTAGATCCCACATTTGAGAAGTCTTTTCTGTAAAAGAAGTTTCTTTTCCTACTGCCTTTCCAAATAACCTTACAAGCTGTGCAACATCATCTAACTCGGTAGTTTCATCTAAGCTAATGCAAACTAAATCTTCTGTATATCTGATATTGATATCTTCGGCCTCTAGTATAGCTTTCAACTCTTTCTGAGATGATTTTGATATAGAAACTGCTAAAGTATCAAATGCACTAGTATTCTTCAACTCATAACCCAAAGCAGTAAGATTATTAGCTAAGATACTGGTAAGTTGGTTTACTTTTTCCGCAATAGCTTTTAGTCGTACAGGACCGTGGTAGGCCGCGTACATTCCTGCCATTACAGCTAGTAGAGCTTGTGCAGTGCAGATATTACTTGTTGCTTTATCTCTTTTTATATGTTGCTCTCTGGTTTGCAGAGCCATTCTAAGAGCATACTTCCCATCAGAATCTTGAGATACTCCTATTATTCTACCAGGCAATCTTCTTTTGTGCTCCTCTTTAGTAGCAAAATATGCTGCGTGCGGACCACCATTTCCCATTGGGACACCAAAACGTTGTGTGCTTCCTATCACTACTTCCGCACCCCATTCTCCTGGAGCCTTAAGCAATGTTAGTGCTAGTATATCCGCAGCTACTATAGTTTTTACCCCTTTCTCTAGAGCCGTTGCTGTACGAGCAGCATAGTCTTCTACAGATCCTTCTCCGTTTGGATATTGTACGAAAAGAGCAAAATACTCCTCGTCCAAATGTGCCTCATTTGCATTACCCAATACTACTGCTATTCCGAGAGGTTCAGCTCTTGTTTGTATTACGTCTATAGTTTGAGGAAAAGCTTTATCTGAAACGAATATCTTATTTCCTGAAGTTTTGCTCTTTGCAGAATATAACATCGCCATAGCTTCTGCTGCTGCTGTAGCCTCGTCTAATAACGAAGCATTAGCCAGGGCCATCCCTGTTAGGTCGCAAACCATAGTTTGAAAATTGAGCAAAGCTTCTAATCTGCCTTGAGCTATCTCCGCTTGATAAGGAGTGTACTGGGTATACCATCCTGGATTTTCTAAGATATTTCGAAGGATTACCTTGGGTGTGTGCGTACCATAGTAGCCCATGCCAATGTAACTCTTGGCCACTATATTTTTATTCCCAATATTTTTTAACTTTTCTAGAAGCTGTACTTCCGTTAGAGCTTCATCTAAATTAAGCTCCTTTTCTAAGCGAATCTCATCTGGAATGGTCTGTGAAATAAGCTGCTCAATACTATTGTAACCAAGCATTTGAACCATCTCCTGCTCTTCTGCAGTAGATAGGCTGTTGTGGCGATCAGAAAAAAGTTCTTTATACATTGTTTTATATTAAAAAGTGATGCGAATTTATATTTTACCTACTGCTAAAACTTCTTTGTTAAATTTAAGTTTACAAAAATGACAATTTAGAATGGTCGTACATAAATTTCGAGAGGTCAGTATCGACCAAAAATTAGACTCTCAATAGTACTGAATACTATTGAGTGTCCATATTTATCTACTTAAAATAAATTGCTTTTTTACACTCAATCTACTCATAGTCGAATTATTAAAAATGTATTCGTCAAGGACATATAACCTATTCGAAATTTGGCGATAATTTTACTATTTTTGTTATATAGTCAATAATATAGCTAAATAAATGGAAGAAGTAGTATCCGATATCCCCTTAATAACAAATGATGCTGTAGTCTTCGGATTATTGATTTTGATTCTCGCACTTATTTTTAAGTCTAGCGAAATGCCCAGACTTAGTAAGTTTTACAAAATAATACCTGCATTACTGCTGTGCTATTTCATCCCTTCTATTTTTAGCACTATCGGCATTATCTCTCCTATGTGGATAGACATGGATGGTGCATTGAAAGCTCTAGCTAGTAATGGATATGATATTACGGGATTAGACTCTTTTAAAGCATTTAAGAATTATGTACTTAAAAACGAAATAAATCCTGAACTGCTAGAACCTTTTATAGGTAAATCAAATCTGTATTTTGTGGCCTCTAGATATCTGCTCCCCTCTAGTTTAGTATTACTAACACTAAGTATAAATTTACGAGAAGTTTTCAACTTAGGTTATAAAGCCCTCCTCATGTTTATTACGGGAACAGTCGGAGTAATAATAGGCGGACCTATCGCTATCCTTCTATTCTCTTATATCGCACCAGAAGTGGTAGGTGGGGCTTCGCCAAATGAAGTATGGCGTGGCATGACTACTATAGCTGGTAGCTGGATAGGCGGCGGTGCCAACCAAGCAGCTATGTTCGAAATATTTAAAGACGGAGAAAAGAATCTAATCTCTGGCAGTATGTATTCTATGATGATTACAGTAGACATTATAGTAGCAGAAGTATGGATGTTCTTCTTATTATTAGGCGTAGCTAAATCAGATAAAATAGATAAGTTTTTCAAAGCAGATTCTTCTGCGGTAAATACCTTGAAAAACCAAATGCAGGAGTTCAGCAAAAAGATAGCTCGTATACCTAGCTTTACAGATATTATGGTAATTCTGGGTCTTGCACTTGGAGCCACAGGCATAGCACATCTGTGTGCAGATATACTAGCTCCAGCCATAAAAGAGCAGTCGCCATACCTTGCAGAGACGTTTAGTCTTGGCTCTGGTTTCTTTTGGTTGATAGTTATAGCAACTACACTAGGAATAATCTTTAGTTTTACCAAACTCAGAAACTATGAAGGTGCAGGAGCATCAAAAATAGGCGGCGTATTCATCTATGTATTGGTAGCTACCATAGGCATGAAAATGAACGTAATGGCCATTTTTGACAATCCTGCCATATTTTTAGTAGGAGTAACCTGGATGCTTGTGCATATAATATTACTAGTAATAATGGCTAAAATAATACGAGCACCTTTCTTTTATTTAGCGGTAGGTAGTAAGGCAAATATAGGGGGAGCTGCATCTGCTCCAGTAGTAGCTGCTGCATTTCATCCATCGCTGGCACCTGTAGGTGTTTTGCTTGCAGTATTAGGCTATGCCCTAGGCACTTACGGTGCACTTATATGTGGCTATTTGATGCAAATGGCAGCTCCGATTTAATTATTAAAAATAAAATCGTATATTTATGGACTAGAAATAGAAGCTTAAATAAACGTTATCTTAATTTAATCCTTAAGCCAATTTAGACCCTAAGTCCCGGACAAAGTGATAGAGAAGTAACTGGTTTTTGGGTAAAATTTTTAGAAGATAGAATTTCAAGGTATACAACCTTTTGATAAAACAGTAGACTAAAATATAAAGTTATGGCAACCACAGCAAAAACAAGAACAGATTCTGGTATAACACCATATACAGGTACATGGGACAGAGCAGCAGTTATCCATTTGCTTAGAAGAGTACATTTTGGAGTTAAAAAATCTGATGTAGATTACTTTCTCACAAAATCTATGAGTCAGGCGATAGATGAAATACTTACAATAGATCATACTGATCCATCTCCTCCCATCAATAATTATAATGAAAATAATCCAGACCCAACTATTGCCGCTGGACAAACTTGGGTAAATGATTATAATGGTAAATTGAATAACGTTCGAATGGGCTCTTTCAAAATGTGGTGGACTGGACAAATAATTAATCATGATCGTACTATTAGAGAAAAGTTAGTCCTCTTCTGGCACAATCATTTTTCTACACAGGCACGTGTATATAACTGGCCCAACTTTGCTTACACACATACAAAATTGCTGAGAGACAACTGTGATAAAAACTTTAAATCTCTAACTAAGAGTATAACCTTAGATCCAGCTATGTTGGTATTTCTAAATGGCGAGCGAAATACTAAAACTGCACCAGACGAAAACTACTCAAGAGAGCTGCAAGAGCTTTTTACATTAGGAAAAGGACCTGGCTCTCAATATTTAGAAGCAGACGTAATAGCAGGTGCTAAAGTACTTACAGGGTGGAGAATAAATAAAACTACCGGAGCCGTCTATTTTCAAGAAAACAGACACGACACTACAGACAAAACCTTTTCTAGTTTCTATAATGATACTACTATAACAGGACAATCTGGTGACAATGGGGCTAATGAAGTAGATGACTTGCTCGACATGGTTTTCGCACAGCAAGAAGTTGCCAAACACCTGGTAAGAAAATTCTATAGATGGTTTGTTTATTATGATATAGATGAAACTACCGAGACGGACGTAATAGCCCCTCTAGCTGATATCTTTAGAAATAATAACTATGAAATAAAACCAATGCTCACAGCATTGCTCAAAAGTGAACATTTCTTTGACACGGCCAACAGAGCTGCACTAATTAAAAATCCAATTGATTTTATGCACGGTATGGCTCGAACATACGATATTCCATTTCCTCCTGCCACAGATTATGTAAATCAATACCGAGCGTGGTACTATATATCCTATTATGCAGCTATACAGCAGCAGGAATTAGGCGATCCGCCTAGTGTAGCAGGATGGCCAGCTTATTATCAGATACCTCAGTTTCACGAAATCTGGATAAATAGTGACACCTTACCTAAGCGTAGTATTATTTCTGATGTATTAGTTACTCGAGGTATAAACGTAGATACGCACAAAGTTGTAATAGATCATGTAGCATTTGCCAAACATTTTGATAATCCAAGCAATGTGAATTTACTAATAGATGATATACTGCAACTGGTTCATACGCTGGATGTGGAGCAAGCTCAGAAAGACTATATGAAATCTATTTTACTATCTGGACAGTTGAAAGATAGTTACTGGACAGATGCTTGGAATGATCACATAGCTAATCCAAGCGACGATGCCAAGAAAAACATCCTCACAACAAGACTATCAGCATTTATAAAGTACATAATGAACCTTAGCGAATACCAACTTTCATAAAACATAGACACCATGAAAAGAAGAGATTTTTTAAAAAGAGTAGCTCCGATGTCCTTATTGCCTTTCGCTATAAATGGACAACCTGTAAGAGCGTATGGAAAGTTGCTTGGTTCTGAAGCAGAAGCATTTACCCAAACAGATAAAATATTAGTATTGGTAAGATTAAATGGAGGTAATGATGGTTTGAACACCCTTATACCGCTAGACCAATACACCAATCTTACATCTGCACGACCAGATGTAATTATTCCAGAAAGTAAAGTGCTACCACTATCCGGTATCTCTGGCACAGGACTGCATCCTGCTATGGAAAAAATGAAGAATATGTACGATGAAGGCAAAATGCATATTTTACAATCTGTAGGTTACCCAAATCAAAATTATAGTCACTTTAGATCTACAGATATATGGATGACAGGTGCAGATTCTGATGAAATATTAGAAAGTGGATGGATGGGAAGATACTTGGCAGAAGAATGGCCAAATTACCCTAACGGTTTTCCAAATGAAGATATGGAAGATCCGCTTGCTATACAAATAGGTTCTGTAGTATCTCAAGTATGCCAAGGGCCATCTGTAAATATGGGCTTTGCTATATCTAATCCTACTAACTACTACCAGCTACTTACTGGTAACTATCCAGATGCACCTGCAGGCTGGGCTGGCAAAGAACTAGACTATGTGCGAACAGTGGCTCGTCAAACGAATGAGTATTCTGTAAAAATAAAGGCTGCTGCCGAAAGTGCAACAAACCTATCTACGCTATACCCAGAAGATAACAGCTTAGCAAACCAACTCAAAATAGTAGCTCAGCTAATAGCTGGCGGACTAAAAACAAGAGTATATATAGTACAGCAGGGAGGATATGATACTCATGCTAATCAAGTAGACCCTGTAGATAGCAACGAGACTGGTTACCACGCATATTTACTCCAATCACTTTCTGAAGCTATCAACGCTTTTCAGGATGATATAGAAAAGCTAAAAGTAGATGACCGGGTACTAGGAATGACTTTTAGTGAATTTGGCCGTAGAATAATAAGTAATGCGAGTACAGGCACCGACCACGGTAGCTCTGCTCCATTGTTTATGTTTGGATCCAAGGTGAAGTCTGGGATGACCGGAGTAAACCCAACAATACCCGCAAGTGTATCCGCAAGAGATAATCTAGAAATGCAGACTGATTTCAGATCTATATACAGTACTATTTTGCAAGATTGGTTCTGCTTAGACCAGGCATCTTCTGACAATGTTCTACTTCAAAACTTTGAAAAAATGGATTTAATACAAGCTGGTTGTGATACTACATCTGTGCAGAGAGACAAGAATCAAAGAGCTGGAGATGCATATGTTACAAACTATCCAAACCCGTTTGGAGCAAGTACCACTATCAAGTATTTCTCTGCAGGAGGTTTAATCAATATCACTATTATAGACACCCAAGGAAGGATTGTATCATCACTAGTAAACTCAGAAATACCGAGAGGTACACACGAGGTCGTATTTGATGCAGCACAACTGCCCTCTGGAACATACTACTGTCAATACCAAAACGGACAAATAGCTCAAACTCGAAGTTTGCTTAAGGTAAGATAGTCTCTTTATTAATTTTAGGTAGGCTATAGCTTAGCCCGAAGTAAAAAATAACTTTAGGTAAGTCCTAAAGAGGAGAAGCTATTTCAATCGTTCCATTCTAAACTTCACAGTCCAAAATTGAAATTCCTTTATCACACCTCCCCAGTATTGTTCGTGGTAATACTGACCTCTGCTAAAGGACAGATAAAATAAAAAACCTCACGGCAATGCTTCGGGATAATTTTTTGCTTAAAGTCCTTTAAAACGGACTATTAAAGTCACTAAAATCTTTGGCTACCAGATCTTTATCCGACAACTTTGGGTCATCAATATCCCAATTTATTCCCAGTGATGGAGAGTTCCATAATATGCTTCCCTCCGATTCTTTATCGTAGTAGTTTGTGCACTTATAACAGAAAATCGTGTCATCTTCAAGGGTTAGAAAACCATGAGCGAATCCAGGCGGAACATAAAGCATCTTTTTATTGTCAGCAGATAACTCAATGGACAGGTGTTGCCCGTAAGTTTCAGACTCTTTTCTTATATCTACCGCCACATCTAATACTGCTCCTTGCAGCACTCTGACTAGTTTTCCCTGAGCGTATGGGTTTCTCTGAAAATGTAAACCTCTTAAAATCCCCTTACCACTAAGTGACTGATTATCTTGCACAAAGGCCTCATTTATGCCTGCACCTTTTAAAGTATCTTCTCTATAACTTTCGAAAAAGTGTCCTCTATCATCGCCAAAAACAGTAGGTGTAATTATGAGTAAATCTGCTATATGTGTTTTTTCTATATTCAAAACGAATTACAATGGTAGAGAATTTGGCTAAGTTGTGAAAAATTTGTTTGTCTGTATTTACTAAAAGTTGAGTTAAAATAACCGAAATTTGAGCCTTAATACATAGAGCCTATGAATACAGAAGCACCATATTTAGATTCACTTAATCCCGAGCAAAAAGCTGCAGTTTTGCAAACAGATGGCCCAGTAATGATCATAGCAGGTGCAGGCTCTGGAAAAACAAGGGTATTGACCTACCGTATTGCTCATCTTATCGCATCTGGAGTAGATGCATTTAACATACTATCTCTTACTTTTACTAATAAGGCTGCCAAAGAAATGCGTAATCGTATAGAAAGCGTAGCTGGACCAGAGGCTCGCAATATATGGATGGGGACTTTTCACTCTGTATTTGCTAAGATTCTACGTATAGAAGCACATAAAATAGGATATCAAAGTAATTTTACGATATATGATTCTGATGACAGTAAAAGTCTCATCAAGGCTATAGTAAAAGAGATGAACCTGGATGACAAGATCTACAAGCCAAACTTCGTACTAAGTCGTATAAGTAACGCTAAGAATAATCTGATACAAGCACACGTTTATAAGAAAAATGCTGAACTAGTATCCTATGATGAAACTACAGGAAGAGGTAAAATTTTCGAAATCTATCAGGAGTATGCTAATAGGTGCTTCAAAGCAAGTGCTATGGATTTTGACGACTTATTACTTAACACATTTAAACTACTAAATAATTTTCCTGAGGTGCTCAATAAGTATCAACACAAGTTTAAGTACGTGATGGTAGATGAGTATCAAGATACTAACCACTGCCAGTATATGATAGTAAAAAAACTAGCGAGTGTCTTTGAAAATATCTGTGTAGTAGGTGATGATGCACAGAGTATATACTCCTTTAGAGGGGCTACTATTCGCAATATATTAAACTTCGAAATCGACTACCCCGATCTTAAAGTTTTTAAGCTAGAACAAAATTACAGATCTTCAGAAACTATAGTAAGTGCGGCAAACAGCGTAATAGCAAAGAATAAGGACCAGCTAGAAAAAAAGGTATGGACCGCAAATGATTCTGGTGAAAAAATAAAAGTACTTCGAGCTGTTACAGATAATGAGGAAGGTAAGCTGATAGCACAAGACATCTTTGAGACTAAGATGACAGCACAGAAAATGAATAGCGATTTCGCTATTTTATATCGTACCAATTCTCAATCTAGAAGTATGGAGGAGGCTCTACGAAAGCTGAATGTACCCTACCGAATATATGGAGGTCTTAGTTTCTACCAACGAAAAGAGATAAAAGACCTAATAGCGTACTTACGCATAGTTATAAACCCGAGCGATGAGCAGGCACTGAAACGTATAATCAATTACCCTGCAAGAGGAATAGGCAATACATCTATGCAGAGAGTGGCCGTACTAGCCAGCGAAACCGGACAAAGCCATTGGGAAATAGTATCTAACGCACATCAGTACCCTGAGCTAAAAGCCGCTATCGCTAAGTTTAGAGACTTCGTGAATATGATAAAAAGCTTTGCGATATTAGTCCCAACTCAAAATGCCTATGACGTAGCTATGCACATAGCACGGTCTGTAAAGCTTCTGAAAGTCCTAAATGAAGATAAGACTGTAGAAGGGGTAAGCAAATACGAGAACATGGTAGAACTGCTTAACGGTATTAAAGAATTTGCAGAGGATGACACCAATGAGAGTGAAAAAGATCTTGGAAGCTATTTACAAGATATAGCATTACTGACAGACGCAGATAGAGTGGATGATAACAATGATCACGTTTCTTTAATGACCATTCACCAATCTAAAGGGCTAGAGTACAAAAAGGTATATGTAACTGGACTAGAAGAAAATCTATTCCCATCTCAAATGTCTCTTGGGTCCAGATCTGATCTAGAAGAAGAACGCCGCCTATTCTATGTAGCTATCACTAGAGCAGAAGAAGATTTAGTCCTGTCGTTTGCTACATCAAGATTTAGATTTGGCACATTATTACCCTGTGAGCCTAGTAGATTTATAGATGAAATAGATCCGGAATTTTTGCAATTAGAAAGACGTTCAACGCTGACTAGCACAAAACAAACCCTTGGAAATATAGACCGCAGAAGTAGTGATATGAACCCGCCTAGTGGACTACGTAAAACTATAGCCAAACAGAATCAGCCTAAGATGATACGACCGCCAGCTACTAGTAACTTCGAAGCAGAATCAATGCACGACATAGCAGAAGGGATGCAAGTAGAACATCAGAGATTTGGTACTGGCACGGTTACCAAACTAGAAGGCAACACTGCACCAGAAAAAGCGACTATTAATTTTACCGAATTCGGAGAAAAGACCTTGGTTTTAAAATTTGCCAAACTTAAAAAAGTATAAAATTCAAACATATTAGACTACCAACACTTTATGTGCTAATATTCTTATTGCATTCTTTGATAATAACAGCGAAAACAAAGGATGAATACTAAATATAAATTAAATATGTATCAATTATGTATCGTTACACAAATTATTATTGTAGATATTTGTGCTCTTAATTAAGACCCGATATCACTTTTAAAAACCGAGCCAAAATTCTACTTTATTTATATATTTGACCAGAAACTAACTAGCTATGAGAAATCGTATCAAACATCTAACACATAAAAATACCCCCCGTTGGGTTGTGCTTAGCTTAGACCTACTGCTTTCAGCTTTCTCATTTGGCCTAGCTTATTTTATTACTGAAGCTTTAAGTTTTGAAAAAACAAATGCAGCAAGCTACCTATTTCCGTTAAGCTTTGTGCTTATTTTTAGACTTATAGCTTTTATCGCTACCAAATCTTACACCGGTATAATACGATATACAAGTACACAAGACGCAGTGCGTATTTTCTTTGCTGTGACTATTAGTACCATTGCCATTCTCTTTGCCGAAGTAACGGCATATGCATATCTAGGCACTCACATTATTAAGCCCGCAATTATTATAATTGATGCATTTATACTAATATTCTTTCTTACAAGTTTCAGAATCTCATTTAAACTACTATACAATCAGTATGCTCCTTTTAATAACGGGGATAATAAAAAAGAGCTTATAATATATGGTGCTGGCGAGGCTGGCATTATAGTCAAGAGATCTTTTGAGCAAAATTCATCATACGGCAGGAAAGTAATAGCTTTTATTGACGATAATCCAAAATTACAAGGCAAATCTGCGGAAGGAGTAAATATATATCCCCCAGAGGTGGATTTTAATACCCTTACAGCCGACCGTAATAATTTGATAGTCATACTGGCAATTAATAATATATCTACTTTTCGCAAAAAACGAATTATAGAGACCTGTCTTGCATCTAATATTGAAATAAAAACTATACCGCCTGTGAGTTCTTGGATAGATGGCAAGTTTAGTGTTCAAAGTATAAAACCTTTACGAATAGAGGATTTACTAGAGCGAGAGCCAATAGAGCTGAGCACAAAAAATATAAGGAAAGATCTGAAGGATCAAGTCATATTGATTACGGGAGCTGCAGGCTCCATAGGTAGCGAAATAGTTAGACAGTGTATCTTTTTTAAACCAAAAATAATCATACTACTAGACCAAGCAGAAACACCTCTTTATGAAATGCAAAATGAACTGAATGGGGAAAATAATATTAAAATAATAGTGGGAGACGTGTGCAATGAATCTAGAATGGAACAGGTATTCGCTCAAAACCAACCATCATACGTTTTTCATGCTGCGGCATATAAGCATGTTCCACTAATGGAGGAACATCCATACGAGGCTATCAATACAAACGTATTTGGCACTCAAAATTTAGCTAATCTATCCGCTAAATATGGAGTTAAGAAATTTGTGTTTGTAAGTACCGACAAGGCAGTAAACCCTACTAATATAATGGGGGCATCCAAGCGTATAGCTGAGATATTTATACAGTCACTAAACGCCAAGCTACGTCTAGAGTCAGACAGTCACACGATGTTCGTAACCACCCGTTTCGGTAACGTACTAGGCAGCAATGGCTCTGTAATACCCCTTTTCAAAAAGCAAATAGAGGCAGGTGGGCCGCTTACTGTAACACATCGTGACATCACTCGATTCTTTATGACAATACCTGAAGCATGCCAGCTCGTACTAGAAGCAGGTGTAATGGGTAAAGGAGGAGAGATTTATATTTTTGATATGGGAGAGTCTGTTAAAATAGTAGATTTAGCACGTAAAATGATAAGGCTTTCTGGTTTCGAAGAGGGCAAAGACATTAAAATTAAATTTACTGGATTACGCCCTGGTGAAAAATTAAAAGAAGAACTCCTAAATGATAAAGAAAATACTATAGGCACGCACAATCCTAAAATAATGGTAGCTAAAGTGCCTGATTATAACTATTTAGAAACAAATGAGCTTATATCAGATCTATATAAACAGAAAGATATACTCAAAAATAGAATGCTTGTAAAGACAATGAAACATATAGTTCCAGAGTATATAAGTAATAACTCGGTGTACGAGGAGCTTGATAAAAAATTTATAGATTCTTAATCTAAAGATGCGGGCCACTCAGCTTGCATCTTTTTTTGATACGCATGTAGCATATCTCCTATTCGCATAAGTTCAGCAGGAGCTTCACTCCCTTCATACCTAATATCTATAGTGTCCGTAGGATGAATAGAAAATCTAATTATAGTACTAGGCAAATCAGAATAACCTGTAAGATACTCAGTAGCATAATTTTCCCAATCAGCCTGAGCACAAGAATCCTGTAGAGCTTTATACTCCAGATCAGACATCCTTTGATTAGACAATCCTTCATGCTCCGTAAATCGCTTAGCTTGCAGTTTGGCTTCTTGCTTGCTTACCTCTAAAATATAAATAGGGCAATTACCAAAACACGCAGTTTTTTCTATGCTTATATAAAAAGCTTTTTGTTGCTTCTTAGAGAACTTATCTCTTTGGGCACAGCCCATAAAAAACGCTGCACAAAGCAGCGTTAAAACTATTTTATTTCTCATTTGAGCTTATCTTAAATCTATTACTATAACTCCAGGCTTATCTTTTGTATTAAACTTAAAGTAGCTGTCATTTATTGGAACATTAGCGTCTAGTTTATTAATAGCGTAAGTGGTCTCTAAGCCATTTTTACTGTACACTACCATTTCTTTTACCTTATTAGCTAGTTTATCTATACCTAACTTTACTTTGAAGTAACCCTTGCTCTTATCAGTAGGAGTTAATTCTACAATATCCAGCGTTTTAGTACCTACTACTTTTTGTCCTCCGTACTTGTGCACAAATCCTTTCTCGTAAATAGT
>Ga0206130_10001206_pt1 | contig 38706 bp, 33 predicted proteins | sample Helgoland_Spring_9_FD_148637 | JGI IMG/M metagenome (GOLD analysis project Ga0206130, IMG submission 148637) | Pelagic subsurface seawater microbial communities from Kabeltonne, Helgoland, North Sea - Helgoland_Spring_Bloom_20160512_1 | ecosystem: Environmental > Aquatic > Marine > Epipelagic ...
GGAAAAACAGACATTAGCACTGGAAATTAATGAGCAGAACAGCCTCATTAAAAGCCAATCCCATTATGGCATTAAGACAATAACCCACTTCCAAGCTGTTTGAGATAAAAACCTAATCCTTGAGTACTGCCAGTGCAGCAATGTGCTCCGTGCCAATGCCGCAGCAGCCGCCAACAATGTTGGCACCCAGTGATTTCCATTGTTGCGCGAACTCAAGGTATCTTTCCGGCGACATATCTTGGCGTATACTAGAATAACCATCGTTGGCCTCAATCGTATTTGTTATTGGCTCGAATCCATTTGCATAAACACCAATATCGATTTTACTAGTAAGTTCTTTGCGCGACAGTTCCACCGCTGCACCCATTACCTCGGGCTGGCTGCAGTTAAACAAAATAGCCTGCACGGCATTGCGGTCAACATGACTAAGAGCATCGACCAATTTTTCTCCGGAGCGCAATCGTGGCTCCTCGGTGAAATTCTCATCTTCCAAAGTCAGACTAATCCACAACGGTTTAGAGCACCGAGAGAAAACCTGCAAAATCGCTCGCATTTCTGCGATGCTGGACTGGGTCTCTGCGAGAATAATATCGACATAGGGCAAAAGGGCTCTCTTGAATATGTGTAACATTGTCAGTGCGTCCTCTTCGACAAAGGCATCAGGTTTGTATGAGCCGCACACAGGAGGAATACCGGCGGCTACCTTAATGTCTCTACTCGATGCGCTGACACATTCTTGAGCCAACCGACCGGAAAGTCTGAGTAACTCCTCACCTCGGTCCAAGAAACGTTCGTGTCCAATATGAAAGGGTACCACCGCATAAGAATTGGTCGTAATGATCTCACTTCCTGCATCGATGAAGGCTTGATGAGCCAATGTCACCGATGCCGGATCTTCCATTAGAGCTAAAGCCGACCATTCTGGCTGCTGAAAGGGCGCGCCCATCTGTTTTAACAATCGGCCAATACCACCATCCAAGATATGCAAATTTTTCACCTCATTTTTGAAAAGCTATTGTTGAGCTTGTTTGCGCGCTTTTTTAGCTGCGCGACGTCGCTCGGTGGCCTCAAAGGCAGCGTTGCCGATATGTTCCTCACCCCTTTGTCTGGCTAGTTCCATCTGTTTTTGACGTTCAGCAAAGCGTTGTTTTTGCTCCGGTAAGACTGAATCATGGCAGTGGTGGCAAGACAAACCTGGCTGGTAAAATGCCGATTGCTTTTCCTGCTCGGTAATGGGCATTCTACAAGCGTGGCACTGATCGTAAGATCCGCGATTTAAATCATGATTTACCGCAACACGATTATCAAAAACAAAGCACTCGCCCTGCCATAATGACTGGTCTTTAGGAACCTCTTCCAGATACTTCAAAATACCACCCTCAAGATGATACACCTCATCAAAACCTTGTTGCTTCATATAAGCAGTGGATTTTTCACAGCGAATACCACCGGTGCAAAACATAGCGATTTTCTTATGTTTTTTTCTATCTAAATTGTGTTCTGCCCATTCAGGGAAATCTCGAAACGACTTTGTTTGGGGATCAATGGCATTTTTGAAGGTACCAATTTCCACTTCATAATCGTTACGCGTATCCACCAACAAAACATCGGGATCTGACAACAGATCATTCCACTCCTTAGGCTTGACATAGGTTCCCACAACCTGCTTGGGATCAATTCCCTCCACACCCATAGTGACGATTTCTTTTTTCAATTTTACCTTGGCACGATAAAAAGGAATTTCACTGTGGTAGGACAGCTTTTGATCAATGTTACTCAGCTCTGGAATCTTATCTAACCAGTCAAGTACACTCTCTACATCAGCGGGAAGCCCTGCAATCGTTCCGTTGATGCCCTCTTTTGCTAGCAATAGAGTACCCAAAACATGGTTATCCACCAACACTCGGTGGAGCGGCTCGCGCAACGCCTCAAAGGCTGGCAAAGATACAAACTTGTACAGGGCGCAAGTGAGATATTTTTCTGACATGGAGCAACTCTAGATTAAAGATGAGGGAATAACGTCTGCTGCGTAAAATAAAATATTGGCTTCAAAGAATAACAAAATAGGCAGGCAAAAACAGTAATTTCCTTCATCTGTGGAACCTTCATCGCCGATTATGTCTCTCAGCGCGATCTATTATCCAGCCTAACTAAAGGGTACACCTTATCCAGTTCAGCTTGTTTGTGCATATTTTCACCTCATTTTTTATTGGGTGTCTAGGCGAGTGAGGGTAAACTGCTTGGTTGAGGGTAGTTTCCATAAACAATGAGAATCCAAGATAATGAAATCCACGCCAGTTAAAACACTCCTGCTCGCATTAAGTTTAGCTATAGTTGCTTCAGCTGAAGGATCCATCAACAACCAAGATTGGGATATTGACGGCGATGGTCGTGCGGATGCCTTGACCGATGGTCTGTTATTTTTGCGCCATAACTTTGGTTTGACCGGTGATCCACTGATCAATGGTGTTGTGGCCGATGATGCTCAGTATGTCTCTCCGCAAGATCTTGAAGATCGGTTGACGAAGCTTGGCGCCTCCTCTGGTGATATTGATGGCAATGGCACTGTGGATGCCCTCACTGATGGATTGCTGCTACTGCGCTACTTGTTTGGACTCAACGGTGATCCCTTGGTCAGTGGCGTGATTGCCGAGAATGCTACACGCACAGAGAGCTCGGCGGTGGAATCCTATATCTTCGATTTACTGCCTCAGGCACCCTATATCACCTTGCTTGGAAGTACTGAGCTGGCTCATGAACAGGCGATCGCTTACGTTGATGCGGGAGCCACAGCCACAGACTATGTCGATGGTACTGTGGCAGTAACAGTGACAGGTACGGTGGATTCAGCGAAGTCGGGTGACTATACGCTGACCTACTCTGCGGTGGATTCGGAAGGTAATGAGGCGCGTCCGGTGAGCCGTGTGGTGACGGTTGCGGACACGGTGGCACCGGTGATTACCTTATCAGGTGAGACCTCATTGGAGATTGACCTAGATTCCAGTTATGAGGACGCTGGTGCCACGGCGGTGGATGCAGTGGACGGTATTGTGGCCGTGTTGGTGTCCGGATCAGTGGATACGGCGACAGAGGGAACCTATACCCTCACCTATACCGCCACCGATGCCGCTGGGAATAGTGCAAGTCTGGTTCGCAGCGTTACCGTTAAGCCCGATAAAGTCGTTTTAAATGTGTTTACCGATGGCACTGTCGACAGCAGCTGGGAAGGCGGTATACAGGCAGCTGATTCCGGTATCGGCTGGCAGTCCTGCGAGGATGACGGTGGAGAGGGCTGCCCTAACATTGCATGGGAAATTGTTCAGGATCAGGAACGTGGAGATGTTCTTCAAGTCACTCACAGTTCTGCCGGCCAACAGGCCATCTTATACTTCAAGACAGCCAATGCGCAGAACCTATCGCTCTACGCCGGCGGGCAAATTAAATTTGATATAAAGACGGTTAGCGGTGACAGTAACTACAGCATGAAGATAGATTGCATCTGGGATTGCACATCAGGTGACAGAACACTAGGAGTCCGCGGAGCAAATGGTTGGGAATCGGTGACTATCGACGTTGACAGCTTAGTCGACCAGGGACTGCAGTTAACCACCATTGATACCGGACTTGTTATTTGGGCCAGTCAATACACAAATACGGTATTTCAACTTGATAATGTGCGCTGGGAAGACACCGATGGTGGTGAAGCTCCTGAGGATCCAGTTGCCGATGATGGTTGGGAAATCCCCTCTTTTTCAGGCTATATGTCACCTGAAAACTACGATGGATACAGCTTGGCATGGTCAGACGAATTTAACGGTACAGAGATTAATCTTGATGACTGGGTTTATGATATTGGCACCGGTAGCAATGGCTGGGGCAACAATGAACTTCAGTACTACACCAACAGGAATGCCTATCTAAAAGACGGTAATCTGGTGATTCGTGCACAAAAAGAAGAATTTGGCGGCCGAAGCTATACCTCAGCGCGACTGAAAACTCAGGGCAAGCAAAACTTCAAATATGGTCGGATCGATATCCGCGCGCGAATGCCAGAGGGTCAGGGTATGTGGCCAGCACTTTGGATGCTGGGGAAAAATATCACCGAAGTCAGTTGGCCATACTGCGGTGAAATAGACATTATGGAAATGGTGGGAGGCGGTGCTGGTCGCGATAATCGTGTTTATGGCACCGCGCATTGGAATGATGGCGGCCTAAATGCCAACTACAACCCAGTGAACTACGGGGGCAATCGACTGCTCTCGGGCGATGAGACCCTTGCCAGTAACTTCCATGTTTTCAGTATCGTCTGGGACAGCGATTCTATTACTTGGTATTTAGATGATGTTCAGTATCACGTTATGGCAATTAATAGCTCGGCGTCCCTATCTGCCTTCCAAAAGGAATTTTTCCTGATCTTTAATATTGCAGTGGGTGGCAACTGGCCCGGATCGCCAAATTCATCCACGGAATTCCCGCAGAGAATGGTGGTGGATTATGTTCGAGTATTCCAAGAGAGTACAGCGCGTCCTCTAGATACCAGTAAGTGGTTTCACCAAACTCAACTGCCCAACGGCAATAGTTGGTACAACGGCGAGCAACAGCACTACACCGATCGTACCGAGAATGCGTCAGTGGAAAATGGCATCCTATCGATCACCGCCAAGAAAGAGAATTTTACCGATCAGGGTGTCACTAAAGCGTACACCTCAGCTCGCCTGAACAGCAAGCATGCCTTCACTTATGGTCGGGTAGAAGTCAAGGCCAAAATGCCTGAAGGCCATGGGACCTGGCCGGCAATTTGGATGTTATCAAAAGACATAGCAGAACCGGGCGCCTATTTCGCTGACGAGTTTGGCACCACGCCCTGGCCAGACGGCGGAGAAATCGATATTCTGGAGCATTGGGGTCGAAACCCGAACTATGCTCAGAGTGCCATCCATACGCGATCAAGCTTTGGTGGAACAGTCAATCATGGCGGTCAGCCAATATCCACCATGACCTCAGACTTTCATGTGTATTCAGTGGATTGGTCAGCCGATAAAATGGTCTTCGCGGTAGATGGTGTAGAGCATTATACCTATGAGCCTGAGACTAAAAATGATCAGACATGGCCGTTTGATAGCGATCAATATTTACTTCTCAACTTTGCCATTGAAGGCGATATCGAATCCAGTTTCCAAGAAGACAGCTTAGATATTGACTATGTCAGGGTCTATGACCAGAGCAATAACCTTACCTGGTCAGATGAATTTGATTAAACATTGGCTCTGATTAAATACTGGCATTGATTTCTTTCAGTGTTGCCAAAGGGTCTGGCGACTGCGTGATGGGCCGCCCTATAACTAAATAGTCACTGCCCAGTGCCACCGCGTCCATCGGCGTGGTAACGCGCCTCTGATCATCTGCGCCAGCACCGGCCAAACGGACACCTGGAGTGACTAGATTAAAAGTTCCACCAAAGCTCGACTTAAGCAACCTGGCCTCCTGAGCTGAACAAACCACACCGTCAAGGTTCGCCTCTTTTGCCAATGTTGCCAAATGCAATACCTGATCATCCACACTCCGCTCAACACTGACCTCAGCTAGATCTTCGTCTTCCATACTGGTAAGCACTGTCACGCCAATTAACAACATATCGCTGCGCCTTTCAACAAGCGCCTGTTTAGCTGCCCGCATCATTCGAGAACCACCACTGGCGTGTACATTGGTCATCCACACACCCAAATCAGCCACGGCGATAACAGCCTTAGCCACCGTATTAGGAATATCATGAAACTTCAAATCCAAGAACACATCAAAGCCCTTAGCAACTAGCAATTTAACAAAACTAGGCCCTGCAGCAGTGAACAATTCTTTCCCAACCTTCAATCGACATAGACGGGGGTCTAACTGATCAACCAGCACCATGGCTGATACCTGTTGAGGGAAATCCAGCGCCACAATTATTTTAGACTCACAAACTATCATGTTTTAACCGTTCCTTTTTATCACGCAGACTAATCTTCCGACGGTACGACCAGAGTAATGCAGAACTCGCCAAGATACCCAAACAAACACCAATGGCGAGAAACAACAGCAGCCACATTCCTATGCTCAAGTTTGGACCATCAATGAGAACAAAATCCACTGAAATTAACTCACCATTTTTCATGGCAAAAGAAGCACCCACCGCGGCGATAGCGGCAACCACTATGAACTTTATAAATAACCAAATTGCCCGCAACCCTTGCCTCTATAACCTCATGACCAAGTGTGTATTGTAACCGCGAAATGCGACATGAACAAAAGGTCAATCGATTTTCGCTTTAACATACGTAGTTATGGTAGTGTGCAGTGTTGTTAGTATAGTGTGGTCGGGTTACCAAGGTGGGTAAGGTCTTTTGAAAAAAGACAATTCTATAAAAATGATTGACCTACAAAATATTAGTCGCCTCTATGGAAGTGGCGATATTCAAGTTGCTGCACTCAAAGACATATCATTGACCATAGATCGAAACGAATTTGTTGCCATAATGGGCACATCCGGGTCTGGAAAATCCACGCTAATGAATATCTTAGGCTGCTTGGACTCTCCGACCAGCGGGCAATATTTCCTTACGGGCCAGCAAATCAGTGCTGTAAAAGATCAACAACTGTCAAAAATTAGAAACGAAAATATCGGCTTTATTTTTCAGTCTTTTCATCTTTTACCTCGATTGACTGCGCTTAACAATGTGACCATACCATTGCGGTACACTGATGTCAGCCAGCAACAAGCTGATCAACGGGGCCTAGACATGCTAGCTCGGGTGGGGCTAGCTGATCGCTCACATCATAAACCCTTTGAAATGTCAGGAGGACAGCGGCAAAGAGTGGCCATCGCCAGGGCATTGATCAATGATCCAAGCGTCATCTTTGCCGATGAACCAACGGGTAATCTTGACTCTACTACCTCTGCTGAAATCATGGATTTGTTATGTCAGCTCCATTTATCTGGTCAAACTATTGTAATGGTCACTCATGAGGAGAGCATAGCGGCCTACGCCCAGCGTATCATTCGAATGAAAGATGGAAATATCATCGAGGATCTTCCGTGCGCAAATTGATGAGTACCGTTTTGATGGTTTGTTCTTTTGGCTGCTATTCCGAAGAGCCCTTGCTTCTTAGCGGCTTGGTTCGTGCCAGCGAAAACCAAATTTTTTATGCGCCAAAAACGCCTCGATGGCGCGTGCAAATACAGTGGATGTTACCCGAGGGTCGAATCGCCAAACAAGGTGATTTAGTAGTGGTATTTGAGGGCGGCACAATACAAGCTGAAATCGAAGGAGATGAGGCGCGTCTGATCATTGCGGATGAGGAACTCCAACGCATCATCAGCAACAACGAGCAATCAGTATTGGAGGCTGAATACCAGCAGAAAAAAACACGCTTACTGCTAGAAAAAGCAAGCATTGATGCGAGCATTTCAGAACAACACCTCAGCAAATTCGACTATGAAAAATATCAGCTTGAACTTGAGAAAGCCTCATTGGCCAATAACAAGGCAAAAGAAGCATTGTCCCAGACTAAAGTGGCAAACGAAGTACAGATCAAAAAGCAAAAATTCACCATTAAGAAATATCAAGATCAACTTGCCTACAATCGTAATCAGCTCGAGAAGCTAAGTGGCTATGCCCAGCGAACTGGGCCTGTCATTTACAGTGAACACCCCTGGAATGGAGAAAAAGTTTTCGTTGGAATGAGTGCTCAGCCAGGCTGGCAAATAGCCAAGATACCTTCGATGAGTCGTCTCTATATTGAGGCCTGGGTTCACGAGATAGATTATAAAAAACTCTCGCTAGAAGACAGCGCCAAGCTCGTTTTCGATGCATTTCCCGAGATTGAGTTGTCGGCGCGTTTAACAGAACTTTCAACCCAACCGGAAGAGCGCACAGAGTGGGGCAATGACGTTTACTACCGTGGTATATTTTCTTTTGAAAATCCGACCGATGTGACGCTGCTGCCGGGAATGAGTGCCCAACTGAGTGTCAATGGAAGAAACGCGTTATGATAAAAAAAATCCTGCTGGCTGTGATTATTCTTACCAATCAAGCTTGTCAACCCGCACCTACAGAGATTGTTCAACAAGGCCGTATTGACATCACTGTATCTGCAAGCGGCGAGTTAGAATCCTCGACCACCACCTTGATTTCGCCTCCCGCGGTGGCAAACATTTGGAACCACCAAATCAAATACCTTATTGATGAAAATACACCGGTGGAGGCAGGCACACTCCTGGTGTCATTTGATGATAAAGAGGTCAGTAAAAAATTAGTGCAACAACAAGCGGAACTGAAACAAGCTAAGCAAGAGCTAGCCAATATGATAATTCAAGGAACCGCTGCGGAAAAAAAGCTAGTTTTGGCCGTTGCAGAGATGAAAATGAACTTTGACAAGGCTCGCAGAAGTGCCGATATTGTCGATCAAGGCTTATCAGAGAATGAAAAGCGCAAAGTATCAATTGATTTCAATATCGCCAAGAATGATCTATTTTTGGCCCGAGAGAAAATAAAATTTCATCAGAGGAACCAACCAGTTAATCTCAGACTAGCTCAAGGAAAAGTCGACAGAGCTCTCACCAAAGTCGCCTCACTAAAGCAAGATATTGAAAAATTAAACATCAAGGCGCCTATTAATGGGATCGTGGTATACCGAAGTAATTGGAGCGGTGAAAAACCAGCGGTAGGTGAGAGTGTTTCCTTTGGACGACCAATACTTGAAGTTGCAGTGTTGGACAAAATGCAGCTAACTGCAGAAATTGCTGAAATAGATAGTGGGAAATTACGCATCGGACAATCCGTAGAAATTAAACTCGACGGAGTACAAGGTCAAGTTTTCCAGGGCAAACTTATTTCCACGGGGAGCGTTTTTAGAGAGAAATCCCGTCAAGACAAACGACGGATATGTGACGCTATTATTGAATTTAATCAAACTAATGGCGACATTATGCGACCTGGTATGACCGCAAGGATCGATATTGTCACCGAAACCATAAACGATGCGGTCACAGTATCGTCCGCGGCAGTTAGGCAAGCAGATGGAAGATCAACTGTCACGGTTGCCGGAATGTTCTACCAAACACAAAAAGACATTGAGATAACCCATATCGTGGGTGGTAAAGCCGTGGTTTCTAATGGGCTAATTCCTGGAGAAAAAGTACTGTTATGAGAAGGGCTATTTACATAATTTTTGTTTTTTTGCTGGGCTGCCAAAGTGAGCAAGATCAGTCTTTAACCTATAAAGTTATCAAAACCTCGTTTGCCATCGAGATCCCCGCCAAGGGTTATCTTGTTGCAGCCAATGCCACCGTGATCAATGTACCCCGAATTAGCAATGGCGCTAATAATATTTCATGGCTAGCAGCAGAGTATTCGATGGTTAACAAAGGGGATGTGATCGCACGACTTGACGATGAGGCGATCCGTACAGAAACTCGATCAAAACGACATGAACTCGCAATGACCGAGCAGGATGTGATTGAAAAACAAGGCGCTCTCAATCAAGAACTCGGCACTATAAGTGGCGATATCATCATGGTGAATCAAGAAAAATACTTCGCTGAGCGCTATTCAGTTGATGATGAACGGATTTTCTCCAAACTGGATATTATCAATGCGATGCAAAATCTCACCTATTTGAACTCGAAACAAAACTATTTGCACTGGAAAAATAATTCCTTTAATGACAGCTCATCCGGCGAGATGGGCTTGCTGGATCTTAAGAAATCTCAATTTCAAAACGAAATAGATCAATTGGACAACAACCTGGATAACCTAGAGGTCAAAGCACCTCACTCAGGACTACTGCTGTACCATGCTAATTGGCGAGGCGAAAAGCCCAAGGTTGGACAACTTGCCTGGTCAAATCAGACCATCGCACGACTGCCAGACACTAGCAACATGAAAGCCAAGCTATTTGTGGTAGAGCATGAAGCCATAGACCTCGGCGTTGGTCAATCAGTAAGTCTCAGCCTGTTAGCTGCTGCAGACCAATCATTTACCGGCACAGTGGAGAGTGTCGCACCATTCCCAAAATCGATAAAAAGGAAAGATCCACAACAATATTTTGAAGTGCTAGTTAGTCTTGATTCCCAAAATTCTGCGCAATTTGCTCCGGGCGCAAAATTACAGGCCACGATTTCTGTGACATTACCACAGCAAAAACTCACAGTGCCCTCTCAAGCCGTGTTCAGTCAGGGAAATACTTCTTATGTCTATTTACACAACAATAGCCGCTATGAATTCACGCCCGTCACTTTGGGTAGATACAATCTCAGTCACGTGGAAATCACTTCAGGTCTGACCGTTGGTCAACACATTTCTTTAATCGATCAGGCGAAAATCTAGATGGACATCAAGGACATTTTCGTTGATACCTTATCCGAGCTTGCGCAACATAAACTGCGTACCTTACTCACCTTACTCGGAATGATATTTGGCGTAGGTGCAGTTATTGCAATGCTTAATATCGGTGAAGGAGCGGAGCGTGAGGCACTGAAAATGATAGACTCCATGGGGCTGCACAATCTAATAGTGGAAGCAAAAGATTTTGATGAGGAGGCGTTGACAGAGCAGCGTAAACATTCTGCTGGACTCACTATTCGCGATGCTCAGGTCAGTGCGCTTTCCCTTCCTTTTGTAGAAAACTTCAGCGCACAAAAGATTATTGATACCTACGATATTTTTAGTTCGTCAGGTAAAACCGACGGGGACACTATTGGTGTCAGCCCAAGTTATTTTGAACTGTCCAAATTGAAACTCGCCGAGGGGAGATTGCTGACAGAGGAGGATAATATGGCTTTCTCTCAAGTTACACTACTCGGATCATCCGCAGCCAAACAGCTATTTCCAACCGGTGGTGCTTTAGGAAAAACGGTCAAGATTAATCATCTCTGGTTTAAAGTTGTCGGGGTCTTGCGGCCTCAATTTTTACCCAAGGATGAATTTCAAGGGAGACAATTAGGCGGAGAGCAACGTTTAGTATTTATTCCATTGAAAACCGCTATACATCGATTTGAAAGCGATCCTTTGGCCAGCGAACTCAGTAGCATCAAGCTTCAACTGACTCAAGGTATTAATCCTGTTGAGGCGGCAAAAGCACTGAGCCATCTTTTGGCAAGGCGGCACAACGACGTGGATGACTATAGCTTAGTGATACCCGCAGCTTTGCTCGCACAACAAAAGAAGACACAAAATATTTTCAATATAGTAATGTCTTGTGTTGCCGGGATATCATTATTAGTGGGCGGCATCGGCATTATGAATATCATGCTGGCCACGGTTCTCGAACGGACCAAGGAAATTGGTTTGTTACGCGCGGTTGGAGCCACACAAAAAGACATCCGAGTTCAATTCATTGCCGAAAGTTTTACTATTTCCATTTTAGGGGGCATTTTAGGTATCCTGTTCGGAGTATTTTTATCAGAAATTATTGCTGTCTACTCTGACTGGGCGGTTTCATGGTCACTGAGCGCAATTGTTTTATCCTTTAGCATTTGCTCCTCAATTGGATTGATATTCGGGGTCTATCCAGCCGTTAAAGCATCCAAATTAAATCCTATCGACGCACTGCAAACTGATTGACAAAAGATAATATTTTCTAGCGTTATCCCTATGGCTGCTGTGATCTCAATCACTCCATGCTTGTCTAAGCAAAATATGTAGATCTCTTAAAAGCTCTGTGCCTATTTAAACCTCGAATCATCAATGCTACTCTCAAGGCCCGATCATAATTGAGGACTATCCGAATGAGCACAAAGCTTGCAGTATTACTTTTCGGTACATTGCTAATAACGAGCGCAACTGTTGCCGTGGAACCTCAGCTAAGAACGATTACAACATTCGGAGTAGGCGTCGCAACCGTCACCCCCGATCAGGCAAAGATACAGATGCAATTGCAGGCAGAGAATAAAAACAGTGCAACAGCTAAATCCTTAGTAGACAAGCAATTTAACCAACTACTTGCTGCGCTCGAAGATGTGGGTTTATCCAAAGAAAATTTAATAGCAGGCAGGGTCAGACTAAACCCACAATACAGTTATAAAAATCAAAAACAACAATTTATTGGCTATCGTGCTGTGCGAAATACAACCATAACAATTGAAAATTTGGACAGTCTTAGTCAAGTTATCGATACATCACTCACGGCTGGCGTGATGCAAATTGGTAACATCAGCTTTGAAGTAAGCAATAAAAAGAGGGTTCAGGATAAAACTAGACAGCTCGCCATAGACAACTCCAAAGCACTGGCACAGAGCCTCGCCACTGCTTATGGCGCTAAACTGGGTAGGATTATGCAAATTAGTTATTCCGAAAGCACAGATCCAAACCTATATCCCCGCCCTGAGCCCAGATTTGGGGAAAGTATGACAATGATGAGGTCAGAAGGCGTCAGCGCAGGCGTATACCTTCCCGACACAGTAACCTTTAAAGACCGAGTCGGGGTTGTGTTTGAATTACTCTAGCATTTCCTTTGGAAATCAATACAAGTGCTTCACGCACCTTTCTTGACAGCACCGAAACGTTTATTGAATCGATCAATTCGACCACCGGAATCAACAATTTTTTGCTTACCGGTATAAAATGGGTGACAAGAAGAACACACATCCAGATAGATTTCTTGTGCTCGGGTTGAACCGACTTTAATCACGTTGCCACAACTGCAGGTCGCAACAAGTTGATTATAGTTTGGGTGAATTTCATTTTTCATCTTATACTCCAAGTCGCAGACCGCCACCCCATCTGTCAGCCAGGAGAGAGACTGAAATCTCCCTTCTGTTGACGCAAGGCACGGTGAGCCATGTCAAAAGAGCGCGGAGTTTATCAGAAACTGCCGCAGTTACAAAAGGAATTATCATTTTTATGGCTGATCAAGCAGAATTTATTACTCGGATAGCCGTGAACTCTCCCTTGAGGCGCTTATTTGACTATTCTTTGCCCAAGAATATCCTAGATACTCGACCCACACCACAGTCTCTATTAGGCTGCCGAGTCCTCATTCCTTTTGGGCGGCGTCAGGTCATCGGTATAATCATCGAACACCCAGAGCAGAGTGATATAACCGCAGATCAGCTAAAAGCCGTCGAGGAGCTGATTGACCATCGCCCCATTTTCCCACCTCAATTGCTGTCACTATTTATTTGGGCGGCACGTTATTACCAACATCCTGTGGGGGATGCACTCTTTAGCGCCCTACCAACAGCGCTCCGCAAAGGTGAAACCATACCGCAGATCGGAGTAGCACATTGGCAATTAACGACGTTGGGTAGAGGGCTGTCTCATGACTCATTGAGGCGTTCACCGCAACAAAAAGCGTTGATAGAAAACCTGCTAAAGGAGGGACAGCTAGCAGAGACAACAGTGTTGAAGCTTTTTTCTCGCGCTGTTTTAAGGTCGCTTATCAAAAAAGCTCTTGTCGAAAAAATTATTGTTTCGGTGGCCCTTAAACCACAGGATAACATCGCTCGCGTGCCTGCTCTAAAACTCAATTCAGCTCAAAAAACCGCTCTTGATAGCATCAATCTTCATGCGTTCCAATGTTATTTACTCGATGGCGTTACTGGCAGTGGTAAAACTGAAATTTACTTACAACTCATCGCTAAGAATCTGCGCATCGGCCGACAGAGTTTGGTTCTTATCCCAGAGATCAACCTTACTCCGCAAACACAGAGGCGCTTCATCGAGCGCTTCAAAGTATCTGTGGTTACCTTGCACTCGGGGCTCACCGAGCGGCAACGTCTGAAGGCGTGGGCAATTGCAGAGTCAGGACAGGCTGGTATCGTTTTGGGTACTCGATCGGCCGTCTTCACGCCCTTGAAGCGGCCCGGCCTTATTGTGGTCGATGAGGAGCATGACTCGTCTTACAAACAACATGAGGGTTTTCGCTATTCAGCTCGTGATCTAGCGGTAATTCGTGGACGTCGAGAAAATATTCCAGTTCTTCTCGGATCTGCAACTCCCTCCATTGAGTCGCTAAATAACTGTCACAATCAACGCTACACACATTTAACTATCGATCAGAGAGCGGGAGATGCTGTTCCACCCGAGTGGTCAATCATTGATTTAAAAAGCGAAATTGTCGACTCGGGTATTGCACAATCAACGCGCTTAGCCATTGAGCAAACACTGTTTAAGGGTCAACAAGTGTTAGTTTTTATAAATCGTCGTGGTTACGCCCCAACGATTATTTGTCAGCAGTGCGGCTGGTCAGCCGAGTGTGATTATTGCGACTCACGGCTGACCGTGCATCGTGCCAAACAAAGACTCATCTGTCATCACTGTGATTATCAGCGCAAGATTCCGACGAGCTGTCCGAGCTGCCACTCTCACCAGCTTGTCCCTACCGGTGCGGGCACGGAACGAACTCAGGAGTATTTAAAGCAAATTTTCTCGCATGTAAAGGTTATCCGTGTTGATCGAGATACAACACAAAGAAAGGGCGCTATGGAGGCAGTTATCAGCGACATTGAGCGTGCAGAGCCCTGCATTCTGGTAGGTACACAAATGCTGGCAAAAGGGCACCATTTTTCTAATGTTACGCTGGTTGCAGTGTTGGATGCCGATACTGGATTGTTTAGTCCGGATTTTAGAGGTCATGAGCGTCTCGCCCAACTGCTCACCCAAGTAGCTGGCCGAAGTGGTCGCGGCGACAGCTCAGGACGGGTTCTGATCCAAACATACCAGCCACAACATCCACTTCTGGAAACTCTCACGCGAGAGGGTTACCGAGCGGTGGCCGCACAACTGATGCAACAGAGACAAAGAAACCAATTGCCTCCTAACGCGCACATCGCTTTAATTCGCGCAGAATCAGCTGATGGCCTATGCGCGGAAGAATTTTTGCACCGAGTTCGCCAGTTAATGCAGCATATCGACACTGAGCAAGCTGCACTCACCTTAATCGGACCACTACCGGCAATGCTGGAGAAGCGTGCAAATCGTTACCGATTCATCCTTCAAATTAACGCTCCTCGGCGTTCAATACTGCAACAATCGCTGTCTCTGCTGATCAGAGAAATGGAAAAATTAAAATACCCACGACAACTTCGTTGGTCAGTAGACGTGGATCCACAGGAAATGTGAATTTTTATCGAACTGCTATTTAAACTTTGCCAACAACCTATGACTTCACCTACAATTTATATACGGAATACTGTGTGGGTATATATGAGTTCGTCGGCCAGAAAAAATGGTGCAAGTCGCATCAAAAGAGAACCTCCAGCGAGTGAAAAATCATCCCACGCTTCTTTCTTTACTGGGTTGTTAATTGGTGCTTTGGTCATGTACCTTCTCCCGCCAATGCTCGATGTTGCAGAGATTGACAATACTGTAGTAACGCCAGAGTTAGAGGAAAATAAGGTGATTGAAGAACTTACCTTTGACTTCTACACCTTACTTAAAGACAACGAAATACTCGTCGATCAAGAGCAAGAGCAAGAAACCTCTACTAAAAATAGCAAAAATACACAGTACTTATTGCAAGTAGGTTCTTTTAAAAACCCTGAAGATGCAGAAAACTTGAAAGTTGAACTACTTTTGATGAATCTTGCAGCGCACAATGAGACGGTTACCGGTAAAAACGGTGAAATTTATCACCGTGTTTTAGTCGGCCCGTTCCCAAATACATCGAAAATGGCCTCGGCTAGAGCTCGTCTGGCGCAAAACGATATGGATAGTCTCCTCTTAAAGCGCTTTAAATAAATCAAACAAGAAAACATTATTGCGGCATCACTGCTTTCACGCGATTACGATGATTAAATTCTAAGCACCTGTCCCAGAGTACAGCTACATTAATTTTTCTTGCCCGGTATAATTCTTCTGGCTTAGGTTGAAGACGTTTTCGACCAAAGCTACTCGCCAAGGATCGTAACAAAGACAAGGACACTGCGGGCAATCTACCCAAAGTCTAATAAGGATAGATACTTGGACGCAGGGATGCGTCTCTACTTCTAAGACGCTATCATAATCCCTGCTCTCTGCTACCTGCCAACATTAACTCTCTTGCAGACAATAACAGACCTCATCAGAATACCCAGCCATAACCGATGCTTATGGCAATAGGGTCCAAATCGACAGACGCTGTAACCGGCTCCGGTAAACCCGCGTCAATAGTTGTCTTAGTCGACAGCCAGTACTTTTTGATATCCAAGTTGAGATAATTTTTCTCACCCAGGGCATAGTCAAAACCAACATTAAACGCCACACCAAAGCCATTGTCGTACTCAATATCCAGTGCATCACCAGGATTGTGATCATAAAAAAAAGTGTAATTCAGCCCTGCACCAAAGTAGGGCTGTAAGCGGCTACCCTGATTAAAGTGGTACTGCAAGGTTATCGTCGGTGGCAGCACCTTGGTTGAACCAAGATCCACATCGCCCAACTCGGTATTATCCGCAGAAACACTGTGTTCGGTATATCCAAGAATCGTCTCAACGGCAATACTGTCGGTGAAGAAATAACGGATATCGAGCTCGGGCACTCTATCCAAGCCAACAACTGCTTCACCACCAATAGAGCTCTCCGATGACTCCTGAGGGCTCAAGGTTAAGGCTTTTAAACCCACCAACCAGCTACCCTTTTGTTTGATATTGGGGCCACTGGCAGCACTTGTGCTAGTGGCTACTGCCAATGCAACTGCGACTGATACGAATAATTTAGTTTTTTGGAATGTCCTTCTCATATTAAATTGTCCTTAAGTTATAGTTCGTGCTTTAAGCAACCTAGGGTGCACGAACGAATAAAATTTACCCGGCTCTAAGGTGAGCCATTCCTATAAGTGCAGGCAGAACCTGCTCCATTTATGCCGATTTTGACTGAAACCACTTGTAAGGTTTATCTCCAGCAACCTTAAAATAAATCACCATATTAACCATATGTGTAATTAACAATGTCAGTCCAATACCCGTGGCCCAGACTAAATCTTGGTAATTCTCATGGGCCTCTAACAAATAGAGTCCAATGCCTACAACCGCTGTCCATAGGGTCATTAAAATAAGTGCTTTAAATGTATTCATGTTTCTAATTCCTGTAGTAATTTAATCGTCTAGATCGACCTTAACCAAGATGTCAGACTTGAGCATGGTCTGACAGGCAAGTATGTAGCCCTGCTGAATTTCAGGGCCGTCCAAGACATAACTAAAATCGAGTTGTGGCTTAATTTTGCCCTCCAATAGCTGGCACTTGCATTTCCCGCAACTGCCAACTTTACATTTGAAGGGCCATTTAACACTTGCCGACAAGGCCGAGCTCAATAAAGATGATTCACGGGCCACTGAAAACTCAGTTTCACTACCTGCGACCTTAACCTGATAGGTTTTTGGCGCAGATTTAAATAATTTAAACATTAGTGTTCTCGCTGTTGCTCGCCCTGGTCAACTTATTGTGTCCCCGTCGCTATGAAAATTTGGCTGCTATTAATCGTTCATCGTCGGTAGCGTATTTTTCATCCCAATTATCCAGATGTTTTTGCACGTAGCGCCTAAACAAAGCTGGAATTAAGGTGATAACGAACAGTGAGAAATATCCAATTCCGTAATTTGGCCCCTCGACATCATCCAACTCCCAGAAGTAAGTCTCTCCTCTAACGTGATGATCACACTGTCGACCAATTTCGATAAAGAACCAACTCGTGAAGACCGAATCATTGTCCCAAGAGTGACGGTGTTCGACGGCTCCCTCAGTGCGAATAAGACCGTAATGACCCATGAAATTAAGTGCCTCGAGAAGAAAGTTCGCAATAACCCAAACGGTGAATAAAGCAGCAAGACCAATAACACCCCCAGCCCACACGAAGAGAACCAGAGACGGCAAGCTGTAGAGATATCCGAGAATCCAGCGATTGTCGATATTGAGACTTGACTTACCCTGTTTAGTGAGTCGCCCTTGCTCCAGATTAAAGGAAAACCTCGACTGGCCCATGTGGGACAGCCAGGCATGAGCATAGATATTTCGACCTCGCGGAGCTGTGGCCGCATCATCCTCATGGCCCAAATCTAAGTGATGATTATAGACATGGGCATAGGTAAAGTGCGAAGCACCACTGAGAGCCATAATTAGACGTGAGACCAAAAACCCTTCTTTTCTATTGTGCGATAGCTCATGGCCATAAATAATGCCCAGACCCGCCCATAAGCCACTTGACAGCACAGCACCAATTAAGTTGATACCACTGATACCAGACTGGTAGGCAACTCCATAAAACAATTCTGCCTGAATCGGTGTCGCGGCAGTGAACTGAAAAATACGGTACGCCAGAGTAATTTGCAGTACGATAAACACTGGCAACATAAAGTACATTACCCCGTACTGAAAAGCTTTGATGCCATAGGACTCGCCCTGCTGATCAAAATCCGCAGGCAAGTGGATATCTTTGGTGAGCGTATCGATAACCGTATTTAGGCCAAAAAGTACTACACCTACCCAGGCGTAGACATCTCCTAGCAAAATACCAAGAATCGCGATAATGGACATGATTGGCACGATGAGATATCGCGCGTTGACGTAAAATTTCATTTTTCCTCCACGGATCAATTAATAAAATAAGACCCTAGGAGTGCAACGTCCGTTTTAGCTCCTTGTTTTAAATCGCGGCAATAGGATCAAAAGACGATTTCTCTACGGCGCGCAGTGTAATTCATTAAAAAGAATAATAAACAGTTTTTATATAATAAAAAAGAATATATAAAAAACTAAAGATAAAGCGTTTATTCTCTACAGATAGGCATCGTATTCAAGGAGCGTGACGCGACGATCAAATTCATATTTCTCCTGCCGCTTACACTCTGCATAATTCGATTTAAGTACAGAACCAAGGTATTCCTCAATAAAATCTGACTGTTCAAAGGTATTAATTGCATCGTTCCAAAAATGTGGCAAGACCGGTGTTATATCACCTGCATCCCCCACCACCGGAGCTGGTGCTTGAAGCTTTCGCTCGATACCCGATAGCGCACCAGCCAGCATGGCCGCCACCGTGAGATAAGGATTGGCATCTGCTCCAGCTACTCTGTGCTCTATGCGCATGGCACGACGATCACCGCCGGGAATTCGAAGAGCAGTAGTTCGATTCTCATAACCCCAATTTGGCGCAAGTGGCGCATAACAACCAGGTACCAGTCGGCGATAAGAGTTTATATTGGGTGCAAAAATAGCCATGCTATCAGCCATATTCTGCAGACATCCGGCCACCGCATGGCGCAACAGATCGCTGCCTTCGGCGGTACCATTATCAAATACATTGTTACCTTGCTCATCGACAAGACTGAAGTGAATATGCATGCCATTACCCACTTCGTCAGCGTAAGGTTTGGCCATAAAAGTAGCACGTTTTTCCTGTTGCATGGCAACACTGCGAATGGCCCGTTTAAGCATACTCCCCTGATCACAGGCCCGAACTGCACAGTCTTGGTGATACAAATTAATTTCAAATTGAGAGGGACCAAATTCCGTTATCAAAGTATCCACAGGTAAATTCTGCTGCTGAGCTGCGTCTATAATCGCATCCATTAATGGGGCTGTTTGTCGCATTGTATCGATACCATAGGTCTGACCTCCTATGGCTGGACTCCCATCCAGTGCTGTTTGTGAGTGCTTAGGACGCCCAAATTTGTCTTCCTCTAAGGTAGTCAGGTGAAATTCCATTTCGCTGGCCACCACGGGCGTCAAACCCAATGCTTTAAAACGATCGACAATATTGACTAAAACAGCGCGAACATCACCCATATAGGGAGCGCCAGTATCCTCCTCTGTCATCGAAACCACAATTTGGGCGGTAGGTCTGGTTGCCCAAGGCACCACAGAGATAGTACTGATATCTGGCACGCAGATACCGTCTCTATCGCCAGTCTCTGAAACCAAAGACTCTAGGTCACGGCCCCAGCAATCTAGAGAACAGGTGCTGAGTGGCATCTTGAATCCACCCTCAAACAACTTATGGATTTTATCCACCGGCAGCCACTTGCCTCGCTGCACACCATTGATGTCATGCAAAAGCACTTCAAATATTTCGATGTCCGGATGTTTGTCTAAAAAAGCATCGAGCTGCATATCTAACGACATAAATGAAAATCTCTATTGGAGGATTACCTTAACCATGACAATAGTATCCGAAATGAGCCCTAGGTTCAGCATTACCATGCATACCCTTTTTGGGTAGCTGAGCGAGTCGTGCTCAATGCGCTCACGGCGGTGGCTAAAGGGTACAAATGGCAATCCAAGGACTACTGATGGAGTTAATTACCCTGAACACAGTGGGTCGATTAATCAAAAGTTAGCGCAATGCGTGATTGTCACAGTGTTTTCGGCAGCCATAGTATTGATAATCTAGCCACCAAAAAAATTGTTGGCACCTCTCTTGATATAACCGGTATTAACTGGCATTGATTGACTAACGAGGTTATTCCCCACCCCTTTGGGTGAATGACCAACAACTGTCCCTGTGTTCCAATGTTACTGGGAGGTTGTGTTGAAACAGTCAATGCTAACCGATTCATACCGACCATCGACAGCGAGAGTGACTATGGGCAACGTCAGAACAACTGCACAGTGGAAAGCACTGGATGCCGAAAGGCATCTGCATCCATTCACCGATTTTGAAGACTACCAAAAGAATCACGGTAGAATCATCGAGCGCGCCGACCACATTTATATTTACGACACTGATGGCAAACAAATGCTTGATGCGATGTCTGGACTCTGGTGCTGTAGCCTAGGTTACAGTCAGCCCGAGATCGGTCAGGCTGTACAAGAACAGTTCCAAAAGCTTCCTTACTACAACAATTTTTTCCAGTGTAGCAACACACCGGCCGTTGAATTGGCTGACCGTTTAGTTAGCATGACCCCGGAACAGTTCACCCACGTGTTTTTTACCAACTCAGGATCCGAGGCTAACGACACCAATATTCGACTAATTCGTCGCTATTGGGATATCAAGAAGCAACCTAACAAACGTATTATTCTTGCTCGTACCAATGCCTACCATGGCAGCACCATAGCCGCAGCCAGCCTTGGTGGTTTTGAATTTGTTCACAATCAGTTTGAAACACTACCCTACGCGCAACACATCGCCGACCCCAATTGGTACAATAATGGCGGCCACATGAGTGCCGACGAATTCGGCCTCTATGCAGCCCGAGAACTGGAAAAGCGCATCGATCAATTGGGTGAAGAAAATGTCGCGGCCTTTATCGCTGAGCCTATTCAGGGTGCTGGCGGTGTGATTGTTCCACCAGACACCTATTGGCCTGAGATTCGACGTATTCTTAAAGAGAGAGATATTCTATTTGTCAGTGATGAGGTGATCTGTGGTTTTGGTCGCACAGGTAGTATGTTTGGTTGTGAAACCTATGGCATGGAGCCAGATTTATTGACATTTGCCAAAGCGGTTACCAATGGCTTCCAGCCCCTCGGTGGTGTCATGGTGAGCGATAAAGTCGCCGATGTGATTACCGACGGTGGTGGTGAATTTGGTCACGGCTTTACTTACTCAGGGCATCCCATTGCTTGCGCAGCTGCACTGGCAACACTAAACATTCTGCAGAGAGACAAATTCGTCGATCTTGTAGCCAACGACATCGGCCCCTACCTGCAAAAACGCTGGGCAGAGTTCGCCGATCATCCAATCGTCGGTCATGTGCGCGGTGTAGGAATGCTCGGCTCCATTGAATTAGTTCGCAACAAAGAAACCCGCGAGCGGCTCGAACCAGAGCAGAAGTCTGGAGGAATCTGTAGAGAGTTCTGTGTCAGCAACGGTCTGATTATGCGCGCAGTGGGAGATTCAATGATCATATCGCCGCCATTTGTCAGCACACATGAAGAAATCGATGAGTTAATTGCCCGCGCCACCAAATCCTTGGACCAGACTGCCGAGCACTACGGTATTTAGCATCACGGACACACAATGAACTTTAGACTGGCCTGGGAAGAGGCTACAATAACTGAAACGTAAAAATAGGATCACAACATGGCAGGTGACTGGGGCAAATTTAATTGGCAGGATCCCTTTGATTTAGATGATCAATTAAATGAAGAGGAGCGTCTGATAAGACATACGGCGGCCGACTTCGCTGCGGAAAAATTGCAACCTCGAGTAAAACAGGCTTTTCGCGATGAATACACCGATCGAGATATCTTTAATGAGATGGGTGAGCTGGGTCTTCTCGGTGCCTTTATCGACGGTTATGGATGCCCCGGGGTCAGCTATGTGAGCTACGGTCTTATCGCTCGGGAAGTGGAGCGCGCCGACTCTGGTTATCGATCAATGATGAGCGTTCAGTCCAGCTTGGTGATGTACCCCATCGTCACCTACGGCAGTGAAGAACAAAAGCAAAGGTACCTTCCCAAACTCGCCACTGGAGAATGGGTGGGCTGCTTTGGACTCACCGAGCCCGATGCTGGGTCCGATCCCGGTGGTATGGGGACGAGAGCAAGATCTGTGGATGGCGGTTATTTGATCTCAGGTAGCAAGATGTGGATCAGCAATTCCCCTATCGCCGATGTATTCATAGTGTGGGCAAAAACCGACGATGGAATTATTCGCGGATTTATTCTCGAAAAAGGCATGAAAGGACTCAGTGCACCAAAAATCGAGGGTAAATTGGCACTCAGAGCGTCCATTACCGGCGAAATCGTTATGGATGAGGTGTTTGTCGGGGAAGAACAGTTGCTACCCAACGTTCAGGGTCTCAAAGGGCCTTTTGGCTGTCTTAATTCGGCGCGCTATGGCATCAGCTGGGGTGTTCTCGGCGCGGCAGAAGATTGTTGGCATGCTGCGCGCCAATACACCTTGGACAGAAAACAATTCAATCGCCCCCTGGCGGCTAACCAACTTATTCAATTTAAGCTGGCGAACATGCAAACTGATATTAGTCTCGGACTGCAAGGGTCTTTAAGAGCCGGACGCATGAAAGAACAAGGCAACCTTGCACCAGAGTTAATTTCTCTATTAAAGAGAAACAACTGCACCAAAGCACTGGAAATCGCTCGTTTAGCGCGAGATATGCACGGTGGTAATGGGATCTCTGACGAGTATCCAATCATGCGTCATATGGTCAATCTTGAGGTAGTCAACACCTATGAAGGCACGGCCGATGTCCATGCCCTCATTCTTGGGCGTGCACAAACAGGTATTCAGGCGTTTAGTTAAACTATAATTGGCCGGGGACAACAATGGCAGGACCACTGCAGGGGTTTCGGGTGCTGGATATGAGTCGAGTTTTGGCCGGCCCATGGGCCGGCCAGCTGTTGGCTGATCTCGGTGCCGAAGTGATCAAAATTGAGCGCCCCGGGATCGGCGATGATACGCGGCACTGGGGACCACCCTATGCCAAAGATGCCAATGGCGAAGAATTGGAAGATGCCGCCTACTTTTATTGCGCCAATCGGGGAAAGAAGTCCGTTTGCGTCGATATAACCACCGCAGAGGGCCAAAAGATTATCCGTCAATTGGCCCGCGACAGCGACGTTCTCATTGAAAACTACAAGGTCGGTGGTCTGGCCAAATATGAGTTGGACTACGATTCGTTAAAAACTGTCAACCCAAAATTAGTTTATTGCTCCATAACGGGTTTTGGTCAAACCGGCCCTTATGCTCATCGACCCGGCTACGATTTTTTGATTCAGGGAATGGGTGGGTTAATGAGTATCACCGGCGAACCTGATGAATCTGACAGCCAAACTGGTGGCCCGGTCAAAGTGGGTGTCGCAGTCACTGATATATTTACCGGTCTCTATGCTGCCAATGCCATACAGGGTGCTTTACTAGAACGCCAGAAATCTGGGGTTGGTCAGCATATTGATCTAGCGCTACTCGATGTTCAGGCAGCTGTATTGGCGAATCAAGCAACCAATTATTTAGTGGGTGATATGATTCCGCAACGTCTTGGCAATGCACACCCCAATATAGTACCGTATCAGGCCTTTCCAACCGCTGACAGCCACATCATCATCACCATCGGCAATGACCAACAGTTCGCCCAATTTTGTCAGGTTTTAGGCCAACCAGAGCTAGCTAACAGCGAAAACTATGCCACAAACTCAGCACGAGTGAACAATCGCTCAGTACTGTGCAACAAAATTTCGGACTGTTTAAAAAACGAGACAAGCGAACACTGGCTGACATGCCTCGAGGAAAACAATATTCCCTGTGGTCCGATTAACAACATTGATCAGGTATTTGACAATCCGCAAATTGTCGCCAGAGATATGCTCATCGAAATGACCAACAGTCAGGGCGTCAAAGTCAAACTGCCGGGAAATCCAATAAAGTACAGTCGCTCAAAAATTGATTATGAAACCATGCCAGAGAATTTAGGCGCATCAACAGTCGATATATTATCTCGCCATGACAAAGAGTCGTATTAGTGGTTTTCTCGGAATGATTCTAGATTGGAAAATTGTGTCTCTTGTCGACAAGAGAAACTGACCACTTAATAAAATAACCCAGGCACGTCGAGTGATTAAGCTGATCCCATACCACTGGATTGGCATATTGAGAGGCAAGAGCCACTTAAATCATCAAATTTTTAATAGAAATTTCACTAAAAATACTTCAATTCTTCACAATAATGTGTACTATTCTCCCATGGAAGTTTTAGTCTAAACACTCGTCTGTTACTTTTGGTCATTTGGGTGAGTTCTTGAGCCTCGCTGACCGGCGACTAAACCAACCTTTGCTAACCAAATTTTGGTGGAAATTATTACGCCAAAAATACACTTATCGATATTTCTCGGGAGAAATATATGAACAGAAACAAAATGACTATGGCGGTCAAGAGTGCCATGGGATTGGCGGCACTTGCTGGCACTATGGCAGCTGGAAACGTTTATTCCCAAGACGAAGCACTTGAAGAAGTCGTCGTAACCGGAAGTCTCATCAAAAGAGAAGGTTTTGAGAGCTCGAGCCCCGTAATTGTTGCATCCTCGGTTGACATCAAAGCGTCGGGAATCAGTAAGATTGAGGACTTCCTCAACAACCTTCCCCAACTAGACGCAGCGGATAACTCGTATGTCTCTAACGGCGCATCTGGTAACGCAACGCTTGACCTACGCGGTATGGGTGCCAGCAGAACACTTGTTATGATCAACGGTCGTCGTATGGGCGGTGGTGGTGCATATAACTCAGCAGCGTCTGATGTTAACCAGATTCCAACAGCATTGATCGATCGTGTTGAAGTGCTGACTGGCGGTGCATCCACTGTATACGGTGCCGATGCGGTAGCCGGAGTTGTAAACTTTGTACTGCGTGAGAATTTCGAAGGCGTCGAACTTAGCATGGGTACTTCAGGTTTTATGCACGACAACAGTAACAGCTACGTTGCAGGGTTGATGGATGACCGCGGTTTTGATTACCCCAAAGGCACCGATGGTGTTGACGGAAACGCTGATACTATTGATTTAGTAATAGGTAATAGCTTCGCTGATGACAAAGGTCACTCTACATCTTACGTAACCTGGCGCAAAGGTTCTGAGCTACGTCAGGGTGCACGAGATTACTCGTCATGTGCCCTCAACAGCACAGGTACTTCTTGTGGTGGTTCTGGTAATGCGATTGTTCCTAACTTCTATATCTCACAATTGAATGATGCTGGGACTCTTGACTGGGGAACTTATGAATATTGGACGTTGGGATCTGACTCTAGCTTTGTTCCTTCGAGCGGTAACATCTACAACTACGCACCTATTAATCACTTCATGCGACCTGACGAGAAGTGGAGCCTAGGCAACATGATGGAACTTCAACTGAATGATTCTGTTAGACTTTACAGCGAAGTGATGGCGACGAACTACAAGTCAAAAGCACAGATTGCTGAGTCGGGAACGTTCTTTGCTGAAGAGTACAGGCTTCCGTACGATTCTGATCTTCTCAACGATACTCAACGTCAGCAACTGACTGATACTTGGGGTCTTGGATCAGGTGATGATTTTGCAGTTTACATCGGTAAGCGAAACGTTGAAGGCGGACCTCGAGCCTCTGTGATTACTAACACGTCTTACCGTGTAGTGGTTGGTGCCGAAGGCGAGATGGGTGACTGGAGTTATGATGTCAACTATCAGAAAAATTATGTAGATTCGAGTATCACCTACATCAATGATTTCTTCGCTCCAAACATTAAGTCAGCTCTAGAGAACAACACCTACAGCGTGTTTACGTACCAGGGTGTTACACCAGAGCAGGCTTCCGGACTGACGGGTGTGGCTATGCTGCGTGCTGACGTTTCAACAGAAGTATTCAATGCTCAGGTCTCAAGAGACACTGGGTTCAGCTTACCCACAACTGACTCTAATGTGTCTGTGGCTATGGGTATTGAGCGTCGCAACATGAGTTATGATCGTGATGCCGACACCGTTTTTGAAGACGGCCAATTACTCGGCCAAGGTGGTCCGACTGCCAGCATCGAGGGTAGCTACTCCGTTACTGATGTGTTCTTCGAAGCGGCGATCCCTGTACTTGATAACTTGGATGCAGAACTAGGCTTCCGTTCTTCAGACTACAGCACCTCGGGTAATCACAACACTTATAAGATTGGTGCTTCATTCTCTCCTATCGATCAGTTGCGATTGCGAGCCAGCGTGAACACCACTATTCGGTCACCTAACATCGCTACTATGTTTGCACCGCAGAACCAAGGTCTCTGGGCTGGATCTGACCCATGTGCCGGAGATACTCCGACGTACACGGCGGCACAGTGTGCATTGACCGGTGTTACTGCTGCGCAGTACGGAAATATTGTTGCTAGCCCAGCTAGCCAGTACAACGCACTCTACGGTGGTAATACAGAGCTAGAGCCAGAGAAAGCTGATACCTACTCTTTCGGTATTGTTGCTGATCCTATCGATAACCTCACTGTGTCTTTGGACTGGTGGAGTATTCAACTGGAAGACGCCATTGGTAGTGTTGGTGCAGCGACATCACTCAAGCAGTGTGCTGAAAACAACAACCAGGCGCTTTGTGATCTGATCAACCGTGGTAATTCTGGCACACTGTGGCTAGGTACTTCTGGTTACATTACGAGCACGTCAACTAACTTAGGCGAAGTAAACTTTAGCGGTGTTGACTTGGCAGCAGCCTATGATATGGATATCGCTGATGGTTCACTGAGTGTAAAACTAACCGGGTCTAAGTCACTTGAGAGAGAAACTTTGACACTCCCAGGTGATGAATCTACACGTTATGACTGTAACGGCATTGCTAATGATGCACAGTGTACTTACCCCAACATGGATTGGAGACACACAATGTCTGCTACCTATTCGAAAGATGATTGGGCTGTTGGTGCGAAGTGGCGTTATTACGGCAAGGTTGACTACGAGGGAACGGCTGACGTTTTAGCGTCCGACGGATCTCTTGATGCAGTTAGCTACCTCGACCTGAACGGTTCCTACACTGTCTCTGAAATGATTGAGCTCAGTGCAGGCGCCAACAACATTCTAGACAAAGAGCCACCTATGGTGGGCGGTGGATTGAATGCCACAAATGCCAACACCTATGGTAACTACGACGTTCTAGGACGTTATGTTTATGCTGACGTGACCTTCCGTTTCTAAGTCGCAAGTATAAAACTAAAACAGCGAGCCTCGGCTCGCTGTTTTTTTTGTACACTTTTTATCAAAAATATAGTGTCTATCAGTTACAATTGAGTCTCGGTACAAATAACACTCTATTAATTTGAAAATTTCTGTCGCTGAACTTATCAAACAAGCTCAAAAGTCTGCACAACGTGGACAGAAAGAAAGTGCCTTGGTACTTGCGGGGCAAGCGCTGCAACTAGAACCAAATAATAGATCAATCCTAGAGATAAACCTTCGGTTGAGCTACCAACTTAATAGAACAGAGCTAGTGCAACAGACCCTTCTGCGACTGATTGATCTTGTACCAGAAAATCTTCAATACTCTATATCTCTTGCTCAAAGCTATGTCGATAATGGTCAAGCAGATCAGTCCCCAAGAGTGTTTGAACCTCTTCTACACAAATTCAATCACCCTGACTTATATTTTAACTACGCTTGGTTCCTAACGCGGGCAGCAAGCTATGACAAAGCCATTATTTATTACAAAAAATCAATTGCGCACAATCTTCAAGGAGCCGAGGAGGCACATCTCAACCTAGCCAACATCTATTCCACTTGGCTCTTGCAACCAGACAATGCTGAAATGCACTTAAAATTGGCCCTCAAACTAAGACCAGACTATATAGACGCCCTGTATAACTTAGCAAATTTACATGAGGACCGCGGAAACAGGGATAGTGCAAACAGATATTTTAGGAAAATACGTTCACTAGAACCACATCATGCGAAAGCGCTCGCCCGACTTGGCATGGCCGCTACTCTCAATGAGTCTCAATCCATTATCGATCAATTACAAAACCTTCTTCAGAGTACAACCTTAGGCGATGACGATCGTATCGACTGCCTGTACAGTCTGGGTAAACTTTACGACCAAAATAAACACTATCCAGCTGCATTCGATGCATGGGAGGCAGCGAATAAATTAAATGGTTCTATGCTTGGGCGATTCGACCATTCAATATTTAAAGATCACATCGACAATATTATTTCGACCTATTCGAATGTCCATTTTGAGCGAATGACGCCATGCCATGAGGAGTCGCCTATTTTTATCGGTGGTATGTTTCGATCTGGTTCAACTTTACTTGAACAGATACTGGCTTCCCATCCGAAGATATGTGCTGCGGGCGAATTAGACTTTTTCCCAAGAAAATTCAGGCAACTCACTCATCTTTCTTCCCCCCACTCAACTGCCATCTTAAAAGATATCGGTGAACAATATTTGAAGTTGCTGACATCTTTAAATTCGGGCACGGAACTGGTCACTGACAAACGTCCTGACAATATTTTGTATTTTGGATTCATAAAAAGCATATTTCCATCAGCAAAACTCGTGATTACAAAACGCAACCCAATTGACAATTGCCTATCAATTTATTCTCATCGCTTTGGCAGCGATATGAAATACTCCTGTGACTTAGATGATATTATGTTCTATTCTAATCAAGTTGATCGTTTAGTCGCTCATTGGCGCGACCTGTTCCCGAACTCAATTCACCAAGTCGACTATGAAGATCTAATTAACCAGTCCCAACAAACTATCTCGGACACTCTACGTTTTTTAGATCTCGAGTGGGACAAATCCTGTTTGAAGTTTTATACTTTACGTAATGTTGTGAGTACTGCGAGTGTATGGCAAGTGCGGCAACCACTCTACACTTCTTCGTGCGGTCGATGGCAAAACTATCACAGTCAACTAAAGTATCTTTGCCTGTGACATTAATCAGGGATCCGTACTGTAAGAATTAGCGTATTATCAACAATTAATGTTTACTCAAGGAAAAATAATGATAGGTCTTAAAAAGAGTTATATATCGGCACTTGTAATATTGTTTGTGCTCACAGGATGTTCGTCGACCACAAGCACAACTGCGACTAATGGTAATGAACCTGTCGAGCTGGTGAATGATGGGTCAGGCAAGTCAGAAGACACCTATCGTGGCGGCACTGTTTGCACTTACGAAAAAGTCGCGGGAAAGCTGATTAAACAAAAGACCTGTTACACAAAACAACAACGACTCGAAATTCGAGATGCATCGCAAGAGAAAGCCAGAGATATTAAGCGAAGCAGACCATCTAACCCAGCTTTACCAATGTAACCAAGTGGTCAGCTAGCAAGGACTGCTGCTGGCGCGATATCACAGGGTATAGTTGTTCGAAAGTGCTTTGAGGTAAGAGGATAGGTTCCATGCCAAAAGTAGCTGGGAAAAAACACGCATTTGCCATCTTCCGGTTGTATGGCGCGGTCGACAGTTTCTATTGACCCCAGTCCTAGTGAGGTCTCGCCAAATTTTATCCACCCGTCTCTTTTTTCGGACAGGTCATTGACCGAGACGTATGAACAGCAAGAGAGCCATCCAAAAGGGTGCACATGATTGCTGTGATGACCTGAGTCTTTTAACCTGACAGACCAGCTGCCTGAGAAGGCATAATCATCCGATAAGCGCGATAAAAACGGATGCTCTCGCTGATAGCTCAATCCCGCCAAATAGTTATCGGTGCATTCAACCAAAGCACCTTTAAAGTCCTGAACTAATGGGTGAGGATCATCGAGTAACACCCCCATAGTCTGAGTGCCATCGACGACACTTTGATCCAATGGCTGGTTAGTCGCCACATGTAAGGTGGACAAATAATCGTTCAGCTGTGTTAGAAATTGAGGAGAGTTATCATAACCATCTGGTGTCGGTAGCGTGTAGACTTTTAAAAATGAATCGTAATTGTAAAGCCAATCGTAGCGATCATCTTTCATTATTCGCCAGACCAACCCCTGGTATGCCCAAGTTTCCTGATTAAAAGGATCAAGTAATAAGGCATGATCGAGCCACCTCTGACAGACTTTGTAGTCGGCCATTTTAATTGCCAAATTCACTCGATCAAGCAAGAAACGTAGATTTGTCATATTCAACGTCAATGCTTGATCAAAAAGTGGTATTGCTTCCTCCAGTCGATTCTGCCTGACCAATAGCGCGCCTAATCCATGTTGCAAAAATGCAGTTTTACCAACCCGTTTTAAACCCTGCTTTAGTGTCTCGATACCTTTATCGATATCACCGCTGTTCGACTGGCTTGCCGCCAAATTATGAAAAAGTAATTCTGAATTTGGTACCTGCTGCAACGCAGTTGAATAAGACTTAAGAAAATTCTGGTTACTCGACTGAAAATATAGGTCATTCAGTGCTCGATGCGCATCTATAAATTCCGGGACTATGTCCAATGCAGTAATGAAGTGGGTTTCTGCAACGGTCGTATCAGCTCTCTCCACATGAAATAAACCCAGCTCATACTCTAGTTGAGCGCGATTTGTTACTTTATTGAGGGCATTTTGAAGTACCTCTAGAGCCTCAAGGTCATTACCTTGACGACTCAATGCGCGAGATTGATAAATATAACCATCTCCGTACTGAGGATACGTTTTCTGAAACAATAAACTTTGTGCAGTCAGCTCACCCAAATCACCGGTAATCAAATATATCTCGAATAGAACAACCGATATGCTGGGATCGGGTTTAAGCCCCACCGCCTCCAAGAGACAGCGCCTTGCTTGTTGCCAGTCCAACAACTGTTTAGCCAAAAGCCCTCTGTTTAGCCATGCATCTCTCAACGTGGGCATAAGCTTAAGTGCAGCGCGATAGTTTTCATCAGCGTGAGAAAAATCACCCATTGACCGCAACAAGTTCGCTAAATTTGACAAAACTATTGGCTGATTTTGGGCGATGTTGAGACTTGCCCTAAAATACGCCTCTGCCTCAATATACTTAAATTGAGCTTTCGCATTTAATGCCGCTAAGTGCAAGACATCAGGATTTTTGGCAGCAGTCAGGAGTAGGTCATCGATTTGTGCAGCGGCGTCCGAGTATTGACCCGACTGAAAAGACTGTAAGGCACGACTGAAACCATCCTGAAGTGCAGACATCTTTTATACTCCAAATGAATTTTCAGCCTAGTTTATTCAGTACTGAGAGACGCAGTACGAGCCATAATTTTACCCCAGTGTTCTTGGGAAAACAGCTGAGCAAATATGAGTGGAAGAAAACCATTCTTATTTAGCCTTTCCAGATCAGATGCCGCTAGATTTTCAACTCTCTCAGTATCGATGGATACAAAGTTTGCCACAGGGACTCTCTCACCGTTAATCGGTTGTGCGAGATGCTGTTCTGTCAACAGATCCAAGGACCGCAGAGTATCCATAAACACCTCAGTGAGCTTGCGATCTGACTCATATTTCACCGACAAATCAATCATAGATTGAAGCGAATCCGAAACCGTTTCATTAATAAAAAATGGAAACTCTGCATCCTCTACAATACCGTTAGAAGCTCGGTCCACAACAACCGCCACTTGATCATTTTCACCTTCAACCGTGGCAAACGGATATCGGCGCAGATAAGCGGGAATGTAACAATCTCGCTCCCAATTCCCCTCTTTGTCGATGTATAAATTAGTGCCTTTACCTAACGAAAAAATTGCCATGGGTTGGCCCTTGTCGATACCTGAAAAAACAATCGGATAGTGCTTTTGCGCCGAGGCTATTTCTGACAATACCAGAGGAATCGACACTACCTCCCGAGCGAAGCCATAGGGTTCCGATGGCATTGTCCATCCGAGCTGATGGTGTACCTTTCGATTGAGATACTCTGGCGCATCGTAGAGGTACATTTTACCATTTGCCGGCATTGCCGGTGTTGCGTTTTGTTCTACTCCTGAGGAGTCATTCATTGTGTAATTCCTTAAAACGATGGCTTATTAAACCTAATTAGTGACGATATTATTTTACGCGCGAGACTCCAACCGTTTTTTTGTCTGCAACACGCATAACATAATAACCAAAAATATTCTTTTTTATCTCCACAGACGGAGATTCTGCTTCAAACCGCCAGCGACCACTCAATCGCTGCTGCCAAACCTGCCCATTGCTGAGCTTAAAGGTGGTTTTTCCAGACCATCCAGAAAACTGTCCGTCAATCGTGGTTTTAATAACAACATCTCTATTTAGTGGAACAAAATCGTCTTTTGGGGCTTCTATAGGCTTGGGGCTTGCCTCTGCAACCGCCGGCTTTTTCAGGGACTCTACTTTGTAAATCCAGTCAGACAACCGGCGTAGCTCGTCATCAGACAATTTGCCTAATCCCATGCTTTCGATTTCCTCTGTATTCAATTGCTCAATGAGTCTTATCTCGTCTGATAACGCGATACCACTGACACCAAATGAAATAACGCAAAATAGAAATTTAACAAAACTTTTCATAACAATAATCCCAGTCTAAACATGCATATAATACTATAAATCAAGTCCCCACGGAAAAGACTCACCTGCCTTATAAAATCGCGCTTCAAAAGAAATCAAAAATATCATAGTGGCTCGCACTTAAGCGAATAACAGAAACACTACTCCTCAGTGTTGATCTGCGATCTCAGGTAAATGAGTTATCCAATCAATAACTGACTCCTCTAAGATCTCCAGAGGCATCGCCCCATTGAGCAAGATCATTTCATGAAATTCTCGCAAATCGAATTTTTCACCCAACTGCTGCTCCGCCATCGCTCGCAACCGCAGTATATACAATTGTCCCACTTTATAAGCGGTGGCTTGCCCCGGCCAAACCACGTAGCGCTCGATCTCGCGAGTCACCTCAGCTTCCGTCATGCCGGTTTTCGACAACATATAGTCAATCGCCTTCTCTCTCGACCAACGCTTGGCATGCATTCCCGTATCCACAACCAGCCTCACCGCTCTGAACATTTCCGCTTGCAGCCTACCTAAATCACCCAGCGGATCATTGTCATACATTCCCATATCGGTCTTGGCAATCTGCTCGGCATAAAGTGCCCAGCCCTCCGCATAGGCAGTAAAAGGACTTACCTTGCGCAAAAGGGGTACATTTTCTATTAACTGTGCTGCCGAGAGCTGAAAATGGTGGCCTGGAGCACCTTCGTGGTACATCAGCGTGGGCAGGGTCCAACGCGGATTATCTCTGGTGTCTTTTTGATTGATATAAAAACGTCCCGCCGTAGAGCCGTCAAGAGCTGGTGGTTGATAATAGCCACCAGGCGCGGAGTCCTGGGAGTATTCTGGCACTCGTAGGATCTCCAGAGGCTGAGGTGGTATGGTAATGAAATAATCCTCTACCACGCCCATAATCTCGTCATTAACTTGATTTAGATAAGCGATTTGTTGTTTTCTTCCCTCATCGGTGTTCGGCCAATTGTGCTCAGGTAAGGTCATCAAACGACGAATTCTGTCCACCAGAGGACCATCTATCAGCCCTTGATCCACTACAATCTTGTCCATCTCTACTGCGATACGAGCGACTTCTTGCAACCCGAGCTGATGAATTTCATCGGCGGACAGTGTCGTTGAATTATTCGAGCGCAAAGCAGATTTATAGATGTCATCGCCCTGAGGCAAACGCCAAATGCCCGCAGAATGATCACTTTCCTCAAGCAATTGTTCAAACACTGCAATCATTTCAGCATATTGAGGTAATACCTTTTCATCGACCAACTCGGAAGCCTGCTGAGTGATTTCCAACACTTGTTTTTCGTCGATACTTGCTACTTTTTCTAACCTGTCTTGCAGTGTTGTCACCAATGGATTTGTGCTTGCGCCACCATCGACAAACTGGCGCATACCGTTAAGCGCTCCGCGGATAATAAAGTCTGGCGGAACTGTTCCGTTATCCCGATCATCAAGTACTCTAATGCGAACCTCTTCAATCACCCGTGCGAACTCCGTGAGTCGAGACAAATATCTCTGCGCGCTGCGTTGATCCACAATTTGGTGGCGATCAGTGAGAAATTGCGGCATATTAACCATCACCCCAGAAATCTGATTCACCCTGTAACTGCCGTAATCGAATTCGCTCTGACGAATTAAGTCATCGAAAAACCAAGCGACAATTTTCCAACTCAGTAGCTCCTGCCCATCTAGCCCCTCGGGTCCATAAGCGTTTAGACCCTCGCGGCTTTTGTACAACAAGTCCAGCATAGCTTCATCTGAAGCCTTGTCGTAACGATCCAACTTATCACTGTGAAAATCCAAAACCGAGTTATCAATAATCCCAAGAGAGGTCAGCAACTCGGGAGAGTCCAGTAAAATCTGTAGGGATACTTTATTGATATAGTTGTTTACTCCCACCGGGCTCGCCCAAAACCACACATACAGGGTTGCCACTGTGGCCAAAAATAAACTGAAAACCACAACCAAAATCTTTTTCACTAAACCCATTTAAATACTCCATTATTGGTGAAAGTTATCCTACTAACGTCCAACTTAATCACTCTTGGTACCCAGACGAGAACGAATCAACTGCAGCAGTGCATCCACGCTGCCATTACATGATATCAATTGGTCATTGGTTATAAAAAGTGTGGCCGCCCCGTTTGACAAGGCTAAGATACAAGCCGCGTCCTCAGCAAACTCACTCATAGTCTCATCGAGTTCATCCAGATGCAGGGTTTCAAAAGGAATAGCCAGATTCGATTTGGCCTCTATAAAAGTGCTCTTTTCGCGAATGATGCCGTGAGTAATATCGCATAGAGCACAATGACGGGTACCAGCAAGTTTACCTAAAAAGTAAGCGACCTCACCGCTGAGGGAGCCCTCTGCATTGTATATACCCACCAGTCGCTCAACCACTCACCTACACCCAACACTGACTTGTCTACAATAAATAGTAACAAAAAGCCGCTAAATAGCTAGTCAACCATGACAACTTCGGCTACGGGAAAACCGTTAAAATCACAGGCGCAAGTGGTGCTATAGGCGCCCGAATTGGGCATAAAAAGTACATCTTCTATTTTCATGTTGGAGGGTAAACTGTGATCGCCCAACACATCAATAGAATCGCAAGTGGGACCAGCGAGGGCCCAGGTGGCCGCCTCTCCGGTACGTTGACTGACAATAGTGCAGGGAAATTTATCCGCCACTTCCATCAATCCCCCATAGAATCCCGTGTCCAAAAATAACCAACGCTTCTCATCTCGAGTCGCTATACCTATGACCTGCGTCAACAAACATCCAGCAGACCCCACTAAAAAACGACCAGGTTCTCCCATAATTTGTATGGATGAAGGAATTGTTTTCAGTTCTTCGCTGATTACACGGCCAATCGCTTCGATACTGGGATCCGATTCCGAAAATTCCACCGGATAACCACCGCCTATATTCAATAGCTCTGGTGTCCAGCCCTTAGCTTCAAGGGCGGAGAATGCTTCTCTAGCGGAACGAATCCCCTCTACCCAATTGTTGGTGTTAATACACTGACTGCCGACATGAAAGGTTATTCCAGTAATTGCCATACCCAGTGCCGCTGCCTGCTCAATGACCGCATCAGCGCCACACTTACTGGCACCAAACTTTCCTGATAGTGGCCAGACAGAGCCCTCATTACTCACATCTATGCGCAGGTAAAGTTTCGCATCTTGTTTTATTTTGCCTATTTTAACAACTTCCTCAGGAGAATCCACAACATACCACTGCACGCCAAGACCTGCTGCGTGCTTAACCGAAGCTGGTGATTTTATCGGATTTGAATAGAACACTGTGTCCATCTCAACACCAAGATCACGCATCGCATCTAACTCAGCAATAGAAGCAACTTCGAAACAAGTACCTTCCTGCTTAAAAATAGCCAGAACTCTGGGATCTGGATTTGCTTTAACTGCAAAATGTGGGCGAACGCGGGGCAAAGCAGCCATAAAACGACGCGCATTATCACGTAACTTTCTTTCTGAAATCACCAGCATCGGATCCACGTAGCTCCGCGTTAGAGGCGCATAATTTGCTACCTGATCACGAATAAGTCTCTCAAGCTCCGCTCGCCTTACTTGTGTTGATTCAAGATCTGAGGAAATCATTGCTAGTGTCATGTGTCACCCTGCCGTGTAAGCTTATTTGAGCGTAGTGTAAAATGATTTGATGTCATTTTGTATTGATAAACTATACAAAATGATTAAAAATACTTATCAAAATATACAGTAAATCGGCAAATTGAGATGAAACATCAACAAAAACTTATTCAGCTACTGCAAGAAAACAGCCGTCGTTCAATCTCAGAATTGGCAAAATTGTTAGGCCTCAGTCGGGCAACAGTTCAACAGTCAATGGAGAGACTAGAGCGGATGGGTGTGATTCAAGGTTATACGGTAAAGATAAATCCTGATTATCAACAGCAGCGTGTTAGCGCCTATGTAATGATCTCAGCAATATCCCAAAAAACCCCAGATATCGTGAAAAAAATTCAACGTCAGAGTCAGCTTGAGATGCTCTGTACTATTAGCGGTCAATATGATTTGATGGCCATGGTAACCGAGTCAACCACCGAAGCGCTGGACAGAGTGATTGATTCAATTGCGACGCTAGACGGTGTGGAAAAAACTCTGAGTCACATTGTGTTATCACGCAAGAAAAATCAGGCAATATAATAATCGCTACACCACAGGACACTCGCTAACCAAAACAATAGAAAAAATATGACCACTGCTACCCATGAAATAAAAAAACCCAGTTTGATAGACGCTTTGATACCCGTTGTTTCGTTGATCAGCATGTTGGCCTGCACAGTGTATGTGTTTGGGTTGGACTCTTTTGGCCCCAATCAGGTAGCACTTATCTTTGCCGCCGCTATTGCCGCAATGATCGGAATAAAGAACGGCCACAGTTGGAAAGACATAGAACAAGGCATGATAGAAACCATCAGTATGTCACTGCAAGCACTGCTGATCTTACTCATGGTGGGCTCGCTGATTGGCAGCTGGATACTTTCGGGTACTGTTCCCACCATGATCTACTACGGTGTTGCCCTCATGTCTCCTGACTACTTTTACTTGACCGCCTGCACAGTCTGTGCGCTGTTAGGATTTAGCATCGGCAGCTCTTGGACCGTGGCGGGCACACTGGGCATCGGCTTGATGGGCATCGCCGCTGCACTGGATCTGTCCCTTGGCATCAGCGCTGGCGCGATTATATCGGGCGCATATTTTGGCGATAAATTATCGCCACTGTCAGAAACCACGAATTTAGCAGCTGCCGTCACAGGCAATGACCTTTTTGATCATATACAGCATATGTTGTGGACCACGGTACCCGCTATGGTTATCACCTTAATCCTATTCTTTTTTATGGGTTCAGGCAGCAGCAGTAATGTCGTCATCACTGATATTGTCGCTCTGCAAAATGCCATGGACGAGGCATTCACAATCAATCCGCTTATGCTGGGACCCATGATTTTACTTCTGGTCATGGCGGTTAAAAAACTACCCGCACTTTCCACGCTCATCTGCGGCACATTGGCCGGTTGTCTGTTCGCCGCTATATTTCAATGGGACGCAGTGATTACCCTGTCGGGAGATGTGAACTTACCCTCTGCTGCGGCCGCTTTCAAAGGCTTGTTTAGTGCTATGTTCTTGGGTTACAGCTCAGTAAGCGGCAACGAATCACTGGACGCGCTGCTATCGAAAGGTGGTATGAGTAGTATGCTCACTACTGTTGGCTTGGTGGTGAACGCCATGGCCTTCGGTGGTGCAATGACACGAACCGGCCTCTTAGCTCGGTTGGTAGAAGCTGCGCTAAGCCGCGTTAAATCTGCCGGAGGCTTGATTACTGCAACCATAGGGACGTGCATTGGGACCAACGTACTGGCTGCAGACCAATATCTGTCCATCGTGATACCCGGCCAAATGTTCGTGCAGCCTTACAAGGAACGGCGACTAAAGTCCATCAATCTATCGAGAACACTGGAGGACTCGGGAACACTGACGTCTGCGCTTGTTCCCTGGAATACCTGCGGAGCCTATATGTCAGCCACTTTGGGCGTCAGCACTTTTTATTATGCGCCCTATGCGTTCTTTAATTTACTTTGCCCCATCATTGCCGTCGTTTACGCATTTTCTCTCATTGCTGTCCCTAAAATTGAAGATGACTCTCTAAAATTGGCCGAGGGTAACGCAGGTTTATGAGATCATTTCTGGCGAGTTTGGCGGTTTTTACCGCATGCCTAGAAATTCAAGCTAATGAACACAATAAAGCGTCATTTAGCGGCGAAAAAGCACTCAATCATATCGCTACACAGATTAGCTTTGGTCCCCGTATCGAAGAGAATCCCTCCGCTAAGGAGGCGACTGT
>Ga0206130_10001211_pt1 | contig 38619 bp, 30 predicted proteins | sample Helgoland_Spring_9_FD_148637 | JGI IMG/M metagenome (GOLD analysis project Ga0206130, IMG submission 148637) | Pelagic subsurface seawater microbial communities from Kabeltonne, Helgoland, North Sea - Helgoland_Spring_Bloom_20160512_1 | ecosystem: Environmental > Aquatic > Marine > Epipelagic ...
GGAGGAACTCACCGATGAGGAACTCACCGATGATGAGGGATTCAACGAGGACGAGGAACTCACCGATGAGGAACTCTACTATGACGAACAAAAATCGTATTTCGATTGTGCCGCTTTGGAAGAACCGCCGAGGTCTCAGGCTGATGGTAATGCGAATGAAAACGAACGGAGAGAGAGAGAGAGAGTTATAAATCTTACCAAGTTAAGAAATAAAAAATCAATTGCGTTTTGTAAAGAAATTATGAAAAATTCTTTTAACATACAAAATTCTAACAATGAATTTACAGAAATATTAGGAAATCCTGATAAAGAATATCTAAATAGTATTTTTACAAAAATAAAAAAAAAAAAAGATGGTAATGATATAAGTAAGGATTCAGAATTATTTAAAAAATATGGAAAGAAATCATATCTTAACTATAATGAAGCTGTTCTAATGAACAAACATATTGAGAAAAAATTTTTAATAGAAAAACAAAAATTTACCGATGAAATTAATAACGAGACGATTAGAATAAGAAAATTTTTTGATTATTTTCCTATCAATTTTACGAATCCCGAAAAGTCGCAGATAGTAGAACACACCAAAAATGTATACAAAAATAACTATATATTAAATTCTCAAGCTAATGATAATCATTTTTTGTTTATTATAAGAAACATATGTATTATTAATGAAATGATATTTATCCCTTCTAATCAGATAGCTATATTAGAAAAGGCGTTAAACCTTCCAGATGATGGAAGTTCACTATTGTCGAAATCTACTAGTCTTACTAAGGAAAGGCTTAATTTAGTATTGACTGATCTCAAGAACCCATCTAGTAATGAATTAGACTTAAATGATTATTTATTTGGAATCAATGAAAAAAACATTTGGGAAGTTTGGAATTCACTACCTATATCCAGGCAGATGTCAGTTAAAGGCAGGAAGGAGCAGGTAACGGGCTCGGCCTATCTGATTGATGTGTATACTGAATTTATTAGAGAGTTTATTAAAAAGCTTAGTAATTATAACCTAACTAGTAGGGAGGTGTGGGACAAAGAGATTTCTGGTTACCAATATCAAATTTCAGATTTAGGATTTATTGATATAAATCAAATTAGATCAACAGTAGAGAAAATCAAACTCATACCGAAGGATGAATTTGTAAGTCAGTCAAATCAGATAAATGTTGAAATTATATTATTTATAGTAACTTTTTCTTATTTTAAAAAATACCTGGAGAAGGTGAAGAACGTTAAAATAACAAAGAATAACGTGAATAAAAAAAGTGGTATTATAATTATACCTAAAAAAGTTATTTTCAATATTAGACATTATGAAGAAATACTAGAAGGAAGGAAGGAATGGGATGAGGAGGAGGAGGGGGATTTTTTTTGGGTTGACTAAAGCGGTGGAGGCGGAGGTAGTTGAGGAGTCGGTAGCAGACAAGGATCTAAAGGTCATAGAGACAGGACTAAATCAGTTTCTAAATAGTAATAATTGATAAAAATTTAAAATTTTTTTTGACCAATAACTATATAATTTCCTAGTTCCCAATATGTACTAATTATATTTATATTATCTAATTTTAACAATAAATTTTCTAATTCATTTTCTAGAAATACATGATAAAATCTAGATTCTTTTGTTTTTTTATCACTAGAAATAAAATCTACAAAATTGTCTTGTTCAATAAATTTTCTTCTTGATTTTTCTGGTTGTTTTAATGACCAAACTTGTATAATAAATTTACCTTTAGGTTTTAACACTCTTATTATTTCTTTTATACATTGAAATCTTCTTTCTTCTGTTGTTAAATGATGAATTACAGCAATACTTAAAACATAATCAGCAATATTATCTAATATAGGTAATTTCAAATTATTACCTACAATACTTTCTATACCTTTCTCAGTACTAATTTTACAAAAATTTGAACATAAATCTATTCCTATATTAATGCAATCCTGTCTTTTAAGTAGATTCTTACCATTACCACTACCTATTTCTAAAATAATACTATTTTTTTCGATTGAATCTAAAAAAACTTTTACTCCTTGCCATAAATAAGTTCTTGTTGTATCAAAATCTGATGCTATTAATTGATATGTATCATGAACATATTTCTTTTCTATATTATTCATTAATTCAGTTGTTGTTATTTAACTAAAATAATAAATAATATAAAATTAATCAAATTATTTATATAAATGTGATTTAAAATATTGTATGTAAATATATTTATATCAATATATTATGATTCCTAAAATAATTCATCAAATTTATTGGGATTTTGGAGGATCTAATAAGCCTCCGCCCAATGAATGGATAAAATATAGTAAAATCATAAAAAATAATCATAAAAATTGGAAATATATATTATGGAATGAAGAATCTTGTTTTTTTTTATTAAAAAAATATTATCCTTGGTTTTTGAAAACTTATCTAGATTATCAATATCCAATTCAAAAAGCTGATTCTATACGTCCGTTTATATTATATCATTATGGTGGTATTTATTTTGATATGGACTTTGTTTGTCTAAAAAATATAGATAATTTTTTTAAAAAAAAAGGAGTATATTTTCTAGAAAGTTCAACTACTCAAGGATTAACTAATTCTTTAATGGCTTCTTCTAAACGTCATCCTTTTTGGCAAAAAATAATAATTGATATGATTGATAATAAAAAAAAAAAAATATATCAAAATCATCATTTATACATAATGAAAAGCACTGGACCATATTTAATTACTAATAGTATAAAAAGTTATAATGGTTCAGATTTATATATATTACCAAAAGAAATATTTAATCCATGTGATATATGTAATAAAAATTGTGATAATTTACATAATGATAAAATATATTGTTATACTAAAAATTCAAAATCATGGAGTAAGTTCGATACAAATATGTTAAATAATCTATATTGTTTATTACAAATATAAAAAAAATAAAATGATATTATAATATGAAAAAAAATATTTTTATATTATTCATTTTTGTAATAGTAGTATTTAGTTTATTATGGAATAGAGAAAAGAACGATATGATTGCTAGTAATAATTATTTTCATTATATAAAAAAAAATACAGAATGTCTTAGTTATTTACAAACTATTAATCAAATTCCTGTATGGAGATTATCAATAATATATTCATTATTTATAGCATTAGCTAATAGTCTTGTTGTTAGTTATGTTTTACATAAGAAAAAACAAAATAATAAATTAAAAAATGTGAGTTCTTTTTCTTCTAATGAAACATTTTGGTTTATTATTGTTTCAATAATAATTATAAATTTTATAGGTATATATAAAATAATTACACATTGGAATTGGCATTATATGTGCGATTGGGGTTGTAGTAAATTGCCTTTAAATAAATGGAAAAATAGCAAGTTGAATTTAGCTAATAATTAAAATATTATTAAGCCATAAAAGAAATATTAATTTAACATAAAAAAAATATTTACATAAATTATAGTTTAAATGTATAATATTATTAAATGTCCAGAATCTAAAATATTATTTAATATTAATTCACCAGAAGGTAAAAATATAGTTATACATTATTTAAAGTATCTTAATGGAGGAAAACCAGTATTTCATGAAAATCATGACTGTACTGATAATAAAATAATAGAGAATAATTATCTTTTTTATAAAACATTAGTTTTTGGTTATAGATTATCTTTTGATTTAGATTTGAATAGATTTCCTGGAAATAATTTAGAATATTGGACAATATGTGATGTTCCTGGTGATGGTCATTGTTTTTATTGGTGTTTATATAGATATTTATATCTATTAAAAAAAAAATCTCCTATACCCAAATTAGAAATAAAATCAATTAAAACTAAACAAGAAGGACTAAAAGAAATAGCTATAATTAGAGAAGAAATATATAACATTGTAAAAAGAAAAGATAAAAGTCATAAAGATTTAAAAAGTATGAAAATAGGATACGAAACATCTAAAGATAGTAAAGGCTGTGATAAATCAGGATATGCGGTTGATACCGAAATGATGGAATGTGCTGAATTGTTTGATTTATGCATTTGTGTTTTTGAAGTAAAAATGACAAGTGGTGGTGAAAAACAATGGACAATATTTGGTGACCAATGGGAAGATGGTTCTAATATAATTTATATATTAAATACAGGAAATCATTTTCAAATATTATCAGCAAAACTAATTGTAAAGATTCCCGAACAATCAATTCATGTATTGACCGATTCACCTGTAACAGCCATAGTCAATCAAATAACAATGATGACAAAAGATTTTCTATTACCAAAACATAAATCAACTGATAGAGATGCTATTATGAGAATATATAATACAGATAAAAATTATGATATAAGAGAAACTCTAATTGAACTTATTGGAAAAGACCACTCGGAATTTGAAAACATATTAGGAACTTTTGATTTGCATTCTTCATTATCTGATAATGAAGAATGTTTTTATTCAGACATTGATAAAAAAATAATTAGAAAAATGGGTCCTGTCGGAAAAACTTGTAAACCCAATGGTTCTGGTTGTTGTTTAAATGATCCTTGGATTAATTATTGTGATTGGATACCCAAAGTTGGATGTATGCCAAAAAAATCTCCTGAAAAACCATATACTGCAAAAACTTTGATAACTAAGAAAACAGATAAATCTATTTCTAGTGATAAAAATATATCATATATTGCTAATTTAGTAAACATTAATAAAGATATAATTGAAACTATTTATCTAGAAAAAAAAAAGGATCCCGATGCAACATTAGAATATATATTACAAATGATTGGAACAATCATGGATATAACTTCAATATCTAAAAATGATGCTATTAAAGAATTAAATAAATCTAATATGAATTTAGAAGAAGCTATTAATAATATACTCCTTACACATACAGATAAGGATGTTAAACTTGAAGAAATTCCTGTATCTATTGATGATACTGTCCCTGACTTAAAATCTACTTCGTTAATTAAATTAGACATAAGTGAAGATATTGTAAAACATAAAACAGATTTGATTTCTTCAGAAACTAGTGATTTTGATTCAAAAAAAGAAAAAGATAGCTCTGAAATTGAAGGTTGGGATGAAGGATTAGATTTAGATTTAGATTTAGATCTAGTGTCTTCCACAATATCAAAAAAAGCAAAAGATAGCTCTGAAATTGAAGGTTGGGATGAAGGATTCGATTTAGATTTATATTAATAGTATAAAATATCTCTTAAATATTTAAAAATAAAGAGAATAGATAGGTGTAAAATTAATATAAAATAATAAATTTAATATTTATTAAAGTATTAAATTTATTTATAAATGATTTGAATAAATATATATTCTATAATTGAATTCAATTGCCTCTTTATCACAATGGTGATGTATATTAATTACGAATCCACCCATTTATTCATCGAACATTTCTTCTTTATCTTCTACTCTGCTTAGATCCCAATCTAAAGGTTGATTAAAATTAGTAGCACCCTTAAACATAAAAGACATATACTTTACTTTATCAATATTCCAATCTAAAGGTTGGTTGAAATTAATAGCTCCCATGAACATTGCATTCATATTTTCTACATTACTAGTATCCCATATTAAAGGTTGATTAAAACTTATAGCTCCCTTGAACAAATTCGCCATGTTTTTAACGGAATTAGTATTCCTTAATCCTAGAGGTTCGTGTCGCCCCGATCCAAAATTTACAGCATCATTAAACATATTATGCATATCTATTACACTACGAATATCCCAATCTAATTGTTGATTGAAACTTGAAGCACCTCTAAACATTTCACTCATATTTTTTACACTACTTGTATTCCATTCTAAAGGTTGGTCAAAACTGGTAGCTTTATAAAACATCAAATGCATATCTTCTACAGTACTAGTATCTGTAAAATTCAGACGTTGGTTAAAATTTCGTGCTTCATAAAACATAGTTACCATGCATTTAACATTACTAGTATTCCAATTTAAAGATTGGTTAAAACTTCTTGCTTCAGCAAACATACCCATCATGTTATCGACATTGCTTGTATCCCAATTACTTATATTATCATTAAAATAATGTGCTTGGCGGAATAAAAAACGCATATCTGTTACTTCTGAAGTGCCCCATTCATTAATTGGTGGACCATCCCATAGAGGATTTTCTAAATATTTCTTTACAGCAATTCTAATAGTTCGATTATCTAAATTATTATAATCAAGGAGTAATTGACATTGTTCTTCCCACCATTCTCTTGATTCTTCTATATTTGGATTGGTTGGAAAATATAATCTATTCATATCATGATACCATCTACACATAGATTTCCTAGAACCACACCTATCAGCATTTGGAAAATGCATTAAATCTGTTTTATCTATACATACTTGCGAAATCACATCCTCTATACAATTTTTGTCCGGATTATATTCAGAAAAAAGTTTCTTACAATTTAGATCCCCTGGTCTCTTAACAAGAATAAGATTTTTTTCATCTAAATATTGTTGAACCCGTTCGTCGTCGTCTGGATCCAAATCATATATATCTGCCTTATCTTTAGGGGGGGGAGGGGGAGGAGCGTCAGGATCATCGTCAACTTCGTCGGCATGAACCCGCTGCATCTCTCCATCATTATTTCTAGGGTGTTCATGTTCATTAAGTGCTGTATAAAATCGCTCTGGTTGCTCTTCTGGTTGCTCTTCTGGTTGCTCTTCTGGTGCTGTCATAAATCGTTCTTCCGTATTTGTACCACCAAGAAAAAAATCTAAATACTTTTTTAATATATATTTCCCCCTTTTACTTGTTACACTAATTTTTCGATTGTTTTTTGGATCTCTGATATAGTTATACATTTATATATAATATAACAATATATTATATATATTGTTATATTTAATATATATTTAATATATATTTAATATATATATATATTAAATATGAAAAATTCTTACTCTCAAATTTATAATCCTAAAACAAAAAAATATATAAATATAAATTCTCAATTAGGACAATATATAGCACTAAGATATTTTAATAAAATCGGTGGAGGTAAAACAAGTCCCTTCGACGGACCATGTCCTGAGAGTTCTAATTTTTATTGTCCAATAAGTCATGCTATCATGATAGATCCAGTTATTTGTTGCGATGGACAGACCTACGAACGTAATCATATCCAAAGATGGTTTGCGGGATGTGAAGCAAGTGTTGCTGGAACACATCATAATCCCGTTTATACATCTCCGATGACAATGATACCTCTTGCCAATAATAATCTTATTTCAAATATTGCACTAAGAAATGCTATCGAAGAATATAATCGATGGGTAAAAGAAAAAGAAACCAAAAAAGAAGTTAATGAAGAGATAAAAAACACAAAAGATAACCTTGATCATTTGGATGACGAATCAAAAAGTAATCTTGTTGAATCTTCTACCACGTTCCCTCAAGCTTCTGTAGAATCTTCTACCACGTTGCCTCAAGCTTCTGTAGAATCTTATACCACGTTGCCTCAAGCTTCTGTAGAATCTTCTACCATGTTGCCTCAAGCTTCTGTAGAATCTTCTACCACGTTGCCACAGGGTTCTGTAGAATCTTCCATTACGTTGCCTTCTTTAGATTATGATTCATCAGAAGAATATGATGATCCTTATCAGATTTTTTGGGATGAAATAATAAGAACAGCAGGAGAAGTTGACATACATATTCCTGATGATATTTCTTCTTTTACTGAACTTATAGAAATTTTAGAACGTATATGGTTTATTTCTAAAGGACCAGGTCCTTGGTTAAGTATATATGATGACATTGGTAGAGAACCTTATGGAGATTGGGAATATGTATTGCTATTAATGTGGAATTTAAATATTATTCAAAATATACATGACAGTATTTTTGGAAGACATTCAAGGCGTCTACCTTCCCATGGACGCGAACTTAATCATATGGGTATGTTAACAAAAATTTATTATAGTTATTTTAATCAATCTCTCTCTAGAAGAACTCCAGAAGTAATATTAAAATATTTTATTTATGGGGCGATTTCCTAAATATTTAAAGTAGTAGCTATTCTAGAATAATAGAATTATTTTTTTGATATATTCCATTCACATATTTCATCCAATGTAGGTTTATCCATAAAATCTAATAGTCTATTTAGTTCTTTATTATCCTCTTTAATAAGATAACCATTTAAAATTATCTCTAATTCGTTATTTAATTCTTGATCTGATAATGTTATTTCAGATAAATTTTTTTTTAAAATAGAATTATCTCCTGTAATATTTTTGTGTTTGGTTAAATTTGTTTTATTCAGATAACACCTATTTTCTGAAGAATTTATATGATTAGTTAATTTTTTTGTATTAACTAATCTTATGAATTGTTTAAATTTAGTCATTTTTTGTAAATGATATTTATTATCATTATTAATCAAATTTAAAATTATTATTAGAATTTTAAATTTTAGTATATTTCTCAATTTATTAATACATTGTGGTTTTAGTACTTAAAATTTAAATATGATAAATTTTATTTTTTAAGGAAATAACTTATATGTTAGTGTATTTTATAACAAGATTTTCTATATTTGATTATAATTTTAAAGGATATAATATTACAAATAAATTAAATATAGAAGAATATGAATCGTACTTATTTTCAGAAGATAGATTGAATTATAAATTTATGTGTTTCCAAAAAATTACATTACCTTCTATTATAAAACAAAAAAATCAAAATTATATTTGGGAGATTTATACAAGTGATAAATTACCTACAAAATTCAAAAATAAATTAATTGAGATTACAAAAAAATATGATAAGATAAAATTATTTTTTATAGAATCTTTTAAAGAATTCAATAATTCAGAAAAAATTGAAGATAAATACTGCACTGTTCGGTTAGATGATGACGATGCCTTAAATATTAATTTTGTTAGTACCTTAATGAAATATAAAGATAGAAATAATTTAGTAATATCATTTCCAATGGGTAGAAAATGTTCTATTCAACAAAATAGTATATTATATGGAGAACAAACAAATTTAAAAAAAACTGCTCAAGGATTATGTTCTATAGGTAAAAATATATATAAATTAGGTAATCATAATAAAATTGATTTAAAAAATGACGTAGTATACGATGAAACACCTAATATGTATTTAATAAATTGTAGTGAATTTTGTGATACTAAACGAAAATTTAGCTAGATTATTATTTTAATATTTTTATAATAAATATATATTATAAAAATATATATATATATATAATAAAATGTATAATAAAATCGTTAATCCTACAACTGGACGAAAAGTTAATATTAATAGTAAATTAGGTAAAAAAATATTAAGTAATTATTATTTTCATTTACTATCTGGAGGTTTTCCTAAAGATAATGAAGAAAAAAAACCTTTGTTAGAAGAAGAAATTCATACTGATAGTGAGATTGACTTAGATGATGTTATGTTAGAAGAAAAATCGGAGAGCGATATAGAAGAAGATATTGAAGAAAAACCTGAGAGCGATATAGAAGAAGATATTGAAGAAATACCTGAAACTATTATCGAAATTATGGAATATAATAAGTGTACAAGAGATGTGGCAGAAAATCTTTTAGTAAAAGATATAACAAAAAATGTTACATTTTTTCTAGATAAAAGCTATGATAAAGGATATTTAGATCCAGATTATAACCAATCAAAAGAAAAAATCAAAGAACAGTTAAAAAAACATAATTGGGATTTGGAAAAGCTTATTAATATATATGAAGATAATCCATGTTATCCGGAAAAATGTAATCTTAGTCCTGAAGATTTAAAAAAAAAAAGATCAGATCCGAATATCGTATCAAGATAATTATGTTAATTAGGTTACAGTCATTAATGTTGTAAGAAATACATAAATTTTACTACATTAATAAAGCTTGATGATTATTATATAAATTTGATATTTTATTTAATAATTTATTTATTTATAAATGACTTCTGAAGAGGTATATGTTCTATCACTGAATAAAAAGGGAAATTATTATGTAGGAAAATCTAAAAATAAACAATCAAGAATAAATGATCATAAAAATTTAAATGAAAACTCAGCTGAATTTGTTAAGGAATGTAATGGTGTATATAAGGTAGTTAAACCACTAACTCCCAAAGATGAAAACGGATCTAATTGGGAAAAAGATGAATTATTAGTAAGAATGATTAAACATGGATTTAATAATGTAAGAGGATGGGAATTTACTAATAAGAAACAATTAACCAATTCTGAATGTAATATAATTAAAACATTAATAATGGGATTAGGCGATAGATGTCGAAAATGTGGAAATGAGGGACATTATGCCAATAATTGTACTGAAAATAAAGCTAATTGGTTAATTAATTTAGAAAAGTGTATGAAAATATCACATGGCAGTGAAACTACAAAAAAAAAAATAACATCGAAGGATATAATAAATAGTCAAATAAATATATCTGTAAATAAATCTTCTACTAATAGAAAGAAAAAAGAATGCAAAAGGTGCGGAAGAACTAATCATACTACAAATAGTTGTTTTGCTGAATTTGATGTTAATGGTGAATATATTGATAGTGATTTAAGCAGCGATGATGATCATTATAATATGAGATGTTTTAGATGTGATAGAATAGGTCATTTTGCCAATGAATGTTATGCAAGATATGATACAAGGGGATATTTTATAATGGATTAATAGACTGTTTTATTATTCTAAACACAACAATTCCTAATAAATTCTTCTATTTAAATAGGATTTTGATAGATATATTTAGAAGGAACAATAATAAGTTCAATATTAGGTTCTAGGCATAATTTAATTTTTTTTAAAATGTTTATTTAAATATTTTTGAAGACTAAAAAATGCTAATTTATCATCCTCATTTAGTTCTAATAATTCTATTAATTTATTATCTGGTATAATTTTTCTCATATCGAGGTCAGATTGTAGGGAATTTTCTTTGATATATTTTGTTAAATACCTAGTTACTTCAGTTCTTGCCATTTTTGTACCATGTTCTACTTTCAAAAAATCACATAAAGCATTTGATAATTCTTGTGGTGTTGCAAAACTGGATTCCTTTTTGTTTGAAGTATTCTTTTGGCAATCCTGCTTGTTTTTTTTGTGCAACTTTTTATACAAATTATAATCAAACCAACAACGTACATGCTCCATTGTTTTATCGGTTACCAAAAATGTTGTATCAATAATGCTGTCGATATTGTAAAGATATTCTCTAATCCAATCACCTGGTGGTTCGTACCATTCTTGTAGTTCATCATCAGCAACTGCATCTTCTACTATTTTATTAACTAGTTTTAAAATTATATTCTTATTTGTATGTATAAAATTATCTATAATATCAGGTGAAAGATCTGATACTTCTATAAACTCAGGTGAAAGTTCTGAAATTCCATCATTCAAATTATCTTCACCATCTCCTCTTCCATTAGTCATATCTGCCATAATTTGTCGCCATATTAGGTTAATTAATCTAATACTGATTTCATCTATTGTTTTATCACTATCACTATCACTATCATTATGATCTACGAGTAGGTCGCCATCCCATTTATTATATTCTGGTGTAAAATTTTTTCTGGCAATACAAACTAAATCTGAATTAATGTATTCTTCAGGAGTTTGTGGTATCATTATTTATTAATATCTATTAATCTATAAGTAAATGTTATTGTGAGTTTATAATTTAAAGTTTCAATATCATTATTAAAGAAAAATCTTTAAACCAATCTGAATCAGTATTTAAGATATAATTTGATTTAAAAATTATTTATTATTTAATTAATTAATGACATATCAATATCAAGAAAGTATTGATAGTGAAAAAAGTATTAATTCTATGGAAGAGGAAATTTTAAACACAGATTCTAATATCCAATATAATTCTGAAGATGACTCTTATTCTGGACCTGAATCCGACAATATTTCAGAATATTCTGATTATGATTCCGACCTGGAAGATACAAATTATTTGGAAGAAATTCCACTAAAAGATAAATTTATACCTTATCTTTATAAACACCAAATAGAAGCAATTAATGCTAAAGCTAAATATAAAAAATGTCTAGTAAATATGTGGTGCGGTACAGGAAAAACTAGGACATTCACCTTTTCTATCTTTAATGATGAAAAAAATCTAAATGTTATTGTTTTTCCTTCCTTAGGATTAATTAATCAATATAATAATGACTATTTTAATAACAATAATGATTTTTTTAACCAGAATTTTTCTAATTACCAATGCTTAGCTTTTTGTTCTGACGATGAAGGAAAACTAAATATCAAAAATGATAGAATTAAATATACTACTAAAGAGAGTATTTTGGATAAGTTTTTGAAAAAATCAAATTGTAAAAAAATAATATTAGTTACCTATCAATCTTTTGAAAAATTTATCAATGAATGTATTAAACACCAAACAATAATAGATTATCTAATCTGGGACGAAGCTCATCATATTTTAGGAGAAAAGATACAAAATATTGCTTTTAATAATAAATCTCTAGATCGTATTGTAGATAAAAAAGAATATTATACTGCAACTCCTATCAATCGTAATGGTATTACTATGTATGATAGAGAGGAAGAATATAATAGTGATTGTGGTCCATTAGCATATGAATATCTATATTATCAGGCTGTAGAGGATAAGATTTGTAAACCATTTCAAACCCAAATATCTTTATATATGGAAAAACCAGAATATAAATCAAAATATACTCCTATTTTTGAATCAATTATTCGTTCGTGTTTATCAGGAGAATACGAATATTGGAATGTGCTTACTTATCATCGATATGTAAATGATAATGAAAATCAATCTGTCTCTACTGTAAAAGAATTTGCTTCCAAAAATAATGAAAAAATATTAAAAAAAATATTTATTAGAATTCAAAATGAGGAGTTTTCCCATACAAAAAATATCTTTAATGTTGAAAATTTAAAATTAGAAGGTGTCGATGCTACTACAAAAAATCGTCAAAAAATAATTAATGATTTTGATCAAAAAGTTTCTGGAAGAATCTATATATTAGCATCTTGTGGTATTTTAAATGAGGGTATTGATACAAAATGGGCTAATATGGGTGTACCGATTGACCCTACACAAAGTATAGTAAAAGAATCACAAAGAATTGGAAGATTGGTTAGACTTCCTGAACCAAATATGCCACCAGCTATTATATTGATACCTTGTCTGGTAGATATTACTAAATATAATACAATGGATACCGACTATAAAAAGGATCAAATGATAAAACAAGAATTAGTGGAATCTGGCAATTTTAATACAGCTTTAAATGTAATTAGTGCTTTTAAATACCAATATGATCCAGAATTATTTGAAATGTGTTTAAAATATCCTAATATGTATGCACCTCAGGAAGTCGAGGATAATTTGTTAAAGCATGGATTAGAAGTGCTTGAAAGTAAAGGTAATTTATTAGAAAACCTTAAATTTATATGTAATGAAGATGATATTGATTTAGATGTTGAATCGTTTGAAGAGACAGATGAAATAGATATCCTAAATGATATAGCAGAGCAATGTGAAAAAACTATTGAGGTTCATACACAAAGTTATGATAATCCTGTTATATATTATAATGAGGATGCGGTTGATTTGGAACCTTTAAGATTATTTTATAGTGAAGATAATAAAACTTATTCTCCTGTTGTTAAAAAAGATAAAAAAGAAAAAATTACAAAAAAATCAATTAGTGCACTGAAAAAAAGACCAAAATTATTTGATATACATACTCACCCTGATTTGGAAGTTTTATGGAAAATCAAAGATGTAAATTTAAATAAAATGTTTGGTCAAGGAATATTAGATGTAGATATAAAATGGAATGTAAAGGCATGGAATACTAATTATGAGTTGTTAAAAGAATACATGTTGAAAAATAATGATCAATATCCACCACATAATTATATAACAGAAGGTGGGATTAAGATTGGTAGTTGGATAAGTAAACAACGACAATATAAAAAAAAAAATAAATTAAGTCAGGGTAAGATAACTAAATTAGAATCTTTACAAGGATGGTTTTGGGGTCGGTTTAGGGAAATGGATTTTGATAAATTGTGGGATACTAAATATATGTTAGTAAAACAATATATGTTGGCTAATAACAATCAATCACCACCACAAAGTTATACAATAACCGGGGACATTAATATTGGTACTTGGGTAAGTCACCAAAGAAAATTAAAAAAAAACAATAAATTAAGACCTGATAAAATAACTAAATTAGAATCACTGCAGGGATGGTTATGGGAAGTGGATTTAAATGAAATTTGGATTATTAACTATAATATATTAGAAAAATATATATTAGATAATAATCAATGTCCATTACAAAGTTATATAACAGAAGACAAGATTAATATTGGTGCTTGGATAAATACTCAACGAATAAATAAAAAAAACAATAATTTATCCCCATATAGAGTAACTAAATTAGAATCATTACAAGGATGGTTTTGGGAATTGGATTTTGATAAATTGTGGAATACTAATTATGAGTTATTAAAAGAATACATGTTACATAATAATAATAAATGTCCAAGCACGACATATGGGACAATAGGTAATTGGGTAAGTCACCAAAGACAATATAAAAAAAACAATAGTTTAAGCCCTGTTCACATAACCAAATTAGAATCATTACAAGGATGGTTTTGGGAAATAGATGAAGTATGGAATACAAAATATAAATTATTAAAAAAATATATGCTAGCTAATAACAATGTATGTCCATCAGCAAAATATGAAACAACGGATGGGATTAAGATTGGTAATTGGGTGAGTAGTCAACGACAATTTAAAAAAAAAAATAAATTAAGTCAGGATAAGATAACTAAATTAGAATCCTTACAAGGTTGGGTTTGGGAATTGGATTTAGATGAAGGATGGAATACTAATTATGAGTTGTTAAAAACGTACATGTTGAAAAATAATAATCAATGTCCAACAGGGAGTTATGTAACAACATGTGGGATTAAGATTGGTACTTGGATAAGTAAGCAACGACAAGATAAAAAAAAGGGTAAATTAAATCAAGATAAAATAACAAAATTAGAATCCTTACAAGGCTGGTTTTGGGAATTAGATTTAGATGAAGGGTGGACTATTAATTACGAGATATTAAAAGAATGTATGGTGAATAATGATAATCAATGTCCTGTGTCTAAATATGTAACAACTGGTGGGGTTAAGATTGGTGTATGGATATCTAAGCAACGAGATGATAAAAAAAAGGGTAAATTATCTCCAGATAAAATAACTAAATTAGAATCATTACAAGGATGGTTTTGGGAACAAAAAAAAAAACACAAGTCAAAACCCACAATAATCCCAAAAGAAAATAAGCCCGAATCTTATTATGCTAATATTATTATTAATACAATTAGAAAATACAAGATAAAAACTGATGAAAAATATGCAAAAAAAGAATCAAGAGAAGAGCAACAAAAATTAAGAAATCATTTAATTTCAAATTGTCCAGAAATGTGTGCATTTTGTGAAAAAAAATTTCCTTATTATTTATTAGAAACAGCTCATATAAAACCAAGATGTATATTAAATTATTACGATAAACATAATTATAATAATGTTATATTCTTATGTAGATTGTGTCATGTAATTTTTGATAAAGGTTTTTTAAGTATATTTGATAATGAATTATTAGTTAGCGATAAATTGAATATATTAGAGTATGATTTGGCTGATTATACAAATAAAAAGAAAAATTTTACGAAAGAACAACAAACATTTTTTGATTTTCATTATAAATTCATATATAAATTTTAGATTTCCTTATTAAAGTAGAATTCTTTTGATAAACATATCATAAATATCCTTCTTCGCAATCACTACAAATATCAAGCTCCGATACACTATTAGTTTCTTTTTTACATTTTGAACAAATAAATACAGCAAGTTCATCTAAATATGAATAACTATCATAATCATCATTATTATGGTCTAATTGCCAAATAATATTATTATAAACTAAATCCGCAATTCTTTTTTTATGTCTTTCATAATCAATATCATAGTTTAATATTAGTTCCCACAACGATGATTCATACAGTCCATTGAAAAAACCTAGAATACCATAAATTATTTTATCTGCCATATAATCACTCCATTCTTTTTCTTCATCTTTTGTAATTAAATTAAGAGCTTTTTCAATAATATATTTTATATCGCTCCATGACTGCCACATTTCTAATCCTTGCATCATATGATAATCGAAATGACTATTACTACTAAGACACCACTCATCAATACCTTTTCTTATAATAAGAAACGCTTCGATTTTAATTGATTGCCATTCTTTCCAGCTAGAAATTTTATATTAGATATCTGATATCTTCGGAGTTGATTCTTTAAAGAAGTTATCTCATCCATCTTATCACAAATATCTTTATCATATAAAATTTTAGAACATGTTACTAAATTTTCCATTATTTATATCAATTAAATTTAATTTTTTAAATCAATATAAATTTAATCTATTTGTAGTAACAAATTTTCACAATTTTTCTCCAGACAACATTCTTTTATAAATTCTTCCATTTCAGTAGGATTTTGATAATTATATTTAGAAGGGATAATAATAAGTTTAATGTTGTGTTCTAGGCATAATTTAATTTTTTTTTCATCACGAAGTTGTTGATTTTTAAAATTTTCAGTATCATTATTGTGGAAAAATTCACAAAATTCCTCGTGTTGTCGTCCATTATATTCGAAAGCCAATTTAAGTTCATTACAATAAGCATCTAGTTCTAGATTACATCCTGTGTCAGAATTTTTAAGCCAATTTGGTCTAAGTTTTATAAAAGAACTATTGGGAAATATTTTATTCAAAATATCGTTCATTAGGGCTTCGGATCTCGAATTTTTACATTTACATCCTAGTGATTTCTTATTAATAAATACATTAATTGAACTACTAGTTACAGTCATATTACATTCCTTACATTTTATAGGTGGTTTAAAATTTTTACCTTCTTTCCGGAGTCCTTCAATTAATGCTTCATCATCTATTTGTAATTCTGTATTTCTATTTACACACTCTTCTTTAATCTCATCAATTCTATTTTGCCATTGATTAACTCTACCACATAAACATTTATAGCTTAGTTCTAAATTAATAAAATCGTTAATACGACAAGTAAATATCTCATTACATTTTAAACATTTCATAGTTGGTTTATATTTTCTACCTAATTGTCGTGTACCTTCAAGCCATTTTTTGTCATCGTCTAATAATTCGCATTCTCTTGTTTTACATATTTCAATAAATTTATCTCTTTTTCCAATCCAATGATCTATGTTCGGACATGAGCAGTTTAATAATTTTTTATAAAATATATCTTCTACTCTAGTAGAGATACAAATAGTATCACATTTTTTACACCTGATTTTTGGTTTATAAAATTTTCCATCTTTTTTTGTACCAATTATCCAATCTTTTTCTGTATCGAACAATTCATATTCTTTTTTATTACAATCTTTTGTAAATTCATCGTATTTTAAGAACCATTTAATACGATTATTACATTTACAGGCAAGAATATTTCTTTTTCCAACAAAATCATGTATTCTAGTAGTTATTACAGTGAAATCACAAATTTCACAATGCAATTCTGGTTTATAATTTCTACCTTTTTTTTTTGTTCCTTCAATCCATTTTTCTAAAGTATCTTTTAAAATTACAGAACGAGGTATACAATGAATACAATTAAATTCATCATACCTATTCATCCATGATCTTGACATTATATATTTAAATTAAAAGTGATTATAGATTTATATTAATCAAATTTAAATAGTATTATAAATTGAATTTATAATACTATTTAAATAATCAGTATAATTTCTAATTAGCTATATAAACTTATATATTAATTTAATTAAAATTTGATTATAAATTTTATAAGAAATTTTATTTATTACAACAATGGATTCTAATTCTGATTCTAATTCTAATTCAAATAATAAATCTGCTCTTGAAAATGTTTTTGATAGTAAAGAAAGTGCGATTTTATTCCTAAATTGGATATTAAGAGCTAATGTAAGAAAAGTTAATAAAGACTTTAATTTTTCACTATTAGAAACATCTTCTGAAGAGCAACTGATTCAATTTATGAAAGATACATTATTAGATTTAACCTTAAATACTAAACATATAGCGAAAAAAAAGAGGATAGCTATAGATAATGTTGCCTTTCAAAAGTTAAAATGTAAATTATGTGATGGTAGTCCGTATTTAACTCGTTTTCCATGTAATGAAGATGAATATAGATTTACAAATTTTTCAGAATGTTCCAATTATTTAATAAATCAAGGAAAAACTTGTTTTTGTGATAACTAAATATTTACTTATAAGAAATTTATGCGGTGGAACTCTTAGGTGCTAAACATAACTTAACATTTCCTAGGGAAGCTACGTTATATTTTATTATTAATGGATAATCATTTTTAAGGTATAATTCGATTGAGTTGCATAAATTTGTACATTTTGTAAATAATACAAGATGTTTCAAGGCAAATACACCCTGCACAACTTCTTCGGGATTACTGTTCTGAATAAAGGACATTCCTGCATGCGTTTCGCCTAGACAGGTTTCTTGTTCTGCATAATCCCCCTTGCAACTAAACAGCAGCTGATTCCCCACACTCTTGATTTCCATATTATCCGCTATGTTGTGCATATCACGACAAATCTTCTGGAAATCGTTGGAAGGCATGGTTAAAACGCTCTCAAACGAGGCAGGGGGGATATCTATTTTTTCTTCTGGCAAATCCATAAGATTTAACTTATATTTTGTAAGAGAATTTTTCTCTCCATTTTCTATTCTAATTCCCAATCTATTTGGATCATCTTTTTCAATGTATAAACTTAGGGTATCATTATTATTCATAGTTTTAATAAGTTTAAACAAGCACAACATAGAAATACCGATTGTTAGTTTCCCATCATCCATTTTACTAAATTTTTCAAATTTGTTAGCATCTAATTTAAGATGAACCAGGACAGTATGACTAGGATCCATTGTCATTATTTTAATACCACTACTTTCTATTTCAATATTCGCATCAGTAAGTATCTCTTTTAGTGCTTCAATCAAAATTCTAAATGCGGAAGATTGTACTGTCTTTAACTCAAAAATATAATCACTATTATAAGATTGATCAGTATTTTCACTCACTTCATTCGCTACTTCAGACATTTATGATATAAATTTAAACGCATTTCTTTAAATAGTTTAAATTTATTATAAGTAAGAAAATTATCTATTTATATTATATAAAAAAAATGTATAAAAAAATCATGAATCCATTAACAAATAAAAAAGTTAATATATATAGTAAATTAGGTAAACAGATTATCAGAAATTATTTAAGAATTTTCAATGGGGGAGGGACAGTCAAGGAAGAAGCGCTATTTAATACAGATGATATAGTTGAAATTCATAATCTCAGTAATGACATACATCCGCAGGACCTAAAACATGTTGGTAAACTAGGTATAATTTTGGAACTCAATAAGGTCCATCGTGGGTATAATATGGAAATACACTATATTATTAAACTTGTTAATACTGGAGAGCAGCATCTTATTAGACAAAATAACTTAAGAAAAATATTTAATAAAGGTGATAGAGTTGAAATTCATAATCTCAGTAATGACATAAGCCCAGATAACCTAAAACATGTTGGTAAACAAGGTATAATTTTGTCCTTAATGGAGGCCCATGCAGGGTTGAACTCCACAATATACTATAATGTTACACTTCCTGATGGAAGTAAATTAGATATTAGACCAAATAACGTAAGAAAAGTAGAAGTAGATTATGATTCTAGTCCAATACCACCCGTGCTGGAGAGAGAGAGAAGACCTTATGGAATGGAATGATGTATTTAAAAAAAGAAGAAAATATTGAATTTGATATCTGCAAAATTTATCAAGATTTAATATTTTCTTCTTTTTTTCTAATTATTTGTTATTAGTAAATAATGTTAAAATAAAAGAATATAAAATTGACTTTATTTTATATTCTTTTTAGGTTAAATTAACATTTAAAATTAAAAATTTCCATTCTTTTAATGTTCTATCATATGAAATATGTTCTGTATTAGAATTATTATCACACGCGTTAAGAAGTTTATTTTCAAATTTTTGGTATACGTGTTGAATTTGGGCAGGAGATAAATCATTAGCAGTATTTTCATTTAATAATTTAGTAGGAATAGCATTTTTAATTGTAATAACAGCACTTATATTATTAAATTGTGGATAGTTATTTTTATTATTTGTATTAAATTCAACACCAGCAGCAGAATGTTGTGAATTTTTTGGATAAATTTTAAAAGCCTCTTCAAAATTAACACCACGTATATCAACAGCAGATGTAAAATTTATAGAACCATGATCATTTTCAATAATTAAAGGACATTGTCTCATTTGAGAATTACTTAGGAGCTGTAAGGAATCTAGACTAAAAGGATAACTTCTATATTCAGATTGGAAATGAGGAGATATTATAGGAGGTAAATATTCATGAAAATCTTTTGTTAAGTTATTTTGTTTAATAGATAACGAAGTTTCATCAGGAAATTCTACAATATATCTTAATTCAGGGGCTAATTCCCTAATTATTCCACGTTTACCGTTATGTTCTTCATTACTTAGATTATAAATTTCAACCCGATCATTTATATTTAAAATTTGTGGGGGTGGGGTTGGGTGAGTATGTAGATTTCTAAAAATATAAATATTATCATTTATATTTCCGGATGTCCATGTAGGTGTAGTGGATGCTATATAAGCTAGTAGTTGATAGTGATCAGGCTTTTCTGAGCTCGTTGCACGAAAAAAATCACGTGCAGCCCCCTGTTCAGTATTTTGTACAATTCTTTGAGCAGTCCTGATCTCCTTTTCATTGATAGGGTTATTGGGGTCAAATTTCAATTTTAAAAGTTCCCAGGGAGTGGTGTGTATCAAATTATGGGTGGTGGTGGTGACTCTGGCGGCTTCAGCGCTGGGTTCTCTAGTTTGTACCATAAAAAGATTTTCTTCTTTAATACTATATTCCTTATCATTTACTTCTACATGATATCGATAAGTATTATTTCTACTATCCCACTGTGATTGTGTAACTCTACCTCTCAAGGTTTCCAATTCTGGTCTCAGTGTAATTACTCCAATTTGAACGATATCACCAGTATTAAATTCTGGTTCTCTGTGACCAGAACCTCCATCAACAATTCTTAAATAATTTCTTACAATCTGTTTACCTAATTTGCTATAAATACTTACATTTCTTCCTGTTTTTGGATTTTTGATTGTTCTATACATTTTTTTTTATATAGTATACATAGATTTATTTAATTAATAATATAAATCCTTGTTTTTCAAATACACGTTGTATAAAGGCTGTTGGTGTCTCTCCATGAGAAACTAATATTGATTCAGGACTGCTCATTTTAATACTTATTTATTATATAATTAATAAATATTAAAAAAAAGAAGAAAATATTGAAATTGATTCTAAATTTCTATACTCTTTATTATTAAATCTTAATAAATTTTGCGGATACCATTTTGTAATCCAATCTATCATATTTTTACAACCCATTCCTTTATTACATTTACTACATATTGGTAATAAATTGTCTAATACTATATCACCATTATTAAACTCTGATAATATATGACCTGCTTCAAAATTATTCTGATATATTTTATCTGTATTACATACCAAACAATATACACCTCCCTTATTTTTTCCAACGTATTTATTCCAGCAATCATCCTTTATTTTTTTTGGTATTGGTTTCTTTTTTTTTATCCTAAATTTTTCAGGAGCCACACCAGTTACATCCTTAACTATATTTCTTGCCCAATCATATCCCCATTTATCATTACTAGAATAACTGTATAATCCTAAATAAAATTTCCATTTTACTGCCTTCTCATATTGTGTTTCTGTTATTCCAGAAAATCTATCTCTATTCCATGTCTTAAAATAATCATTCTTATCTTCTATATATTTAATTAAATTTTTAGAATCAATAATCTTTAATTCATTTATTAGATAATCTATCGTTTCTTGAAAATAATTAAAATTTATGAAAGGTCTATATCCCCGTACACTCTTATTTGACCAAACTTCTGGATATTTTTCCTGAAAATAATCCATTGACTCTTTTAAAATTGATTTATCACTATCTATCTCTAATAATTCTGGTAATTGTGTATTTTTATTTAATATAATATAGTTATTTTTAAGTTCAACTTTACTTTCTATATCTATTATCTCTACAAAAATCTCTATATCATGGGAATAATCCTCATACATTTTTTTTAAAGCCCTATATCTGTGTTGACCATCTATTAAATAGTATTTTTCTTCTAAATGATTTAAAGATAATATTCCTAAAAAATTAGTTCTATTCTTCTCTTTCAATTCTCTTAATTGGTATTCAATTATTTCATTAACTTTAGAAATATCTATTATTCTTTGTATTTCTGGCACTATTATACAATATTCATTTATTAATTCACTTATCTTTACTTTCTTTATTGATTTATTATTTAATATTAGTTCTGTCATTCACTAAAAAAAAAAAATAATTAAAAATACATTAAATACTATCTTTAAATATTTTCTTTTTTTTTCTTATATAAATTTTGTAATAATGGTGTTTTAGAAAGAATAAAAATATTTGGTTTTATTTCTTTATCTTTATTCATTTTCTCATACTTATTTTCATCATTAATATTCATTAATATTATTAAACTTTTTTTTTATATATTTTAGCCATATATTAATCTATATTTTCTTTTATTGAATCTTTCTACATTCTCTGGATAAAATTCATTTATCCATTCATTTAAATTTTTACTACTCATACTTCTATTACATCCAGAACATATAGGTAGTAAATTATCTAGTGATAAATTACCTCCATCTTTTTCTGAAATTATATGACCTGCTTCAAATTTATTCATATATATTTTTTCATTATTACAAATTAAACAATATGCCCCCCCTATTGATTTTCCTATTAATTTATTCCATAAATCATCTCTTAATTTTTTAGGAATACTTGTTTTTTTTTTTATTTTATTATTATATTCCTCAAAATATTTATCTACTATTTCTTTAACCCATACATAACCATACTCATTATTACTTGTATGACTAAATAATCCTAAATAAAAATTAAGTCTTTTTGCTTTGTCAAATTGATTTTTACTAATATCAGTATATTTGGATATATCATTTTCACATAATTTTAAATTATAGTTTTCAATATAATTAATTAAAGTTTTAGAATCTTTTATATTTAACTTTTCTATTATATAATTTAAACTTTCCTGAAAATTATTAAAAGAAATTAGTGGTCTATGTGACTTTAAACTTTTTGACCAAATATTCGGATATTTATCTTGAAAATATACCAAAGTTTCTTCTAATATTATTTTATCTACATCTACAGAAAATTCTGGTAATGGAGTATTATTATTTATTATATTATAATTTTCTTTTAGTTCTTCAAAATCATTTACATTTACAATCTCAATACAAATATCTACATTATGACTATAATTTTCATATAATTCTAACAAAGCCTTATATCTGTGTTGACCATCTATTAAATAATATTTATTATCTACATTACAATAATTTATCGTAATTAAACCTAAAAAATTAGTATTATGTTTACATTTCAACTGATTTAATTGATAATTAATTATATCATCTACTTTTTTTTTATTCAATATTCTTTGTATATTAGGTTTTTTTAAATCATATTTTAGTAAATCATTAATCTTTATTACTTTTATAGTTTTATTTTGAAATTTAATTATATTTTTCATAATTACAAATAAAATATTAGAATTGATAAAACTTTAAATAATTTGAATTTACTATCAATTTAGATATAAATTTATACATTTTTACTATTTGAAATGTTATTAATCTAATTACTTCTAAGATACTATTTTTTCATTTACAAATTTTATTATATCTTTATTTATATTTTTCATAACATCACTTATACGTTTTCTATTTTTTTTTATAATTTCTTTTAATTCTAATTTTGTTAAATTTTTTTTATTAATTAAACTAAATAAAGCTTTTTCATTTTCTATTAATCCATTATATAAACCTATATTATATCCTGTTAATCTATTAATATTTTTATAATAATCTACTTCATTAAAGGATATATTATTGGTATCAATATTGTCACAGTTCCCTATTGTTCTTATTCCTATACATTCTCCTTTGAGGCTAGTAACATTTGTACAATAAACATTGTTAATATCAATATCTATAGATGCTGTAATTAAAATTGGTACTATATCATTTCCAAGATAATTTTTTTTATGCAGATTATAATTAATGAAATCATTTGTTTCATAAATATATTTATAGTCATTTAATCTATTTATATTACAATCACACTCACTACCAGAATTTGATATATTTTTCATTATTACATTATCAATTTTAATGTTACTACCTCCTGAAATAAATAGTATTAAATTTCCTTTCATAACATGATTCATCTGATCTCTTAGATTAACAAAATATAGTGAATTTTCATTTTTAATATCAATTAAATTCTTTTGAGATTCAAACCATCCTTCTATCATAATTTGAGGTATATTTAGTGACTTAGATGCTATTTTAAATGATGAATCTATATTTATATATTTAGCTAATATAACTGTCGCATTAGTCATAGAATTAGGTAAATAGTATCCATTATTTTTGTCATATATATCTAGATAAGGCATCGTATTTCCAACAGTACCTAAATGTGGTTTTTTTTTATCTGTCATTGTAATAATTTCTCTTGGGAAAGAATCTAAATTTTCAAATAAAATATCATGTACTACTATATTTTTATTTCCTATTACGCCTTCCATATTTTTTAAAAAATCTCCTACTACAACTCCTAAACCATTAAATACTATTCCGTATACATTTCCTTCTGGTAATTTAGTATTATTAGTGAATAATTGAGATATAGGTTTTTTATTCTCTAAAATTAATTTATATACTTTTTGTATCATTTCCATTTGTAATTCACATATTATAGTTTTTATAGATTTATTAGTATTTCCATTAATATTTAATGAAGCATTGGGATTATGTTGCCATAATTCATATAAAAATCTTCTTGTATATAATGCGTTAGAATAAAGGAAATTTATATCTACTATTTTTGATGAATCTTTAATTTCTATATTACGACATATCACATTCTCACTTCCATTTAAAGCTATACCTCCAACCTCATAATCTTTTATAATTAAATTTTCTAATAAAATGTTTTTATTTCCATTTCCATGTATTCCATGATGAGAACTCAAACCGATAGTTCCATTTTTTATCCAAATATTACTTGGATATTGAATATCACCAAAATTTGATGGTCCTTGTCCAGCTATAAAAGGACTCTCATTTAACTCTATATTAGAATAAAATCTCTGGTGATAATAATGCATATTTGATTGTTTTAAAGTTTTATTATTTAAATCAATTATAACATTATCACACTCTATCGTTATTGCCGCAAAAAAACCAAATTGATATGGTGGTTTCGGATAATCATTTATTTGATCCGGATATCTAGGATGAAAATTATCTAAAACATTCTTTAAATCTTCACAATTTTGCGATGATTCAACATCTTTATTAGGACTAAAATTTATATTTTCAGTTAATATATAAATTCCAGGAATTTTTATTCTTAAAGTACCATTCTCAAAACTTTTATTATTAATATAAAATTTTTGTATAGATGAATCATTAGATAAACTTTTCATATTATTTAAAATTTCTAAATTATTTTTTGAATATAAATTACGAACATTCGTTTCTAGATTATTATAAGAATTTATCATTTAATATATATAAATAATAAATTATTTATATATCCAATCTTTTATTTCTTGTAAAATTTTAACATCCGCATAATTATATTTTACTAAATCACATAAACCATTTAGTAAATCTTTTTTTTTTAAAATATTATAATATTCTATCATAGCTTCAAATCCATCTGATACATTTGATTTCCAACTACTTTTTATAATATTATTAGTAATTAGAGCTTTTCCTACACTTTTTAATGAATAGTTAAAGCAAGATTTTATAAATATATTTTCATTTTTTATAATTTTATTTAAATCAATAAAATTAATGGAATAATCAATATTATATTTTTTTTTTATATTCTTATATATTATACTTTCTATATCACCCCAATGATATACAGATATTGATATGTTATTTGAAAATTGCTTTATATCATAAACTAAATCATTAAATATTTTTTTTTCAAATTTAGTAGAAATATTTTCAACTAAATAATATTTATATTTTAAAGTACCATTTTTTCTATCTATAAATAATGCACCTATCATAAAAACAAAAGTATCTTCTATAAAGTTTATATCTTCTGTAAATATGTTATTTAATAATTCATAATCTACAAAAATTTCTTTATCTTCACTTCTTTTTATAATATTTTTACTATCAAAATTTGTTAAATCAGTTCCTTTATTAATATTTATAATGCCATATATAATTTTTTTCTTTTTTTCTGATTTATTTATCATATCTAATTCAATTTTATCCCATGAATCAACATTATACTTTTCTATTATAAAATTTCTATCCTTGTAACTCATATTCCATATTAAAGTTATTTCATTATATTTGTTAGCTATAATTTCTTTTGCTCTTCTCCAAGAATTATCATTAAGATTTTTCATATTGGGATATAGTTCTATTTTTTTTTCTTTTGAATCTAAATTTATACTTGATCCATGTAATAATAAAAATTTATACCATTTTTTTGCTAATGATATATTTTTTTTTAAAAAACTAAAATCAGTGTTTATATCATAAATTATATAATTTTCTTTAGATAGCTTAATATTTCTAAAAACTATTATTATTTTTGGAGAAATATTATGATAACGACTTACTAAATTATAGTCATAAAAAATTCTATATTTTAAAAGTAAATGTCTTTTATCATTCGATAATATATTATTTTTTTTTACTTTGCCGGTGAAATAAGCGAATTTTATCATACAATATGATTTATCATTTATATCTAAATCATATAATTTTTTTACAAATTTACTTGATAGTAGTAAATCTATCTGTGTTTCATAGTTAAAATATCTAATTAATAAATTATAATAAAAATCTTTATTTAAATAATTATTATAAATAATGGTTTTTCTATTAGAATATAAAAATTTTATATTTAGATTGGTTAATAATTCTTTTATTGAATTCCCTTTAAAATCAATACTCTTTTTTAAAATAAAATTATCTTCAATAATCTTATCTTTTTCATAAGAATATAAATTACCATATAAATCAAGCCAATCTAAAATTGGATCATTAATTAAATAATTTTCTAGATTTTTGAAATTAATTACTTTTCTAACCATTATTAATATACTTTTAGAAATAATTATTTTGTCTATTTACTTGTTAATGAAATTTATATATATATTTTAATTTAATTTTCTTTTTATTTTTTCGTTGATTTTATACCTTAACACTTCATTAAATCCTATTTCACATTTTTCATAACAATTCAATTTATCAAGATAGTCTTTAATAAAATTATAAGATATACTATCAAGAATTATTTTATTACTTGCATATGATTTATTATTATTTACTTTAAAATTATCTGATATTTTATACCTTACATTTTCAATTTTATCTATTTCACATTTAAATAATTCTCTTATATAAAAATCACTATCTTTTAATGGATTAATTGTAAATGGATTTGAATTATCAAAAGTATTTATATTACTATAATATTTCTTTTTTATTGTAGAGTACAAATTACTTATTTCTCCTGCGTATAAATCATTGGCATAAATCAATATTTCATAATGATCATTAACCTTATATTTATTAGCATTTTCATCTATAGATATATTTTCTAATATTAATCTTCTTTTATGTTTATTTCGTAATAATTCTTCTGTAAAATTTTTTAAGAATATTTCATATAGTGTTAAATTTAACTTTTCATGTACATTTTTAACAATAGTGTAAATTATATATCTAGATAAATATAATGACCTATCTTTATTAACATTTAAAATAATATTATTAGAAACTGTTACAATTTCATTTATATTTTTATGTAAATCATTAATATTTAGTTTATGATTCATATATGTATCAATATTCTTTTCATTTTCTGATTCAATTGATAAATCATTTTCTTGTAAATATTTGGTTAATAAATCATTATCTTTTAAAATATTTAATTCTAATGGATATAATTTTCCCAATAAATCATAAAACACTTTTTTAATATCAATTGGTTCTAATTCTTTAGAATCTATCAATTTACTTTTATCAGTACATAGATCATTTAATTTATTAATTTCACTAGAACAGGGTATTTCAAAATTTATATTTTTTTTTCTAAAATCATCTTCTAAAATATTTTCATGATGTGCATGAATCAAAAATATTTTTTTTACAACATATTCTAGTAGTATACGTTTTTGTCTTAATGATATTTCCGGGGATAATACTAAATTATTTAGGTAATTTTTAAGATAAAGATTTTCTTCATTTTGTAAAAAGGAGCTGATAGTTGATTTTAGTAGTTTATATATTTTTTTTTTATAATCTATTTTTTTTATATACCGTATTCTATCATCTATATATTTAGATTCATATAATTTTGGTTTAATGTCACTAATTTTTATATAAAATTCCGTTTCAGGTATTTTGTTAATTAAATATTCATTATCATCTTTATCTTTTTCTATTATTGAAAAATTATTCTTTGGATCTAAATTAATCAGTTGCCCTTGCTCTAAAAGTAATCCTATTAATCTATTATTTTTTATAATATTTCGAATTGGTTTACACTTTATTTCGTAATTAGAAAGTTGCCATAAATTTAAATATTTAAAAATAATTTCTTCATAAGTATCAATATAATATATTGGAGTATCTATTTTTTCTAAATTGCTTATTTTTACACCTTCATATACTAGATGATTATCATCAATTTCACTAATATTAGTTGGTTCTATTTCAATATAAGTCCCATCTTTTAACATTAAACCAATATATTTTTTCTCTAATATATATATTTTTTCTATTTTTTGTTCCTCATCTCTATACATCGAATCCATTTTTTGAAATTTTTTTATAATAGTATATAGACCATCTCTTTCTGAAAAATATTTATTATCTACATAAAATTCATATGTAATTAATTTTTTATCAATAGTAGAATATCCTTTAAAACTTTCTAAATTATTATAAGAAAATTCATTTTCAACAAAACTGGAACCTTTCATTACAGGTATTATATGACCACTTCCTAATTCCAAAGCTATAACCTCATCATAATCATTTATTATCTTTCTTCTAACATTTATATCTAATTTTGTTTTTTTTTTAAATTCTTCTAAATTCTTATATACTAAATAAGGAGGATGTTTTAATATATTTTCTAAATTTGAATTAATATTAAAATAAGACTTAGTTTTTTCTAATATAATTTTTGAATTTTTCTCCATTTTTTCATTTTCTGTTTTATAATTAAATGAATATGGATTACAGGGTATAATTAAGTAATTTACAAGCAATATTGCTATTACTTTATTATAATTATCTGTTATATATCTTAGTTTACGATATCCAGGTTCTGATATTTTTAGTAATTGTGGTAATATTTCTATTTCATAATCATAACTTTTTTCTAATTTATTTTTATTTGCCAAAGGATTTATTTGTTGATATTTTTCATTAATTTCATTACATCTCTCCTGCATTAAATTATATATAAAATCTATTTTGTCGTTTTTCTTATTAAATGTTCTAAGATGATCTTTATTTTTACTAAAATAAAATATAGGTTCATAAGTAAATCCTTTTTTTAAAGCTATTGCTACAGGAATATCATCACTATCATTATACCAACTAGTATCCATAAAATAAGGACATACTAGATCAAAATCTGTTTTATTTTCTTCAATTAAAATAAGTATTAATCCTTTATGAAATCCTGGCAATGAAGGATTAGGTCTTGTTAACAAATCCATAAAATGTTCTTCTTTTTTATCTTGATCTGATAATATATATTCCAAATAATTTTGATAAGATGATATATGTGTAGATAAATTATCTCTAAATAAGATTTCTAAATTCCCTTTATTTAGTGTCTTGAACTTTTCTTCATTTAGATTTCCAATTGAAAATTCTAACAAAAGTTTGTCGCGATTTTGTTGATCTTTTATTGTCGGATGATCAATATATGAGGCTATTAGTGAAAAAAATGAATTATAGGATTGATTAATACCATATCTCAAGAAACATGGTTTTTGTAATTCAGATAACTTACCAGTTTTGCAGTTATTAATTTCATTGAAAAAAATATCTAAATTTGGAAATTTTAATAAACCTAATCTTTTAATATCTAAATTTTTATTTGATCCTTGTATATAGTCACTATCAGATAATCCTGCTATTTTACCTCTACCATATACCATTTCTACAGCTGTACTTGATTTTGAAAAACAACAAGGTACCCAGCTACCAGTTGCAGTAGTTTGAAATCCTGGATAGGTATAATATACACCACTTTTATGAGTTTCAAATATTAAAGTATCATTTGAACTTTTTGATTTTCTATTTATGTTTGGCTTACGTCCTTTATATCTTGGACCAAATTCTAATATATCAGGATTATAATAACTCGTTCTATCGGAATTCCATATTTCTATTTCTGATAATCTCCAATCTCTACTATTTGGTGATTTAGATTTAAATGTTTTGCCGTAATGTTCTCCATATTCATTTTTGGATTTAATATCATCTGTACCTGATTCATTTACACCTAAACCCAAAAAATCTAAATTTTCTACTAATAATGATACATTTTCACGTAAATCGAAAATTTTCGGACAAATATACCAATTTTGATTTTCTGGAGAACTTCCCCATTTTATAGCTGAACATGTAGTTCCTTTATCTAATAATTGTGTAGGGGTATCTTGTGTACATAATATATCTGATTTATTTTCCTGATATGATCCAGGATGGTTTATATCAATATATTGTTTTTCTTCTTCGCTTATAACAATAGGCTGTCTTGGTCCTTGGCACTTATCTGCATATCTTTGTCCTTCTCCTGCTTCAAAAATAAATAATTGTTTATCTTTTTCATATAATTTTGATAAAATAGGATTGGTATCTCTTTTTCTTCCCTTTTCTACTAATTCTGAATCAGAATCTAATAATTCTTCTTCTACCTTATTTCCTATATCTGCTAAATTTTCTTCTAATCTATTTAGATTTTCAATTTTTTTTTTTTCCATAATTTCTTCAGTTTCATCATCATCATCATCTGAGTTTTCCAAATCTAAGTATTCATCAAAATTTTCAAATCTACTATTATCTTGTAAATCTTTTTCCTTTTGTACTATTTCATTTTGTTCTAAAATTTTGTTAGATTCTATCAATCTATTAACATCTAAATCAACTTCGTTTAAAAAATCTCTATATAATTTATTAAAATTAACACTCTTGGAACTATATAACTGTGGGAAATTTATCAATGTGTAAGTTTTAAAAAAACTTAAAAGAAATATTTTTATATTTTCTGATTGGTCTATATTTAATAAACCATCAATATAAATTTTGTAATTATTGATTCTATCATCCAATTGAATTTTGTCTAAATAATAAATTTTTATACCTAATCCTATTTCACTTATATCATTATTATCATTTTTTATAGAATCTACTTCTTCATCAATCATTTTGTTAGCAATTACAGAAGAAATCATAAAATTTTCAAGGATTTTATCCAGGATATCTTTTTTAGAAAAATTTTGTTTATACAATTTATGAATTCTTTTCTTAATTGGAGGCATATCATTAAAATCTTCGACTCTTCTATATATGAAATTTATTGATTTTCTATTGCTCGTATCTCCTTTTCTTCTTATAAACCTACTTTTTACATCTTTAATAAATTCTACATTAATTCCTTTACTTTCATCAATTTTACTAATATCATAATTCGACTTATCTTTATCAGAAAAATCTACTATTTTATATATGAAACTTGATTGACTATTAGACCATTCACTATTTGAATAATATTCAATTATTTCATCTGGATGAAATATATCACTTTCTAGAGAAATATAATTATAAAAATATTCTGCTAATTTCTTTATTCGATCATAATTTAATACAACTTCCTTTGGTAATTCTAAATTTATAAGATTTTTTGTATCAAGATATTTTGAATTAAAAAATTTTTCATTTAGAAAAATTAATGAATTATTACAATTTAATACTAATCTATCATGATTCCTAATAAAATTTAAATTTTTTATTTTATCTACAAAATAATTAATCTTCTCTATTAATAGATTATTTATTAATTCCCATGAAATATTATGATATACTTTCCAATAAATACTTAATATTAATCTACCATGTTTCGTTATTTCAAGATTTGAATATATTTTATCAAATTTATAAAATTGAATAGAATTTCCTACCTTTAAATTACTATCATTAATTATAAATTTTAAATTTACATTTTTTATAATAAAATTCGTTGATAAATCTAATATATCTATTGTAATAGTACTATCATTTAAATAATTAATTTTATAGATCTTTCCTTCATTTAGTTTATCTGATATTTTTATTTCGTCTAATTTTATTTTATATTCTAAATATTTTGGATTACCTTTTATACCTAAAGTATTATCATCACTTAATTCATATGTTACACTTTTTATCCAATCTGATAAAGTATCTTTTGATATATCTGGTAAATAATTATTATTAGATTTTTTTGTAATATCTTTATAAATTTTGTAAATAATTTCTTTTGTACTCTGATCTTTAAATTTTACAAATGGTATTTCATTATTCAATTCTATTTCATTAAATATTTCTAATAAATTTAATTGTTTCGGTAAATTAAGATTATGTTCTATTTTACTATATATATTATTTGATCTACTAATTTTTATTTCAGGTATATTATTATAATCTTCTTTAGATGTAATTAATGAATATATTTTATCTTTTTTATCTAATAGATTTTTACATGTATCAAAAAATTTTTTATCATCTGTAATTTTTATTCCTAATTTACTTTGATAATTATCATGATTAATATTAGGGAAATATTTAGTTATAAAACCATTAAAATATTTATTTATATCTTCTTGTTTAGTTAAATTAAATAATAATTTATTCTTTATTATTATTTCATGTATATTACTAAAATTATAAAAATATAATTCTTTATTTAACATTTTGCCTACAGATGATATAAGAGTATTTACTTTTTGAGCATCTACTGGATTAATTCTTTCTTCATTATTCAATAATATGTTATATCCATCATACATTAAATTAAAATACTGATATATTAAGTTATCAAGATAAAGTTCTCTCTTACTTATACTATATTCATAAAAATGTGTTAAAATTGGGTTTTTTAATAATTTTGTTATATATAAATTTATAATCTTATTATTTACGAAATTTTCATAATTTAATTCTTTCTCACTATACTTATCTAATATTTCTGTGACTATTTTATTATTTATTCCTAAAGATAATAATTCATCACTAATACTTTTATTAAAAACTTTATTTGGTTTTTTGTATATTCTATAAAACATATTTTGAATTATTTTCATATTAGGTGTTACTTTTAATTCTTCACTTGTTTTTTCCAGTTTCATATATTCATCTTCTAGATAGGTTGTTAAAAAAATATTATCTGGAATAAGTAAATCATTTTTATCTGGTATTTCTGTACTTAATCTTGAAAAAATTGTAAATTTTAAAGAATTAATACTATCATCTTCTATTATTGAACTATAGATAAATTCTACATTAAAATATTTTGCCCAATTTATATTTAACTCTTCTTCTAAATTATATCCAAAATAATTATTTAATTTTTCAATATCATCAGGATTCCTACTAAATAATTTATCTTGTTGAGTTCTCAATAATATGTCTTTTATTTCATCACTAACATCTCCTATAAATATGTAGCAATATAATTGAAATCCTAATGATGATTTATACAATTCACTATAAATATTTGATAAATCACTATTTATTAATTTTTCTTCTATATCTGAGCTTTCCTCTATTTTTTTATTTAGAATATTTATGTTATTATAAATTGAATCTTTATTTTCATAATTAAATTCTCCAGTAAATCTAATATATGTGATTTTTAAAGGTTTATTTAGCTTTTCAGAATTCATATATAATTTATTTATATATTATTTAAATAATATATTTACAGTTAATTAGTGATATCATTATTTAAAGTAATAATATTAATAATTTGATAATATGGATATTTTTAATGATACTATTCATTATACAGAAAAAAAAGGAAATATTAATTTATCATGTATTGAAAAAGGAGTAAAGAAAATTAATGAAGAAAAAGAAAAATTAAATATTACTGATAGTAATTCACTAATATTAAATAGTTTAGAAAATATATTAAAATCATCTGATTCTAAAATGGATTGGAACTATTATTTTATGGGTTTAGCTTTATGGGCTAAACATCGCTCCGCATGTAATAAATTAAAAGTAGGATGTGTAATAGTTAAAGAGAATAGAATTATTTGTATGGGATATAATGGATTTCTACCTAATTCACCTCATACATCTAGAATTAGAGATAATCATGAAATCTCAACTGTACATGCTGAACAAAATGCTATTTCTGATGCTGCTGCTAGAGGTGTTTCTATTAAAAATAGTACTATATATATATCACATTTTCCTTGTATAAATTGTTTTAAAATTATTGCCGCATCAGGTATTAAAAATATATTTTATCATTATGAATATAAAAACGATGATATTGTAACTGAAATGGCTTTAGAAAATGGTATTAAAATTATTCATTTATAAAATGAATATTTTATTATAGATAATATACTCTAAAATGTATATTTTTATAAATATTTATTTATAATAAATATTTGTTTATTATTATAAATATACTAAAATGTTTTCTATTAATTTTTATAATCAAATTTTAGACCTATTGAAAAATTATAATATAATAGGTTTTACATTATCATTATTAATCGCAAATAGTATGAAAGAAATAGCTGATTCAATTATTGATGGTATACTTTTACCATCAATAAAACCTATTTTAAATAAAGTAACAAAAAACAAAAATACTATTAAAATAGGAAATATTAAATTAGAATTAAATACTTTTATAAAAGCTTTATTAAAATTTTTAGCTTTGTTATTTATTATAGTATTATTAATGAAAATCGGTATTAAAATGTCAGTTCCTGTTAAATCTGTAAGAATTGTAGAATAATTATTGGAGTGGTGAATCGGTTATACTAGTTCCGCAATATGGTTCTGGATTTTTTCTATAATTTGTCTTAATATATATTTTTTTTTTTATAGCATATATTAATAAGAATTTCATATTATTCCAAAATTCTTCTGTATGACCAATTGATTTAGTCATTATATGTGCTAATTCATGAATTGCTACAAAAAGAATTGTATTAAATTTAACTAAATCTTCTTTTTCATCTTTCGATCTAATACAAAAAACTATTTTTTCACCTTTATTTACTGAATATGATGTATGATTTGTATTAGAAATTGATTCTGAAATTTTATCTGGATTAAACTTATTTACTAGACGATTAATTCTATCATCATCTGGAAATTTTAATTCTAAATACTCTATCAATTCTAATATAGCTTTATTTAAATTAGCTAATATATTTGCCGCATCTTCTTTATCATCTCTATTTCTTACTAAATATTCTCTATTATCAATTTTAGATTTAACATATACTAGTTCTGACAATTTTGTTTCATAATTCATAAATATACATATAATTATTATAGTTAATATTACAATTGTTATAAATTCAGTCATATTAAGATAGTTTCAGAAAAAAATTTTGATTTAAATAATTATTATTTAAATATAATTAAGATACTATTCTAATATGACTCAACATTCATCAAAATCTGATAAAGTTATAAAAATGCAAATTGTAGATTTTTATACTGAAAATATGGTTTATAAAAATGAAGAAAATAGTGATTCAGATGAATCTGTAGAAGATTTTAATTCAAAATTTCAGTTAGATGAGAGTAAATATAAGATAATGCTTTTTGGTAAAGATGAATTTGATAAGACATACAGTGTTTTAGTTGATGAATTTACACCATATTTTTATCTAAAAATGCCTGATACATTTACAAAAGATAAGATAAAATATCTAGAAGTTTGGTTAAAAGAAAATATGTGGAATAAACATGAAGATGGGCTACTTAGAATTACTTTGCATAAAAAAATGAGTTTTAGAGGTTTTACAAATAAAAAAAAATTTAATTTTGTTAGATTAGTTTTTCAAAATACTAATGCTATGAATAATTGTATAAATTTATTTCAGAATAAAACTTGGAATCCTGTTACAAAAAAAATAAGTAAAATATTACCTAAAAAAGTAAATATAACTGGTATTACTGGAAAACCTGAAATTTTTGACTTATATGAAAATATGATAGATCCAATGATAAGATTTATTCATCATAGAGAAATAAAACCTGTCGGATGGATATCTATTTCAAAATATAAAATTAGAGATTTTGAACATCCAACGAATTGCAATGTAAATATTGTAACAAGGTGGACAGATATAAATTATCTTGAAAATGAAAATAATGTAGGAATAAAAATTATGGCATATGATATAGAATGTGATTCTAGTCATGGTGACTTTCCATTACCTATTAAAGACTATTTGAAATTAACTAGAGAAATAGTTTTAGAATATGAAAGAATACAAAAAAATTTAATTACTAAAGATGTAAATCAATTAGAATTAGAAAAATACCAATATATTAATAAAAATAAAAAAGGTTTTATTAAAAAACTATTAACCGCAGCTTTTAATAATGGTGATGAAGAATTTAATATAAGTAGAGTATATATAAAAGAAGGTTATAATAAACCTAAAGAAGAAATTATAAATAATGTTTCTGGTAAAATTTTAAATTATATTATAGATTATGATCCTACATTAAAAACTTTAGATAGAAGTAAGATAATAGAAAAATCTATAGATAATATTAATAACAAAATATTAAATAGATTTTTTCCTCCTGTAGAAGGTGATAAAACTATACAAATAGGAACTAGTTTTATAAAATATGGTGAATCTAAACCTTATAGAAATGTAATGTATACTTTAGGAACTTGTGATAAAATTGAAAATACTGAAACAATATCTTTTAAAACCGAAAAAGAACTATTACTTGAATTTCGAAAATTAATTATTGAGGAAGATCCAGAAGTTATAACAGGATATAATATTAATGGTTTTGATACACCTTGGCTAATGAAAAGAGCTCAAGAATTAGATATAGAAGAATTTTGTAAATTGAGTAGATTGAATGATTATAATTGTGTATTAAAAGAAAAACAAGAAAAATCTGGTATTGGTCAACTTATAAAAGTGGAATTTGTAGATATTCCTGGTAGAATACAATTAGATATATTGAAACTCGTACAAAAAAGCTATAATCTTGATTCATATAAATTAGATTCTGTTTCTGCTAATTTTATACAAGGAGATATAAAAGATATAATTAAAGTTAATAATAAAACAGTTATAAAAACTAATAATCTCAAAGGATTAAATATTGGAAATTATATAGTTATTGTAGAACAGGATGGATATTTAGAAAACAAATATTTAGATGGTAAAAAATTTGAAATTAAAGAAATAATTGATAACTCATTTGTTATTAATGAGGAAATAAACATAGATTTGAATAAAAAGTCGATATGGTGTTTAGGTAAAGATGATGTTTCTCCTCAAGATATTTTTAGACTACAAAAAGGGAATAGTCATGATAGATTTATTATTGCGAAATATTGTATGATGGATGTAATTTTATGTATTGAATTACTTTTAAAATTAGAATTATTAACAAATTCAATTGGAATGGCAAATGTTTGTCTTATTCCATTAAATTGGAGTATACATAGAGGACAAGGTGTTAAATTATTAAGCTTAGTAACAGAGGTTTTAAGAAAAGAAAATTATTTATTACCTTACTTATATAAAAGTTTGATTAGTAAAGAAGGTTATGAAGGAGCTATTGTATTACCGCCTTACCCTGGTATTTATCTAGATGATCCAGTTGCTGTTTTAGATTATGCTTCTTTATATCCTTCTTCTATGATTATGGGAAATTTATCTCATGAAACTATTTGTGAAGATGATAAATGGTATGGAGATGAAGGTATTCTTAGACTAAAAAATTTAGGCTATGGGTATCATGATGTTACCTATGATACTTTTCAAACTATATTTACATCAAGTGGTTCTGTAAAAGAAAAAAAAAAAATAGGCGAAAAAACTGTTAGATATGTACAATATTCAAATAATGAAAAAGGTCTTATTCCTAGAACAT
>Ga0206130_10001212_pt1 | contig 38597 bp, 44 predicted proteins | sample Helgoland_Spring_9_FD_148637 | JGI IMG/M metagenome (GOLD analysis project Ga0206130, IMG submission 148637) | Pelagic subsurface seawater microbial communities from Kabeltonne, Helgoland, North Sea - Helgoland_Spring_Bloom_20160512_1 | ecosystem: Environmental > Aquatic > Marine > Epipelagic ...
GACAATCAGGATAAATAGCATGATCACCAGCATGAATACCTAAAGCGATATCTGTTTGCTCTTCTGTTTTGTTAGCTACTGAAAGAGCAACTGCTTGAACTAATGAAGCAAAGATTTTATTACGGTTAGGAACAACAGTAGCTTTCATGTTGTCTTCTTCATAATGTCCTTCTGGTACTTCATCTCCACCTGTTACAAGTGCTGAATCTAGTAGATCAACTAACCCGTCTAAATGGATTTGACGATAATTAACATTATACCCACTAGTATTTAAATAATCTACTAATGATTGGGCACGTTCAAGTTCAACTACGTGTTTTTGACCATAGTTAAAGCTTAATGCTGTAACGGTATCATATTCTTTGATAGCTCTTAACAATAGGGTGCTGCTATCCATTCCACCACTTAACGAAATTACACAGTGTTTTGCCATGTTTTATATATTTTAATTTGCCAGGTATTTTGAGCGTATAGGCTTACGCTATGTTTAATTGTTTTTCTAATCTTTCAAATGCGGGTTCGATTACATCATCCCAAAAGTATTCTTGGTCATCTTCTTCAAGTGAATAATCTTCTAATTCCAAATATTGACCTGCATCTGTAATTTTAATAACACCAATAGGATCATAAGCTTCATCCCAATAACGTGTTGTAAATATAATATCAGGATCTATAGCAACCAACTGACGATGCATTTCTTTTAGCATATCTGATGGGGGGTAATTAGCTGATTCTAGACCAAATTCATATGATGTTTCATCATCCCAAAATATTTCATATTGAGTAATCCATTTAGAACCCACCTTATCAATAAAAAGTTCAGCATCAGCCCCAAACACATCTACAATGTGTGGGTTTTCTTCTTCATTTGGGTATTTCCCATCATGACAACTTTCATATTTTTCTTTAAAATATAAGATTGCTTCTTTTGATCCTTGGATCTTAACGTCTGTTCTACAAGTATTTGCCATTATTCTTCTATTAGTTCTGGGTATTCAGAATCTTCAAGACATTTGTCACGAGCTAAGTCAAATTCAACTTCATCTAAAACTTCTTCTTGTAGGTCTTCATCACCTGATTTCCATTTTTCTACTTGTTCAGGAGTTAACTCCTCGGTTTCTTCCCATCTGTAATCAGTATAGGTAACCATTTTTCTTAATTTAGCCATTGTTTTTAAAATATTCGTTTAAAAATCCTTCTGGGTAAAGCATTACTTTACCTTTATATCCTGGGTTTGATACTTCTCTTGTATCCATTTTAACTCCCATTGCTGTTGCTTTTTTAGCAACTTGTTCTCCTAATTGCATTCCTGCAGCATGACCTAGGTAGTCATATAAACTCATCATTTTCATAAGTCGTTGATATATCTAAATTTAGTTAAATTATCTGTTAGTAAATCCCAATTTACTTCGTTTTCAAGCATATAGTAATAGTCGTTCATATTTGCTTTAGGTTTTTTATCTAAACCAGCAGTAGTATATCTAATACCTTCTAAAGCAGCCATTACTGGATTGGACGTATCAATTGATTCAATACAATCATATCCTTTATACCAACCAAACTCTTGTGGAACCGCACAACCTAATAAATGTATTCTATCACGTTGTGAAATTACTTTAGTTTTGTATAAAGCTGAAATTACTGAGAGTCTTCCCAAGGCCTTACCAAGATCGTGGTTAGGATGAGGGACAGTATCGTTATAATAAGAAGCACCATATGAAAAAGCTATTTTTTGATATCCTAAATCTTTATAAGTTTGATAACAAGTCGCGGCCTCATGAATTGTAGTAGCTTGAACCACAGCTACTTTTTCTACACCTTCAGGTAATTCAATAGAAGCCCATTTACGAGCATTTACTACCGAAGCATTTCTATCTTCCCATACGTCTGGAATGATAAATTCATTTGGTCTTAGTTCCTCAACCCATTTTAATAGACCAGCATCATTATAAGCATGACCTAACTCATGTAATGAGTTGTCTAAAATAATGTAGCGCCCTTTATTACGGGCTTCCAAAAAGTATTCTCGGTATGTCTCATCTTCTTCTAATAAGTGAACTAACGCATAATCATAATCGTTAAAATTTTCACTGTCATAGAGAAGACAACGGGGAACTTCATGACTAATCTTTATTAACATAACTTTTTAATTTGTAATAAATATAATTAAAAGCTGGGGCTAATCCAAATCCACTTAAAAGAATTGTAAAAACATTTGGGTGCCAATGTTCACCACAAAATCCGAAACTATGTCTTAATACCTCAATCATAATGCTCTCCTGTATTTCCGTTTTGTCCTATAATATTCATTCTACGATTTGATTCTTCCTCATCCCATTTAGGTTCATCTCTTAAACTCGTATGAGTCCCATCATGGTTATTAGTAAAACTAGTAGTAGCTATAAAATCTGATTTACCTTCTATAGCACCTCTAACTAACACTAACATAATTTTACCTGTAGTATCGTCTATAACGACATGACCTTTATTATCTCCAATTTTTAATTCCATTATTTCCTAGTTAATATTATTCCATATTCTTTTCTCATAGGACAATAAAAAAAGTGTTTTACTGTCCACCCAATATAAGCACCTTGATAAAACCCTTCTGTAAAGGTTTGGTGTGCTTCCTTACCGAATAGGGTTTTTTCTTGGTCTTCCCCGTTTCGATTTTCTACCCGCGTATGGTGTTTCATATTTAAATTCCATGCAATATTTGTAATAAGATAATAACTCACCAGGCCAATTGCAAAGTTCTTCTTCAAGCTCAGTGCGAGTTATATTAAATGTTTTTGTGAATGCCTCGTATAATGCCTCTAGACGAGCAGCCTCTTCCTTCCAATAATCTTCCATCAAGCGCTTATAGCGAGCAAGGTCAACAGCTAATATGTCTAATTGATCTGAATGGTCATGACGATTAAGATCGACTTTAGCTTTAGCATTATGTAATGCTAGTTGAGCTTGCATAAAATATGATGACTCATTGAAATCACCATTGATGATACGATCTTTTAAAGTCGCGCGTTTACTCAACGGCTTAATTCCGTCCGTATGACTGCGCCACCACATAAAGCGATTGTAATTTAACGGCTGATATCGCGCTAAATTCTCATGGACTACATCGAGTGGTTGGGTCAAAACTGCTTCTCTAATAAAACTAAAACGCATCGCTTGGGTCTATTAATGGTATATTTTTGTATTTGGGAATATACGCATCCCCTTCCTCATCTACAACCTGTTTTTGGGGAGGTTTTGGGATAAGGTTTGGGGCATTTTGACGCGCCCACCTAATATAACCTGGGTCTATTAGTTCAACATCAACTAATGTATAACCTTTATATTTTCCGAATCTGAATACCATTACTTGTCTAATGTATTACCCAGTTCAATACCTTCCCATTTGATTTTAGAAGTAGTGGGATTATCCAAAACATCAAATGTAAGTAAGATTAACCCTTGTTTAGTAATTGATTTAACACTCGCTATCTTACCTAACGCGCTTAATTCTTTAACAAAAGCCATTGAATATTTTTCGTCAGGGTTTTGTGGAACAAATTCCAATACCTTTTTTCTTGAGTATTTGTTAAAAACAGTAAATTCAAATTTTTCTGTTGCTTTTTCGAAATGTTTTTTCATGACCATAACCTTTATATCTTTTTAACACGTGAATATACGAAGGCCCTTTCGGGCCTCCAAATATTTTGTATGTTTTTTTTAATTAGAGTGCACCTCTTTCAGAAGCCATTGTCCAATCAAATACTGTTAAATCAGCACCCATTGTAGTATCTACCATAACTGAAGTAGCTGAATCAGCAGATACATTTGTTAGACCTGTAAATGAAACAAATCCATTAGCACCATCTCTAAAGTGACATTCAACACCATCAGTAGAGATAAATGTACCTTCTTCTAAAATAAATGCTGGGTTAAGATTACCTTCACCTCCATCTAATTCTAGAGCGTGGTCTGAGTCTACACCTTCAATAGCAACATAATTTGTTACTGTCCCTTCCCAACCTTGATCAACATCGAAAGCATCATCACCTTGAGCCCATACTAATAGGTTGGAAGCGTTTACTGTACCTCCGAAAAACTCAATACCATCATCTAAGTTACCTACTACTTCAATATGGTCAATTACAGTACCTGAACCTATACCGCCTAAGGTTAGCCCATTAAGCTCATTACCACCACCTAACAAAGTACCAGCGTGACGAATTGAAACATATTTTAATATACCTGAATTATTATGAATGTCTGTACCTCCGTAGGCACCAAATGTTTCATTTACAGGAATACCTTCAATTTGAGCAGGTGTAGCATCAGCTGAGATTGGAGCATAACCTAATACTACAATACCACCCCAAAGACCCATATCAGATTCATCTAAATTAGCACCTGTATCATAGATAGAGGTAAATATAATAGGGTTTTCAGCAGTACCTACTGCTTCAATTTTACTACCTTGAGCTACAATAAGAGCAGTAGATAAAGAACCTTGACCATCTCTTGCTTTAATTAAAGTGCCAGGTTGAATAGTTAAAGTAGCACCTTCACCTACTACAACTTTACCTGCCATTTCATAAATGGTATCTGAATACCAAGTTACATCTTCTGAAATTAGTCCTGTTATAATACTTTCTTTGGGAAGTTCTACAGGGGGATTTTTTTCACATGAAGTGAAAGCTAAAATGGCTGCTAGAGCTAAAACGATTTTTTCCACACTTATTTAATTTAAATTTCAATTATAGATACGAAAAGTAATGTGGAAACCCCATATGACGTTTTTACATTTATATGACGTTAAGATTACTAACTAATATTTATTACCATGAAACGCATTATTATTACATTGGTATTACTACTTGGATTAAATCTAAGTGCTCAGGAGAAAAAAGCGTATCAACTTGAAAATGGACTTACTAGAGTAGAGACTTTATACCCAAATGGGGAAATAAGTCAAGTTAGTTTTTACCTAGAAAATAAGGCATTTGGTACTTGGAAAAAGTACGATGAATCAGGAAATGTTACCATGAAAGCAAAAATGGAGAATGGGCGACCTGTTAAGATCACCCACTTTCAAAATGGTAATACTATTGTTATTGATAGAAGAAAGGATTAAACCTTTTTTATCTTAATACATTTCGCTTACTAAATGGAAACGATCATATTCAGCCATTGATAAAGCATACACATCATACCCTTCAGATTCGGTAACACACTTTTCAACACCATTTTCTCTGATAATGGCTAATCTATCACCTGTTAACTCACACTTAAAAAATCTAACTAACTGCTTCATAACTTTTATTTGTGGCTTCTCGCCTTATTCAACACCGTGAATATACGAACAATATTTTGGGTAGCCAAATATCTAATACGTTATTGTTAAATCGTCTTCAGATGAGTTTTTTAACCTTCTAATAGCTTTTCTTTTACCAAAAGATGAAAGTTTAGAGTTTCTAATCTGTTCTATTTTTTCTGAAACTGATATAGGTTTTTCCTCATCTACTATTTCCCAATCTTTTTCAGATAGTTTAGTAAAATCAAACTCCATTTGACTTAAAGGGTTTTCTTCTACCTCCTCTATTTTTTCTTCTTCTTCACCAAATAAATCTTCGTGAAGCTCTTCCATATCATCCTCATCTGGGAGTAAATCATCAGCATTGAACTGCTCATTAAAATCTTCCATCTCTTCTTCGGTCCAAAAACCATCATCTTCTACTACTACCTTCTCACCATAGATATTATTTTTGGTTTTTGGTATTAGTTTTTCAAAGGCAAAGTTTGCTGCAATAACTAATGCAATAGCTAAAGGGTCAAATACAAAGATAATAGTAAGTAAAAGATAGTTAATAATCTTATCCATCGGGATACCTGTTAAACCTGATAAGTATTTTAGAGGTCCTAGTTCACCAGCTATATCATTACTAGATTTAACTTCTACTATTTCAGTTTCATACTCAAATAGTTGCTCGTTTAAGACATCTACTTTGGTATTGATTTCAGTTTGACGTATAATAGCTTGGTCTAGTTGTTTTTCTAATGCTCTACGAGTCGAACTTGAGGTTGTTGTTATGATTTGACCGGTTTCCCTGTCTCTATACTGGATTTTATTGTTAGATAAGCCAGACCTAAGGTCACTCACGGCAGTGTTAATACTTGTTTTTTCCTCGTTGTATACCGCGAGTTGTTCCCTGATATTATCTCGTTTAGTCTCTATTAAGGCTATTTGAGAATCTATACTTCCAGATTTAGCTGCTGTCTCTTGATATGCTGCTGATAGGAATCCGTAAATACCCATCGAGGTAATCAATACTAGAACAGATGCTGCTACTATTAGGTATGATTTTAAACCAAGAGGTAAAGTTTTACGATACTGGTAAAGTAAAGAAGCTATTACTAACTTAGCTACCTCTAAAGAGGTTGCCATAATAATAACTGCTAGAGTAGCGCCTGCAAAAAGTTTGCTAAGACCGCTAACTGAATAGAAAGCGGCCGAAGCAGAGACTGACAGGGCAGAGGTTGCGATTATAAAGGGGAATACCCTTTCTTGTATTTTCTTCCACATAGGGGTTTTAGTTTCTAAAGCCCTTATGATTGTCTATGCGGTCTAATATTTTATTTAGTTCTTCTGCTTTGATAAATCCAGCCATAGACGCGTTTTTAAGGGCGCTTATTAATTGTAATACCACGAACGGTATGATAACTACTTCACTAAGCCAAGCTGTTCCTTGAAATCCTCTTTCTACCATCAAAAGCACTGTTAAAATAGCAACCCAAGTTACAGCACGTTTTAATACACGGACTGCTTTTCTTGTTTGGAAGCCTTCTCTTTTAATACCGGCTGCTATACCAAAGAAACCATCAATGAATATTACAGCAATAAGAGCTAAGTATTGTTCAACATTACCCATAGTAAGTTGAAAAAAGTATGAGCAGAAAAAGGATACAGTCACTATAGGAACAGATAAAAAAGTTAAGGTAGTAGTTTTCATTATTTAGACCAGTTTTCGTAATACGTCTTCCCCTTAGAGTTTCTTTTAGCTGCTAAGATTTGACCACGTTGTTCGCCATCACTGTTATAAGAAACATGGACCCAATCAGGTCTTTCATCAGTACCAAACTCCCAGATCAGTTGATCAAAAGGTAAGTTTTCTCTGATGTAATGAAACACTTCTTCATTTTGAGGACCATTTCTATAGTCCATATCTATATCTATTGCTTCACCTTTGGAATGTTGTGAAGTTTTAGAACCGCCAATAGCTTCATTTAATGCTTGGCTTCTGTATCCTGAAGAAATAAAAATAGGTTTGCCGAAATGTTCTCTAATAGGTTGAAAGATATTTTCAGCTAAGATTTTTGCTGCCTCTAGATGTTCACCTTGTGGTGTATTATCAATACCCCTACGTTTAGCGGTTTGAGACCTAGTAAACTCCCCTAATGATAGATTTTTACTTAACTTCATTTATTCTCCTTTTTAGCAAATTTTTCTAAACCTGCGATCCCAAAACAACCCAAAGTAACGAATACAAATGAGTTATAAATAAATTCTTGAACTACTAAATCTTTACCAAAGTATCCTGTGATTAGATCAGCGGCTGCGAATAACACCATTACTGCAAATGATAAGAATCCTATAACGTTCTTTTCGTTAACATCATTATCATCTTTAAAGATATCCTTAAATGCCATAATTTGTTTTTTTATATATTTAACCATAATAAAAACTTTTAATTAAAACTATTTGTCATAAATACTAAAAGATTCCCCAACTATACCCAAAGAATATAAAACGGCGTTTTTCTCCTAACTGGTAGTGTAATCCTAAATCCATAAATCCACCATCAACCGCTATTACACGATAGTAATGTGAGAATTTAAAAACATATGTTTCAGTTGTAGAAGTTCCTACTTGTAAAATATATCTAAATTTATTTTTTTGAATTGTTTTACCCGCGAAAAATGTGAATTCTTTTTTACGGGGTCGTCCTTTATATTCAGCAAATTCTTCTACATTCGGTATTAGATATGATAAATTACCAGCTTGTTGTTGGATAACATTATTAAATCTAAGATTAATTTGTTCGGGGAGATCAATCATCCCTACTTCGAATGAAAGATTTGATTTTGTAGTTAAGTTAAGATGGGTGTAAGGAAAAACAAAGTGATGGTCAATATACACCCCATGTTCAATAGATTTAATGAAACTTTTAGGAAAACTGGTTGATTGAGAATAAGAACTTAATGAAAAAAGGTATAGTAGAAAAGTTAATATGAGTTTTCCGCTATTCACACATATAAATATGTTTAGAAATCACCTAACACTAACTCATCTATATAATCTTGAACTTCTTCTTTGGTAGCTGATAGTTTAAAACTTAAATCTGCTTGGTATCTTTTTACCTCTTCATCGTATTCAAATATAATGATTGTAGGAACGACAACTACACCGAAATCTTTGGCGGTTTGGGGGGAGGAAGCTATATCTACAAACTCAATATCACATTCCTTAAGTTTAGATACCCATTCTACTTGGTTAGCTTCATTCCAACTTGCGTTGAAATGGATAACTTTTATTTGAGCTTTAGCAGTAAAACTTAAAAGGAAAAATGTTATTAAAAGTAGGAGATTTTTCATATTACTTTAATTGATCTATTTTTTCTTCTAATCTTCTTAGATCAGTTTTTATTTCGTCTACATCTTCTTTCGTAGTCATAATAGTTTGACGGATCAATTGATCCTTCATATCGTATTCCATACGCGTAACATCTGGTGGTGGTGGTACTGGGAGGGCTTTCGCTTCCTCAATATCAGCCTGTAATGTAAACCACATACCAACAACAGTTGCAACAAAGAATAAGATAATTCCTATTGTTTTTAAATCTAAAGTAATTTGAGTTCCCTCATCTAACTTCTTAGCCATATCTATCTAATAATATAATTTATTCCTGTTGAAAACTCGTACCAATTTCTATTCCAGTATTGGTGATAACGTCCTTCGGTAAATATACCAAGAGATTTGTTAAATCGATATCCAAATATCAACCCACCTGAATAATCAATCCATTGACCGCCATGGAACTTATGGTAACTATAATCGTCTTCAATATCAACGTGATATGGTAATACGTTAGCCCACGAATGAACCCAAAAAGTTTTACTATAATGGTAATAATCAAAACCCATTACTAGTGAATGTTCCCATTTATTAGGTAAAGCACTTCTTTGCTCATTAGCATATTCTGATAGGATTTGTGGGACTACTACAGCTTCAAATACTGCGGTACTATTGGCTACTATTTCACCTTCAGGGTTGGTGTAAACATCACCTAGTCCTAGTGTATTCCAGTTATACCCCATATCTGTAGCGATTTTCATCCACGGGATACTACCATCAGGTCTTATACAATCAGCAAAGGGATCAAAACCATAAGGTTCGGAGATTCTTTGAACTGCACCTACGTTAAACGAGAATTTATTATTTAGTTTTTGTCTAAATCTTTCTGATGATTCAAAATAACCAATATCAGCAAATCCATCTTCTAAGTATTCTACTTTGAATACATATCTGTCAGCTACATATCTTAAGAAATGATCTTGATTTATAAAGGTTTTACCTTGCTGTCTTCTGTAATCTAATTCGAATAAGTACTCAAATCCACTTCTTCTACCTATTGTAGCAGCATCTGAATATGAGTTCTCAGTACCATTTTTAAATCTATTCTGAATGTTTGGTTCGTATCCAAACCTTTGAATCTTTCTCAACCCAAATACTGCTGAGTAATCATAAGGGGTGATTTCAGTATCTGTAGATAAACCATCTGTTACAGAGTATGTAGTGACATCTGAGATAGAATTATTACCATTATATGCTCCGTAAAATGTAGCAAATTTAAAGGTTCTTTTGATTTGGTCTTTTACATTAATTTGACCGAAAACCGAAACCGGAATAAGTAATAATAGTAGTAATTTTTTCATCTTAATCTTCTTTTACAATTCTCTTATTAAATGTTTTATCACCATATCTAATAGATAAGAAATAAATACCATTTGGTAATGCTGTTATATCAATCATTTCTTCAGTTGAGTTTTTAACTAACTCCTTACCTATAGAGCTGTATAAACTATAAGTAATACTTAGTGAAGTTTTAATATTTAGATTACCTGTAGTGGGGTTAGGATAAACTACTATGTTATCAAAAACAAATTCATTAATATCAATAGTGCCACTAGCTGTAGCACAGTAGTTGTATAACGACTGACAATCTGGATCCCAGGAGTTAGTACAGCAATATTCATCTACATCAATTACCCAAGCGTAACATGGATCGTTTAACCAATATGGGTTACCAGGTCCATCTATACAACCAGCATCATAAACACAAGAACTATCTGACACGTTTGCTCCTGGGTTGTAGTTGTGTGCTGTAGGGTCGATACATCCAAATACTGAAGGAATACAAGATCCATTATCTGTGTTTGCTAAAGGATCATAGTTTACTGCACTTGAATCAGTACACCCATACACGATTGGTATACATGGGTTAGAAGGATCATTTGTTGATACTTGATTTACATTAGCTAATGGGTTGTAGTTAAAGGAGTTAGGATCGGTACAACCATATACTTTAGGAATACAAGTTCCATTATCAGTATTAGCTAAAGGATTGTAGTTTAATGATGTTGAATCAGTACACCCATAGATAAATGGAATACAAGTACTATCATCAATATTAGCAGATTGATTGTAGTTAATTGAGTTTACGTTAGTACACCCAAATACTTTAGGAATACAAGATCCGTTATTAGTATTAGCTAATGAGTTGTAGTTGAATGCTGTAGAATCTGTACATCCATATAAAGTAGGGATACACGTTCCGTTGTTTACATTAGCAGTGGAGTCGTAATTGAATGCTGTAGCATCTGTACACCCATAGATAAACGGAATACAAGAATTATCTAAAGTGTTTGCTAACGAATTATAGTTAAACTGAGTTGAGTCTGTACATCCATAAATAAATGGAATACAAGTACCTGCTGTATTAGCAGTTGAATCATAGTTCCATTGAGTGCTGTCTAAACATCCTACAATAATAGGAATACAAGTTCCTGAAACATTAGCTGTTGAATCGTAGTTGAAAGATAAAGGATTCGTACATCCCACTATTACTGGAATACAAGAACTGTCTAAAGTATTTGCTAAAGAATCGAAGTTAAATGCTGAAGTATCTGTACATCCAAATACCTTTTCAATACAAACATCTCCGAATGTTGGTTGAGCAGTTGTAGTCTGAATGATAGGAAACTGTAATGATTGTGCTCCCCAGTAAGGTACATCTACAATAGTATCACCTTCTGGCCCATACAACGTATAAGCTACTTGAGCAATAGAACCTTGAGATTGTTGAGTAGTAAATAAATATAATTCGATTGGTTCGTAAATGTTTAGAGGTACCTCAAACGTTAGAGAGGAACCATCTTGTGGTCCTATCTTATATTGTGGAGAAGTAATATCTCCTTGTTTGATACCTAACCAAGTACCACCCCATCCGTTAGATGCACCATCATAAATCTTTAGAGTGTAATCACCAAACATAACTTCACTAGTGTTGGCGTTAGCATCGTAGTTAAATGAAGATGTATCAGTACACCCTACTATTCTTTGAGTACTACAAGAAGTATCACTTATAGTAGCATTAGGGTTATAACTTAATGAGAATGGGTCTGTACACCCTACGATACTATTTGCACCACTGGAACAAGCACTTCCTGTACTAAACTGAGGAGAAGTATATAGGTACCCAAAGTTTGAGTTAGTCACTGAGTCGGCTAAGTTAAATAAAGTATTTTGATTACAATCTAATACTTGAAGATTACCGTTTACAGTACCTCCATACAAAGTACCATTCAAACCATCACCATAACTATCACCAATAACAACATCAACTAATGCGTTTGTATCAACACAGATGTAGTAAGAGATACCTACACCAGGTTGGTAACCTGAATATGTTCCTGCTGGGGCTGAGTATAATGCTCCGTTGTCATCGTATAACGTCCAACTTGATTCACTACCATAGTTATCAGGAACAAAGTAAACTTGTAAATAAGTTTTACCGGGGTCACAATTTGGAATAGGATCACCCTGACATTGTCCGTCACTAACAGTAGCCCATGGGTTAAACTCAGTAGATGTAGAATCAGTACATCCTATAATATCTTCACAGTCTAAACATTTTTCCCAACAGTTAGTATCTAATACTACTGGTGCTCCATCTACTATTAGGTTTCTATTTGTAAACCCTGCTGCATCTAATAAGAAACAAGTTGCATATGGGTTTTGGTTGTTTTGCATATTTGGGGGTAACTCTTGGTCAGCCCAGTTATCAACTGAATACTTCCATAGCCATCCTGGATTGTTTCCGATATCAATCGTACCTGTCCAAATGTTATCACCATCAGGGTCAGCTAAAGAATCCCAAATACCGCTCCAGCTATTAAATTGACCGCTGACGTATACTTGGGAGAAGGTATCGGGATATGAGTTCATATCTACTGCAAAATCAACAGGATAGGTACATTGTCCATTACTTATATTAGCATTAGGATTATAACTCGAGGAAGTTGAATCCATACAACCAGCTAGTGGTGGTGGTTGTGATAGAAGATTTACAACAGTATCATAAGACCAGTTTGGATTGGACCCTACCCAGTCTATATTGTTGTTTTGAAAATCAAGTTTGGTTAAACTTAAAAGATCACCTTGAGTGTAGTTTCTAATACTAAGGTAAGAGTCTGATTGGAAGTAGTAACTATACCAACCGTAACTGTAAGCACTTTTTAATTCTACATGAATATCTCCAGTGTCGGCATTGATTACTGCATAGCGATATCTTGCTTGATTAGCAGGAGTACAATATGTTTCGTAAAGAGTATCGTTACCCTGAGTAATAACAATTCCTTGAGTATTAGATGAGGTAAACCCTCCGAATTCTAACTCTATCTCAAACCAACCAGTTCCAGGTGTTTGGGATATTCCTAAAAATGGGAGGATCAAAAACAGAGATAATATAAACTTTTTCATAATCAACATTTTATAATAATAAATATAAAAAAAGAGCGCTAATGCGCTCCTCCTTTAAAAATTATATAGAATAATATATTATTTGTTTTTATGTAAGGTATAAACTTTGTTTACCAGAGTAGACTTTGCTATTTTAGGATCAAATTCTTCACCAAACTCATCTTTAGCGTGTTGAAGTAAGTCACCTTTTTTACAGGCGTTTAGTTTACTTTTTGTAACTTTACCTTCAATTAAAGAACCTTGAGCAGCCTCAACTACGTCTTTAACTTGTTCTACAGCTTCAGCAATTGCTTCTTTAGCTTCAGCTATTTCTTCTTTAACAGCTTTTACTCTTTTCTTTGCTTCTTTTACAGTTGCTACTACTTTTTCGTCTACAGTAGTTTTACCTAACAACCAATTCCAAAATCTTTTTAATGTTTCCATCTTTGTTTAAATATTGTTTATATGTTAATAAATACGTTAAAATGCGTTAAAAATGTGGGGTTTATTTAAATTGGTTATCTTTATTACCGGACAGCCAGTTAACTACCAAGGCAACCCTATTTACCTCTGTAAAGTTATAAACCTTATGATTAGTCATAGTTCCTGGATTATGTGAGGGTACAAAAGCTAACATCCTATTAGGTTTCCACTTTACCTCAGTTACAAATTGAGCTGTTTGTGAGGGGTCGGAAGTGTAAATTTCAGTACCTACTTGCCCTTCAAAAGGATATAAATAAAGAACTAATGAAAACACCTTACTCCAATTATCAGCATGGACACAAAAATTATGGCCTGGTTCTCTAATATGGAGATAGGGGGTAACAGATGCACCTTTTGGATCTTTATTAGGGATGTTTAAGGTATCAAAGGTTAATTCTTTAAACTTTGTAACTTGGGAGATTATATCTTGTCTTAAATCCTCATACCCTTTTTCTAGGAAATTGTAGGTTCCAAGTGTGTTAACTGGAGTATCAGCACCCTTTACTTTACCATATTCTATAACCTGGTTGAAAGTATCCTGAGATAGAAAATCATCTACTACAGCATACTTCCAAGGGGTATCAAAATATTTTATTTTACCCATCACAGCTTAAACAATCTTCAGTAGTGCGGGAACCTAAGTCACCTTTAATCACGGAATCTGTACGTAGATAATATAATGTTTTAATACCTAATTTCCAGGCTTCCATATGAACTTGATTAATCCATTTAGGTGAATCCGTTGGATCAAATGCTAAGTTTAACGATTGGGTTTGATCAATGTATTTTTGACGTGTAGCTGCTTGTTGAACTAAAGCTAATTGGTTGATTTCTGGAAATGTCATAAACACTTCCTTTTCATCTTCAGTTAAAATATCATGAGATAAACCCATTACTGAACCATTATCACCCATAATTTGATCCCAAACACGAGTTGTATTGTGTCCTTTTTCAATTAATAGTTTTTCTAATTCAGGATTTTTTACAATAAATGTTCCTTTAGCACCATTAAACACATAAATGTTTGCTGGTTGGGGTTCAATACCTGCTGAACAACTATTGATACGAGAGTTAGATACAGTAGGAGCAATTGCTAACAAATGAGTATTTCTCATACCTGTACCTTTACACCAAACTGGTTCTCCATACTCTAAAGCCATTTGACGGGAAGCTGCTTCAGCTTTTCTTTGAATATCACTAAAAATAGTGTGTGTCCAAGCTGTAGCACCAATAGAGTTAAATGCTATATTTTTCTGTTGTAAGAATGTATGCCATCCCATTACACCTAAACCTAATGCTCTACCTTTTTTAGCTGAGCGGTGAGTTCTAATCATTGAATCCTTACCATTGGTTTTCTGGATAAACTCCTCCATTACACCATCTAAGAAGTAAGTAGCAATCTCAACTACATCTGTGTTTTTCCACTCATCATATTTAGCTAAGTTAAGTGAAGATAAACAACAAATAAAACTATGCTCCTCATCTGTATGTAATGTAATCTCAGTACAAATGTTAGTCATAGAAACATCTAGATTATTCATACGATAAGCTAAAGGATTGTCTTTGTTAACATTGTCCTTAAACATAATGTATGGTTCTCCCGTTTCTACACGTGATTTAAGTATTTCAAGCCATAGTGACATGGCCTCGCTGTCTCGATCCTGTAAGCGCTTCATAAACGCATCATCTACAACAACAGCCTGGTGTAAGTTTAAACATTGTCTGTTAGGATCACCTTTAGGTCTACGGATCTGTAAAAATTCTTTAACATCAATATGGTTAATATCTAAATTAACAGATGCTGCTCCTCTCCTTACTGAACCTTGATTAGTTGCAATAATAGTAGAATCATAAATTTTAGCCCAAGGAACTATCCCTTCAGATCTTCCGTTTCCTGTGATGCCTTCTCCTCTTCCTCTAATTCTACTAAGGGATATTCCCACGCCTCCCCCATAACTAGTAAGGCGCATAAGCTCTGCGTTAGTGAGGCCAATACCACGTACCGAATCCGGAGTATCAACACCAAAACAACTAATTGGCAAACCCCTATCAGTACCAGTATTACTGAGAACAGGAGAAGCGAGACCAATCCATCCATTCCAAATATATTTAAAGAATTTATTAGCTAAGTCTGGTCTGTTTAATCTGTCAGCTACAGCATTAGCTACACGTCTATACGCTTTGCGAGGTGTTTCCCCAGGTAATAAATATCCTTTTGAAATCGTAGACAACGCTACGTCATCAAAAAACTCTGGGTAATCTTTACCTCTTTCCCATTGAGAGGTATCTGCTATAATATTGTTATCCATAATTAAAATATACTTTCATCCCATTCCATGTGTCCTTTGGAATAGTTTGTTACTCTATTTGCGAAGAAATCTGTATGTTGTTTTCCACCTGATAAGGCACCAAACCAACTCATTCTCTCTACTGCTGTCATATCTACTCCTTCGATGATTGCTTTGTAACCTAAATCACCTAGTTTTACGTTGACTCTATTTTTAATAAAGTGAACTAAATCATCTTTAGGACATCCCTCTAAATCACCTAACTCGTAAACTTTATTTATAAAATCTAACTCCAGTTTTAAAGATAATAAAGCTGCTTCATTTATCGCTGCTTCAAGCTCTGGTGTTTTGATTTCAGGATTTTCATCGATAAGTGTTCTGAATAACCAACATCCTGCTTCGGAATGTAATGATTCATCTCTAATAGACCATTCAACAATTTGACCCACTCCCTTAAGCTTGTTTCGCATTTTAAAAGATAGGAGGATGGCGAAGGAAGAGAATAAATTAACTCCCTCGGTAAATGCTGAGAATATAGCGAGTGATTTAGCAATCTCGTGAATATCTTTTTCGCCATTAAAACTATCCCTAACAGAAGTAAGATTTTCAATTTTAGCCATCGTAGCCTCATCTTCCAAAAATTCATCGAAATTCTCAAGTCCAAGTGTTTCATTTAATAGTGAATATGCTTCAGCGTGTATTGTTTCAAACGCGCCAAATGTTGTAGCCATCATAATAACTTCTGGTTTTCTAAACCATTTTGTTACTAATCCTGACCAATAATCGTTTACAACTGTTTCTGTTTGAGCAAATCCTTTAAGGATAGACCCAATAATATTTTTTTCTGTTTCATTTAAATTTGAGCTCCAATCTGTGATGTCGCTCATCATTGGTACTTCAGTATGAAGCCAATGTGCCTGCTGTTGTTTTAACCAATAATCAGCAGCCGTTTGGTATTCGAAGGGCTTGTATACAATGCGTTCCTCTAGGAGGGATTTACGTTTTGCCATTTGTTTTGTTCTTTTAAATATTACTTAAAAATTGAGCAGCATTTTGTTTAGTCTCTAGACTAAAATTGTTAGAACCATCATTTATATATGATTGGGGCTGCTGTGGAGCAATACTTTCTATCTCTTCTTCAGATACAATCTCAAAGGTACCAGTAGACACATCAGCCTTAGCGCCAAAGGTAAGGCCATCCATACCGTAGCGGTTTTTCATAATATGCCATCTACCGGTTCCATTGATTTTGTCCTCTTTCTTTCTAGAAAGTGATGCGGCAAAATCAGTCACCATCATTTTATCGTAGGAACCTGCTGCTTTATGACCCTCAATAATGTCATCTTGAGCACCCTGTCGGTTTACTTGAGATACACTCCATATTGGAACGTCAAGTTGGCGAGCAAGCCCTTTTGTGCTTAGATAAATATCGTCAATTTCGTCCTTACGTTCCCTATTTGTTTTCTTACTTCGAAGAAGGTCAACATAATCAATAATTATTAAATCAGGCTTCATACCTAAGTCAATACACTTTACAACGTGTGATTCAACTGTTGATACTGCTGCCTTACCTGTCGCAAACTCCTTGATGATTAGGCGACCTGGTAAGTCTTTTAGAGTTTCAGCAATCCTATCTTTATGATTATTTACTTCACTAACAGAGATTTTAGTAAAGAAGGCGTCATATCGTTTCCCAACATACTCTTCTCCTAGTTCTAAAGTATAATGAACAACATTATACCCCATTTTTACTGCATGACCACCAAGTGCTACTAGTGACCAAGATTTACCACCTCCTGGATTACCAAATATAAGACCAAAGTCACCATTTCCAAGTCCACCCTGTAATAACTCATTGAACTGAGGCCAAGGTGTAGGGATAGCTGTTCTATGTTCTTCTCTATAACGGTCTTCAATGTCTTTTTCATATTCATGTCCTAGATTTTTATCTTGTCCAGCTCTTAAAGCATTTTCAATCATCATTTTAATAGAATCATAATCACCAGCCTTAAGTAAATCTACACTACTAAGTAGTGCTTTTTTTAACTGTTGGTTCTTACAGAAGTCTGAGAACTCACTTTCAACAAACTCTGCATCTGTATCTCTATGGTTAACAGCCTCACGAAGTTGTTCTTTAATAGATACTTGTAATACTTCGTTTTCAACCCTGGCTAACTCTACTTTTAAAACCTCAAGTGTAGGTGTTGTATGGTATTTGTCGTAATACTTCAATATCTCACCCACAACCCATTTGTGAGCTTGGTTATCAAAGTATTCTTCGCTTAAGATATCATGGATGTTGATTAGGAACTCTTTATTATTTAATAATGAAGATAGAACCTTAACCTGAAATCCAGGACCATATTGATTTAGTGAGTTTAGGGTCATGTAACTTATTTATTGTAACTGATTAAATCCTTGAATGTGTTTTGAATCCAGTAATCAACATTTTTAATCAAATGTCTCAAACCATCTTCAGCATATAATCTAAGAAAAAGATCTGAGTTTAACACGGGGAAATCAGAAGCTTCTAAATCTCTTAAATACTCTTTTTCTAAGTCATCCATCATAGGATTATGTAAATCCATAATCTTATAAGTACGTCTTAAAATCTCAGCATCTAACCCAACACGAGAGTAAATAGTATGTTCTTTATATTTTTCAATCGAGGATTCAATAATATCCTCTAAAGTAACAATACGTTCACCTAACTCTGGGAATAGTTTTTTAAGTTTCTTTTCACCTAAACCCTTAATCCCTGGGATTTTATCTGAAGCATCACCCATAAGGGTTTTATATACAATAAAGTTTTCAGCTAATACCCCAAACTTTTTCATCACTACTTCCTTAGTATAAAAATCTTTTTCAATAGGACGATAAACTGTGATTTGGTCATCTGTTAACTGAATAAAATCCTTATCACTGGAGACAATAAATGCTTTATTTTCAGGGTCTTGTTTAGTAATATACTTGCTTAAATAGCCTATAATATCATCAGCTTCAACTTTGTCAAGTGCTACGGTTTTAACAGGTATACACTTTAAATATTGTACTAATCTAACGATTTGGTCTACTTTAGCATCGTGTTCTTCATCTAAATCTTCAAAAGTATCCCAGTTAGTTATTCTACTAAGATGACGGCCACCCTTATATTCGGGGAGAAGGTTCTTCCTATTAGTGGTTGAACCTTCCCCATCGAATACAATATAAATGGATGTTGGTTGGATTTGATTAACTAAAGTTCCTAAAGAGCGAAGAAATCCACCTAAACCCCCAATATGTGCTCCTTCGGAGTTAACAATATTGAGCATTGCGAAGTTGCGAAAGAATAGATTTAGACCGTCGATTAATAATACTCTGCTATTTCTACTAAAGGTAGTTTCCTCCCGCTCCTCTGACAGATTGTCAAGGAGACTTAATAAATCCTTTTTGTCCATTTTTAATCAGGTTCTTGAGTGAATGTTACTTGTGATTCGACTACATCTGCTTCTTCTACAATATCAAAATCGCCACCACCTAAAATCTTAACCCATTCTGCTGAATGGTCATTCTTATAGGCTTTAAGTGATTTATCATTGTCCTCGATAAAACCATGAGGTGTCATAATAATACGACCTCTTGTAGTAATACCATTGATATGGTTTTTATCTACTTGAAGATTTGTACGCTTAGCAAACTCAACTTGTTTACCATCCTTAATCGCTTTGATTTTAGATGTACCAGCGTTTGAAATATTACCAAATGTAATAACAAAAGTTGCGTCATACCACATTGTAAAACCACCTTTATTCATCAACTTAGGCATAGACATAGGAGTTTCAGCCTTTGCAGTCCATACTTTATTAACACAAACTAATGTATTAGTGTAAGGTGATGACTCTTTACGAGACATTACAATCTTTTGATTAACAACATTTCCAAACTGGGTTGACATAGCACCAGCATTCCATTCGTTGTTATTTTTCTTTTTCTCAACAGACATTTGACAAGGTATAGAACCGATACTATCCCATAGGAATAATAAATCATAAGGTAAGTTACCTTTCTTTTGCTCATCTAATAAGTCAAGAATAAAACCAGCAACATCTTCAATAGTGTGGAGTGATTCACGGTCAGCGTAAATAAAGTTACCCTGGTAGTCTAATAACTCACCTGTATTTTTATCCCAGATTTCTTCTACCTCAAGACCCATCTGCATAGCGTGTTCCCAGTTCCATTTCATCTCAGTTACGATGAATACGGGAAGGACACCTGATTTTTGAGCCGATACAGCAGCTTCAATCATTGCTGTAGTTTTTCCTGTATCCGAATGACCACGTAATAAACAAACATGACCCATTGGAATACCAGGGACTGATGTTACTGATTGGTAAGCATCAGAGAGCGGGATCCATTTTTGTGGTTTAAACTTAACATTACCACCTAGACCTTTTTTGTCTTTGAAGCTGTTAAGATCAAACTTGGATTTAATCTCGGCGGACATAGCCGCCGAGAGTGATTTACTTACTTTTTTCTTAGCCATGATTAGAAGGGCAAGTCATTATCCTTATCCTCATCAAACAAACTATCAAACTTATCTAGTTTGGTTTGTTTTACTTGAGTATTAGATGTGTTCATCGAATAGTTGTTAGAAGCTGGTGTTTTATCTTCATCGATAATATCACCCTCTTGTGCTGATCCTTCAGGATTTAACCATGAAGCCAAATGTTGTTTGGTTTGATCATAATCTACGATACGATTCTTAAACAAATCTTTAGGATTAACTTGGTCTTCCAACCACGTTTTTACTTGATCTGCATCCTCTGAAGCATTAGATACTTTCATTGATGGAGATGCTGTAGTACGATTGTACTTAGTACCTGTTACTTCAGGTCCTACTGTTACTAACTTGATGTCACGACCTGATGCTACATCAGTGTAATCACCTACTTCCTCATCTACTGCTAGTTGTAGGAATGTCTCATATAACTCTTTACCAAACTGCCATACTTTAACACCCTCATCTTCACGACCGCGAACGATAATAGGAGCAAAGTAACGAACCTTAGGATCTAACTTCTTAGCTAGTTTCCAGTTCTCTGATTCGCTGGTTTGGCGGAGTTGTTTTGTAAACTCGATGATTGGATCTTTTAAAGTCTCACCACTTTCGTCTACATAGTTTGTACGCGAAGGCATTACATTAGCACCAATACCGTAATAGAATAACATCTCGGTAAATGGCATTTTGGGGTTGAACTTCGAAGGTACAATACGAATTGTTTGTTTACCTACTTCAGGTTTCCAGAAGAGCTGTCGGCGCTCACCGTTGTTTGAATTACCCGTTTTCTCTAGGGCATTCAAACGTTGTTTGATTACGTCTAAATCCATTATTAAAACTATTTATTATTATAACTATTTACTTGACTAAATATACGAAACCGATTTGGGGCATCCAAACTTAAAGGTCAATTATTTTAAAAATCTTTGTTTTAAGTTGTTTCAAATCTGATTGTTGGGTTAGAAGGATAGTATTACGATAGTGCATCCATTCTACTCTATATCTTCTATCTACAACCCCATCATTTAATGATTTAATAAGCTCATTAAGGGCGTTGATAGTGTATAAAGTGTTTGATTCTTTTTTTCTATGTACTAATATTGTATTAGCTGGGATAGCATTGATGTTGCCCTGGTCAACATTGTAAGTAACAACAAGTTCTTCACTGTCTTTAATCTCAAGGACAAACATCTTATTATACATAATGTCGTACTGGGAAGTAATATCTGAGATTAAGCTGTCTAGGCCCTCACGAGTGGTGAAGGTGCAAAATAATTTATTGTTCAAATCTTTGGTGTTTATACTATCAGTAACAAAATCGTAACCTGATGTATAAATATCTAAAGGATTAGGTAAAGTTGTAGTTGAGTCCATTTTTTTCTGTTATTCGTAACTTAAATTTATTAAAAACCTGTTTTATTGCATCTATCACATCTTCTTCACCTTTATCTACGTCAAATAAAAATGAATCATACGTGTAAAGAATCAATTTGGTATTCCTACCTTTCAATAGCTTGAATATACGAAAGAGTATTTGAATATTCACGCTTGTTTCCATATTTTGTAAAACGTAGTTAAACAACTTTTGTGGGTTCATATCCTCAAGTTTATCTTTTTCAAAAACATAGTTAGATATAGGACATACAAGTTTACCCTCTTCTTGAAACTCGTTCCAGATTATCTGTATATACGCACTTGTCTTCTTAAAAAATGGTAAATCTTGGTATTGTTTAAATACACCCCCGTATAGTTGTTTAAACGTTAGTTCTTTAGCTTTTTTGTAATCAACACCATACATGCTTGCAAAAGCCTTATGTATATCACTATCACCAAAGTCATAGTCAACGAGAATCCCACTAAGAGTAGGATGGTAGGCGCTAATATCAAATTCCACAAACTCATCATTACGAGGAATAAAACTTTCCCTACAGCCGTTCTCTTTTGGGAGAGCCGCATAGTTGATACCATCATACTTGTTGGAAGGCCTAGTAGTAAGGGTCTTAAAATTGTAAGAAGTAAAAACATACTCGTTTGACGGAGTCCTCTGGAAGTGTTTTTTAAAGGCATCTTTATCTATTTTTATTCCACTACGCTCTATTGCGTTTAGTACAAGTGTTGCTTTATTATTATAAAAGTTGTTTACCGGTTGATTAACGCGGTGCTCTAAATCATCATATACTTGCTCGCAAACCTCATAATGTTTGGTTATAGGCACTATAGCGTTGGTATCAACGCGTGTATCGTATTGTCTGTATATAAAACTATGTGCTTGTGTTTTCGGTGGTATATACGTAGGAAGTGTTAGCGTGATATCGATTAAAGGTTTTAGAATTGTATAGTGTAGGAAATCTTTCTTATCCCTAACATATATTTTCTTGAAGTTTTTTAACTCCAAATACACCTCATCTTCAAATAAGTTTAAACACTCACTATGATTAATCGGTAGTATATAACCCTTTGTCTCCCTAATCGGTCTAATATAAAAAGCACATATAGAGTTTTCTATAGGATGTTGCCAGTGGTTAAGTGGGATGATGTCCATAAACACTTCCTCAAAACCTCTATTACAAAACTCTTTAAACTTATCTTCTCCTTCTATTAACCAAAACATAGTGTGAATATACGATCACTAGCTTGGTTTCCAAAATTTAAGGTAATCGTTTTTTAAGAATTGGTTAAATGCTGGGAGTGGGAGTTGTTTCATATAAAGTTCAACCATTTTTTGGTTGGTTTCTTTTACATTAGATTCTTCACCGCTTATTACCCATTGTAGATTAAAAGAAAAATAAATTGGGTTTTGTGATATACTATTATCTACTACTTCGTAATAGATATTTTCATTTCTTTTTTTAGTAAAAAACCTTGTTATCTCTCCTGTTTGATAATCCCCTTGAGTTGGTTGGGGGTTATAAGGCACAGGAAGGGTTGGATTATAAGTTTTTGATTGGTGGGTGATAGTGCTGTATGTTCTATTTTGGGGGGTGAATCTATAATCTATAAGTCCTGGGTAATCAGATGATTCTTCTGGGAGTTTTTCTAAGATAAGGGTTTGACCATCATTAGGTTCTTTACCAGTATATAATATACCTTTAAAAGTTTTAAAGTAAGGACCATAATAAACTTCCCCAGTAGAAGCGATTATTAATTCACCACTACTAAACAAATTGGTTTCTATTTTGGATTTAGGAATATACATTATGTGTTTGCTCTATTTAATTCATCAATTACACCCTGTTGGATAAAGTCTGTAGTAGATGAACGGCGGGTTATTTTACCTTCATCTGCTAAGGCATTTGCTAAGTTTCTAGAGCTAGAAGCTGCGGATCCACCGCCTATAACCATATGGAAATGTTTACCAGTTGCTTCTTTAGTAGGGTCAGCATACTCATTTATAAAACTAAACTTTTGTAATACATCCCCAGCTGTATATTCTTGTAAAACTGTCACAATATTTTTTATATTTGTTTCAGTTGGGGGTGAGATTACAAAGTCTAGGGCATTACCCGTAGTATGAAGAGATACATAATCTGCTTGTAGATTTTGATGGTATAAATCATTTCCCCCTGTTACGGAAATAACGAGATTTGGGTAAGTTGCTTTAATATATCTGAAAACAGCCTCAGATGCTACCTTCATATCAAATGTAATGTCTCCACCATTAGCTATTTCTTCACCCTTTTCTAGATACCCTAATTCATCTAATACAGTTCTTAAATCCGTGGCATTCGGGATCTCTGAAGGGGTAAAGGAAGGATCATTCGTCACGGCGTTTAAGATTTCATCGCGTATTTGGAATTTATCAAATAATTGTAAGTCTTCTTGAAATTGGACTTTAGGTTGTGCTATAGTATCAATATTAGTCACCCATCTATTTCCTGTAAACCCATGAGATACTCCTTTAACTATAAAAATTAAATAATTAGGATAATATGATGGTAAAAATCTAGTGTCTACATGGATTTGATCATATATTCTAATACCAGAAATACCATCCATTTCAAGATTAAGATTTATAGGTAGCATCCCTATTTGATTCGAAATACGATTAGGATTTTTTGAATGGTGTGAACATTCTAACTTAATTAAAGATTGTAAAAAGTTTTGTTGTAATTTAATAAAACTTGAAAATTCAGTTTTATCTCCCATTGCTGGGAATTTATACACATGATGTTTATTGATGAGTTCCGGACCTTTAAAGGCTTGGATTTGGTACCTACTCCAAAGTTGGGTAATTTTTGCAGTTAAAGATTGAAATTCTTTTTCTTCATTTATTTCTTTTTGGTCACGGGTTATTGAATCTATTTTTTCAGGGATAAACCTATCTACTAAACCAAAATTCCATTTTGATAACATAGTTGAGTCTTCCCCAACAACTTGACCATTGGATTGAGCTCCAATAGCTACAGTAGTTGCAAATTCGTTAGTTAATTCTGTTTTTAAACCAAAATTAGTTATAAAACTACCATCATTTTCATTTACCCCATATATATTAAATTTTTGAGCTTTTTCTTCGGGTTGGTTTAATTTAATACCATATAAAGGGGTTTGATCAAAAATTTCTACAATTCTATCTTCCTTAACCCTTATGTCAAGGTTATTAACTCCCCCTAAACAACTATTGGCAGTATCTAAAAGATTTTTTATAAACTTGTATAAAGGTAATTTACCACTTTTAGCATCTCTTAATTTATCTATTTCACTATAAAGGTATTCTTTTTCAAAATAAATATTCATTATATCCCCCCCTATAATTTCATTTCCTGGGACTTTGGTGTCAAATTCCTCTAGGTTTAGTGGAATTTCTGCACCCCCATCCAAAGAAACTTGACTATCAAACACACCTTCAACTGTAAAATAATCAAGGTCTTTTGGGATTTTATCTAATAGGGTTAATGGTAAAATACTACTATCAGAAAATGGAAGCTTTCTTCGGATCATTACTTTGGAAGGATCTGCTGAAACATTAATTTTAGGATTATAGCAGAAATTTTTACCGGGTGTGGTATCTATAGTAAGTATAGGGGTTGATTCATTATAAATTAAAAGTTTTTCCTGTATAAAATCTAATAAATCTCCAAATCTTAAATAATAATAGTGGTCTTTTTCTCCAAATATAGCATTACCACTAATTATTTTACCTGAGGAATTAGTATAAAACCTATCATATCCTAGAAGAGCAGAATATTCTGTTTGGGTAGAGTTTTTAGAGCCCTCTATATTAATACCCACGATAGAAATATCTTCTTTAAATTCCCTAACTAATGTTTTTTTAGTAGGTAAAATAGTAGAAGTATCATAAGATGCAAATATAAAACTATTTACAGTTGATTCACCCTCGGGGAGTGTTGCCTCATAGATAAAAGCTTCTAAGGCTGAGGAGTTTTTTCTATCTATTACATCAGCAACAGGTTCTCCCTCATCGTTAAAATCTAGGAAAATATCCGGAAAGTAGGGGTTAATATTTAGAGATTCAATAATATCACCCCATGAAATCATAGTTAAAGATACACTATAAAACCCTGATGGGTTATATTCCCAACTAAAGTTGGTCACCTTACCAAAAAACGCATCATAATTCCCACAAGAACGTTTTCTTTCTTCTTCTATCTTATCATTAAGAATCCAAACAGAATCAAGTTGTTTTTTAAAAGATTCGATTTGGGAAGGTGTAAGAGTTTCTCCAATACCATCATTATCTAATGTACGTAAGGTTAGTATTCTATCTATTTCTTGTTGGGTTGGGGTTTCTTGTTGAAGGAAATCATAAATAAGTCCGGGTTCAGCTAGAGCTCCCTTTATATATTCTTTATCATTATTAAAATATGAAGAGTTACCCCATTCTAAAAACATAGAATAACCTAATCTTAAATATAATGTTTCTATAAGTTCTAATTGTTCAGCATCATTTACTCTAAGAGAAATATTTGCCTCCCTTAAGGAACCCATACTTTTTGATTTTATATCTACAGATTGAATGCCTGGCATAGCTACTAAGCCAAAGTCTCCATTTTTTGAGGAATATGCTGAAGTAGTGGAAGCAGTAGATTGGTCAGTTTTGGTTGTGATTCCTTTCCTCTTAAGTAAAGAATTATTATCATTTCCGAAGATTGATTGTTCTATACCCCCATGAAGTATTAATTTTTGAGATAATGTAGACCCCATAAAGGAATCATCTAAACCTAATAATTCTAATCTTTGTTCTCCTGTAGGTACTTCAATATCTATCCCATTATAACCTTCAGAATTTAGAGTATCTAGATTTATTTTAATAATAGTATTAATTTCAGGAGATACCGTTTGGGAAGAAGTAGTATCCCCACCAGCATCATATCGAGCATTTTCATATAATTCTTTAGTTGTGAAGGGGATGCGAATGGTACTATTTTTTATATCAACTGATGAGGCTAGTCTAACCCAAGAGGTTTTACCACTAGACCAAGATATATCTGTAGAATCTTTAGTGAGTTTACCAAGTTTTTCTTGACGGACCCTTATTTGATCTTGGACGTATTGTTTATGGGATTTTCCAAGTAGGTTAGTTCCTTCCATAACTTATTATTGATTTGCACGTTTGTAACTTGATAATACTTGTGATATATTACCTGGGATTCTAAGTTGGACGCCTATAGGAGGGAATAAACTACCATCAATATATTCAGGGTTAGCATTGGAAATAACCCACCATAATGATGAATCTGAGTAGTATTGGAGGGCTAACCTATCGTATCTATCTTCAGCTTGAGTAATAACGTAGGTATCATTTTCAGAACGAGGAATATCAGGATAGATATTAGTTTTGTAATACCTAGTCCCTGTTTTATCCTTTTTACGCCCTATATTAGTATATCTACTCATTATTTAACTTTTGTAGCATTTTCAGTTCCCTTATTATATAAACTATTTTCTCTCCCACTATCAGCAGTTAAAGATAAGAAACGTTCGTTAATACTCCCAGCTCCATTTATATCTTTTACGGTTTGTGGTAAGAATTCATTTATTGGTTTGAAGGTCATTGAAACTTCAATTCTGTGTGCTAATTCTTTTACATCCGTATCTTCAGTAATTGAAGAGGTGGATGAATCAATATTACCTGTTCTTTCACTTGGAATAGCAATCTCCCAAGTTGAATCATCTGGAGTTGTATATGTTAAGCTTTGTATAATTCCTGGATATTCGTAGACGTAACCACCAATAGTAAGTTGGTGGATATTTCCTCTCATAAACCCAGGACTACTAAAATTAGGAGCTAGAGTTGAAGCTAAATAGTTTAGCTTTTGGTACATTGTAGATAGTTCTCTTTTTGATTGAGCTATTACAGTCCAGTTTAAGGATAATGTTCTATCAAACCCTTGATAGTTATAAAATTTTTCACCTCTACCTAAATACTTAAAATCACTCCACTCTGCTGAGAAATTATCTGTAATACCACTAATATAAGATCTAAAGTGGATAAATGTTTTTTTAGATGGTTCATCAGGATCAATTACTGCAATCCTGAATTTGACTAAGTCATTTTTTGTACCGCTATTAGTAACATTATCACTACGGTAAAGGTACATATTGTTAATTTTATCAGTCCCCGTATCTGAACCTAATGCAGCATAATCACTTCTATTAATATCAAGATTACCAGGATCACCTAAATTAATTCGAGTCTCAATCCTATTTAAAGGATTACTATAATCTAAACCTCTTGATAAAACCCCTGTTTTATTTAGACTTTTAATTTCGGGACTACTTAGGCTTTTTCTTTTAACTGCTCTAAAGTCTTGGATTATAGTTGATGTTTTTGAGGAAGTTTGAGATGCTATTTCTTCTTGAGATAGTGTAGCAAATAGACCTTGGTTTTCAGTATATCCAAACCCTAAACCTTTTAGTTGAGTAGTTGATACTCTATTAACTACTGTTTGTCCTACCCCAATATCTGAACCAGGACCTCCTGAATATGTAAATAGTACTCCTGGGTTTGTATCTTTTGTGTTAGTGATTTTATTTCTATAAAGGCTATATAATCGATTTAAGGTAGCTGGTTGGTTTTGTTTTACTAAATCACTATATGTGATAAGAGATAAAGCCGTTAACCCTGTTGGGTCTATTCCTTGTTTATTAGGGTGAGCCCCAAAAGCATTTCCACCAGCAGCCAATAATGTAGATAATGGGGTATAAGTTCCTTGGTTTAGTGGGTTTATGCGGTTACGAGTACTAGCAGAAATCCCACCTAAACCATTTTCTCCTAACCCATTAGAAAGAGCTAAACTAGCTAACTCTTGAACATTTTGAAGTCTTTCACGAGCTGTTAGATTTTCAATAGTATCACCTGCTTGTAGTTTTACACCGGTTCTAGATAATAGGTTTTGTTTAGCGACAAATAATAAACCATTAGGGGATCTAAAGTCAAAAAACATTTGGGTCAATCTACTAGCATCCGTAATAGATCTAGTCAGAGATAAAGCCCCACCCCTGATAATAAAATCTGGGGAGTTAGAGGCTAAAGAACCTAGTGTAAAGTTCCTCCTATCTCTAACTTGTTCAAACGTTTGGTCTGAATCGTTGTAATCAACCCCTGGTATTCTAGATGTGATATAGGGTTGGCTACTGTTACCTCCGTTTTTTCGGTCAGTAGATGGTGGAACTCCAAACTTTAGCTTATTAAGCTGTGTTGTTGAAGTTACTAAAGGCATATTCTAATTAATAACGTCCGTCTCTAGGACCTAAATCATCATAGTTTTGACCTTCTCTTGGGTCATGTGCTTGTGTGTGACCATATCTGGGTTCACTAATCTTAGCACCACCAGCCATATCTAAACGTGAAGGACGGGGTAAGTCATTTGCAACACCGTCAACATAGTCTTGGTATGCTGGGTTCACAGTAGCAAAATATTTTCCACTAGTAGAGTAACCATGTGCCTCATTACCCCCATCAGCGTGTAGTAAAGATTCTTTAGTAGCACCCATGTTAGTTGAAGGAGAAGTTCCTTGCCATTTAGTAAGGTTTGAACTCTTATTTGATAATAATCTATCTTTTAAACTCATAATATGTTATGTTTTGTTATAAATATTAGAAACTAGCGCTTTTAGCGAAGGAAGAACCTACTTTATCACTATCCATGTATACGTTTGAATCTTTTGCTAATAACCGTTCTAACAGGGCATTTGTCCTACTTTGTTCACTATTACCTGCGGATGTAGCCGAGTTTGTAATGTTAGGTGAAGCCATGATACTATCACCTTTAGCTGTAACTGCCATAGCACCGTAGCTATCTGTAATAGTAAATGGTCCTTTAGATGAAGGTGCAATACCATCCTGAACAGATTGAGCTACCATAGCTGTACCTGCTCCTATAGCAGACATTAAACCTATAATACCAGCCGCAGCTAACGCAGGGCCAGCAAGTGGTCCTGCGAAAAAAGATGAAGCCGTAATATCTGCAATAGCTTTTATAATGGATAAAGTTGCTAACCCCGCTAAAACTCCTACTAAGGCTACAGCTGCTACTTTGGATTGAGCTAAAAATCCAACTACAGAAGCAAACCCATCTATAATAGGAGACAATACAGTTCCTATATCACCTATAATACCTTGAATTTTTTCGAGTGAAGCTTGGAATTTTTCGGATGCAGATTGAGCTTGCATGGCTTGGTATGATTGTTCACCATATTGAGCTATAAAATCATCTTGAGCTAAATTGAGGTATTGTTGCTGCATTACCATATCCGCTAAATCATTACGAGACATGCCTAAAGCAGCTGCAGCGGCTTCTTGTTGGATTCTATTCCCAGTAGCAAATGTTTCAGTAAGGGCAGTATTTTCAGCTATTTCTTTTGATAAAGCAGCTGAATCGTTATTAAGAGCTGCTAATCTAGCTTTTTCTAAATTAATTTCTTTACCTAATAATAATTCTGCTTTAAGTTCGTTCTCAATAGATGATTCAAACTGAAGTAAAGAAGCAGCAATTGCATCTACTTTTTCTAAGTTTAAACCTAAAGCTCGAGCTTCAGTAGCTGCTTCTGCTAATAGCTCAGGAGACATCCCTAACGATACTACAATAGATGCGGATGCTGTTGCAATATCATTTAGTACTGCTTTAGCACTGATTGCTGATTTATTTTGTTTGTTTATAGCGTTAACAGTATCAACAGTATTTTCTAATACTGAGTTTGTGTCTTCGCTTTGTGTTCTAGCTAATAATGATAGTTGAGAGGCTTCTTTAGCACCAAACCCTAACTGTTTAGTTAGAGTAGTCATAGTAACTAAAGTATCACCACTAAATGTTGAAAGTAAACCTGTAGTTTCTACTAAATCTGTAAGGGATTTATTTAAATCCTTAGAATTAATAAATAATTTTTCTGAATTGGTAGCAGATAATGCTAAGTTATTTTGTAGTTGGTAGGCATTGTTGTAACTAATACCTAAGTTTTTCTGTAGGTTAGCTATATTATCGCTACCAGCCAATGCTGCCTTAGCAATAGCTAAAAAAGCAGCTTCTCCTAATAAAGCTGTTTTTTGAGCTTTATTAAGTTCACCCCCTAATAATTTAGCTGATAAGCCTGATTTGTCAAGATTAGAAAGATATTCTTTAGCATTTTCAAGAATATTACCTGTAATACCTTTTTGAGCTATTTGTTCAGTATTAATGTCATTAATAGCACCTAAAGTGTCTATTTGGGATTGGAAATAATCCCTTTGATTTTGTAGAGTTTCTTCGTTAAATATAGCTCCTGCCGCTTTAGCAGCATTGATTTTCCTTTCAAAAGTTGCTTTTTCTTTTTGAACTTTAGCAAGTTCTTTTTCTACTTCTTTAGCAACGTTTTGTCCTTTTTGAGCTTTTTCAAGTAACCCCTGTTGAACCTTTAATTGAGTATTAGAACCTTTAACCCCTTTTACTAAGTCATCCCCTAAGGATTTAACCACACCCCTGGCTTCTTCCTGAACCAGATTAAGATTATCTTTTAGTTCAACCTTAAGTGCATCCCCAACTCCTTTAAACCCACCTTCTAGGAGAATAAATTCCTCTCTAAGTTCTTGTATTTGTTTTTTTATTTCTTCGGGTGTAGCCATAATATATCTATATGTTATACATATTACTTATAACTAGTTTTATTACCAAATTTTGGGGTAGAGATTTTACCATCTTTACCTATTAAATTGCTAGTATTAGAAGATTTTTTAGATTCAGATGTTTGTTCTGCTTGTTTATCGTAATGTTCCTTTATCTTTTGATAAGTAAACTTACGGAGCCAAAGTGGCATATTGTAAACATCGTTCCAACTATAACCACCTTGACCATAAAAACAAATTTCATGGATTTGAGTTAAAAAGTTAACTCTATACTGCTTAGCCGAGGTCGACGTCAGGCCAAAAAAAGCTAATCCCAATTGGGATAGAGAGAGATTTTGTTGTTCCGGAGGGAAAAAAAGTTAAATCAACGTCAGGTTGGATTTTTTGAATATATTCCCTAAATGCTCTAGCATCTCGAGCTAAGAAAGCAGTATCCACAAACTCTCGAATAGTTTTTCTTTCTCTATCACCATTGATAGACGTAATCATATACTTCAACCTAGTTGTTAGTTCTGGGGAACCCTCTACGTTAATTTTCTTTAAACCCTCTAACTCTTGAGAGACTTTAGTTTCGTCCCCCTGAGTTAATAGTTTAAATGAGATTTCATTACTAGAGGTAGGGAGAGTGAATTGAAATTCATTTAATCCCTTAGTATATAGTGATTCATCTAATGGTTTATTTTCTAATAAAGATAAGTCTACTGATTCTTCTTTACCGTTGTATGTAAACTTATAATCAGCTCCATACCCTAAAATACGAGCAGCTATCATAATAGCATTTTTATCCCCAATAAGTAAATCATTATAATTAATATCAGATACTATTAAGGATTTTAGGAGTTTATCCAATACACTCCCATTAGCAATATAATTCTGGTTGGTGAGGATATCTTCCTCCTTAGCAGTCATATACTTAATTTCAATTGTACCCGAGGAAAGTAGGTTATCACTAGGATAAATTAAACCTTTAGAAGGTAATTCGATTGTTTCTGTTGGTAATTTAAAACTCATATTTTATGTTATAACTTTATTCAAAAATAAATACCGCGAAGGTAAATTCTTTAACAAATTATTTAATTAGTATTGGCGAGACTGTTGTCTCTTTATATCAAGATCACCATAGATCTTACTTTCTAGTTTATCGACTCTGGAGTCGGTATGTCGAACAACGTTTTGTTCTACTTCATCAATTCGAGAATATAACTCTTGTCGAGTCTTCTCAAGTTGTCTATAAATATCTTCAAACGCGTGGTTTGATGAAATATTTAAGTTATCAATGTCCTTCTTAAGGACTTTTGTCGTCATGTAATTCACGGACGTAATCGCAACCATAGCCAGCGCTATAACAGCAAGTACACCCAAAATAAATGATGTTATTTCCATAGTATATAAATGTTATGCTAAAGAACTTACCTCGCAGTAATCCCAAGATAAAAAAAGAGCTTGGCATAGCCAAGCTCCTTTATAAAGTATGTTAAATCTTCTTAGAAGTTTAATACAGCGTAATCGATAGCAACAGTCATTGAGATTTCGATAGCAGTATCAACAGTATCCCAGTTATAATCTCCAAATGAAGCATCTTTAATGAATGCACCTTTTAGTACCCATTCAGATACTACATCTCCTACAGGACCTAATACGTTAAATCTAAGATCTTTCTTATAGAAATCTGAGTAACCATCTCTACCAGTAACTGATTCGTGGTGTAAACGAACCCATTCCATTACTGATTGTGCACCTGAAGGTGTGATAGGATCAAATAATGTAAATGATACATCGTTCCATACGGACTTACCTTTTACCTTACGTTGTACATTCATATGGTTAAGAGTCACTTCACCTTGTGCCAAAGACACTGCACCTACACCTTTTACCATGTATGAAGGAACACCGTCCATATACATGATAAACCTATTTGCTTGTTTTGGTTCAAATGCTGTGAAGAAAACTTCGTTTGTATCTAATACTGCCATTTTGCTATGCTATTTTATTCGGTTATAAATATCTACTTTTCTTCTCCTTATGCTGGGAATGAAGCGCCAGTTGGTTGTAAGTTAAAGTCTAAGTAGATGAACTCAGCTGTTCTAGTTGGTTGGATATAAATCTGACCTATTAACTGATTTCTATCAATCACATCAGGTGTGTTATTACTTTCATCCATGATTACTTTAAAAGCATATAAACCTTGTCTTGATTGAACACTTTCTAAGTATGGGTTAACTTGAGCTAAGAAGTTATTTCTTGTAGCTGCTGTATTTTGTTCAAATACTAAGTTTTGACCTATTTGAGAAATATATCCTTTTAGTTCAATCAACAATCTTCTAACGTTTACTCTATCAAGTGCTGAAGCTTGTTTTTGTAAGGTTTTCTGACCATATACTACAACACCAGTTCCTGGGAAAGTAGCGATTGGGTTAATATTTGCTTGATATAAATCATCTCTGTTAGTAGCTGATAGTTTTCTTTCTGCTTGGATTACTGTTCCTAATCCACCTCTGTTGATACCAGCAGGTGCGAACCAAGGCTCTGATGCGTTATCGTTAAATGCGAATACACCACCCATCATAGTTGAAGCTGGTACCCATACGTTTTCACCTGAATCTGGGTCGATTGTTCTTAACCAAGGCCAATACATAGAAGCATATGAAGTATCTCTACCTGCTGCTTCTGTTTTAGCTTGAACTTGAGTCGAAGCATAGTTTACAGGATCAACTATCACCATATGATCTCCTCTTGATTGAGCATTTGAGATTGCTTTTGTGATTGGAGATGAGTGTGATTGATCTGTTAAACCAGGTAATAACATCAAGTTATATCTGTAATCATCTTGATTAGATAATAAGTTTAACATATCAGTATAATCACCAGCTACCAAACCTTGAGTTTGAGCTGCTATCTTATCGTAGTATAAACCTGCACTAGATGGAATATTAGAACCAGAACCACCATCAAACGAACCACCATAAGAACCTGATCCTACTACTGGAATGTTACCAACAAACTCTGATCTTGCGGCTCCAGCGTTATTAAAGTAGTTTAAAGTAGCACCTGGTACTGATTTTACTCTTACATATCTTGAAGCGTTAGGATAAGAACCTGATACTTCAACATAGTTTTCTGTTGAGTTGTAAGCTAACGTTTGATCACCTATTACCTTTGAAATATAGTTTTCAGATTTAGGATCTAGTGATAAGTTAGGATAAGTTTCTAAAGCTACTTTACCAGTACTATTATCATCACCTCTTCTGATGATTAAAGAGAAAGTACCTGATGCTGTGTTAGCTGTATTAATCTCCCATCTAATACTATCTTTAGAACCACTATCTAGGGCTCCGTTAGATAATAATGAAGAAGTGTTATTGAATAATATTCCTTTATCTAAAGTTTCTAATACAAATGAACCTGAAGTATTTGATCCACTAACTTCTGCAGTGGCGTAACCCCAATCACTAGAAGAAGATACTACACGTGTTACTAATAAGCTATCACCACCGTTTTGGAAATAGTTATAAGCTGAAATAGAAGTTAAGTAAGTGTACTCACTGCTACCACTTTCAAACGTAGTACCAAATCTGTTTTGGTAATCTGAATATGAAGTTACTAATGTTGGGATTTCAACTGGTCCTTTAACTGCAGGACCTACAATAGCAGCACCTGCGTCTACTGGTTGCTGCTGAATAAAAGTATTATCGTTTTCACGAGCTAATACGCCTGGTGATACTAATGTTTCTGCCATCGTGTAAGGTTGTTATTTGTTATAAATACCTAAAAGGGGGGTAAAAATCAAGCTTTTGTAAACTCACCTGTATTCAAATCAACGTTTCCGTCGCCATATGCTTCTGTCATCTGTTGTCCTAAAGTATATTGGTCTTTTCTTAGTTGAGATAGTTGTTCTGTTAAAGAATCTTTGTCTAACTCTAAAGATTGGATTTGATATTCAATCTGGCCTAAACCAATAATTATTTGTTCTTCACGTTGACGAAACTCAGTTAGTTTTGCTTTTTCGTTTTCTGTAATAAATTGTTGTTCCATGTTATAAATATTACTTATTTTGTTAAAATGTGTTTTATTAATACTCTGTATTAAAGAAGAATGTTTGGAATAATCTACCTGTTTCTTTGTCTTCACCAAAATACTTCATTGATGAATGGAATAAATCACCTCTATAAAGAACCAAACGATTAAACTTATTAGAGACCATATCGACCATATCCCATTTGGACATATCCCTAGAATCTTGGTATATATGGTTCATTGTTTCTTCATCATATGAACCATCGGCGTGGCGAGGAGCACTGTATAAACCCGTTTCTTTGTGGCGATATAACGCGGTACCTGAGTTTAGAGGTGCATCAGGAGTTAGATAACAAACACCAGCCCACATAGTGGTTTGATCACAATGAATCCAGCTACTATCATGTTTAGTTGTATACTGGTAAGAACCATTATATTGAATATCTTCGAACTGGGTGATATTTCCTCCAGCTTGTTGAACTAAACCTTGAATACAGTTTCTTAACTCATTATAATGCCAAGTACGAGTACGTTGCCCTGGGTAGTTACCATATGTTTGGAACTCTTGAGATAAAGCAAAGTTACGGGGGATCATAGGATCAATCCCATAAAAGTCATCTACAATAATAACATTAGTTTGCATATTATTTACTCTTTTTATTTATTAGAATGTTTATATCGGGTAATATACAAAAGGGGAGCTAATGCTCCCCTCTTACTTTTAAGATATTTTAGATTTTTTAAAGTTTTTCAATCTTCGCATCTAACTCTTTAACAGCCTCAATAAGAACGGCTACTAGTTTTTCGTATTTAACAGCTTTGTATCCGTTTTCTCTTGTAGTTACTACTTCTGGTAGGATTGCTTCTATTTCTTGGGCAATCACCCCAATATCAGTTCCTTTATGAGAGTGAACAGATTCAAACCCTTCTTTCCATTCAAAGTTAACACCGTTAATAGCTTTTACTTTATCCAAAGCGTTACCTATTTTAACAATATTACCCTTTAGTTTTCTATCTGAAGAAGAATACGCTATAACATCAGCTCCAGCATGTATTTCACCAGCTGTTGTTCCTAAAGTACTAGTACCTGAGGTCGTAACTGAGAGTGATTTACCTACGATAACAACATTACCTGAGTTATTATATAAGTTAGCTGTGTTTAGTGTTGTAGCTCCTGTTCTATAAGTAAAGTAGTTGTTAGTACCACTTATAGTAGCTGTTGGACCCGTAGGACCAATATTACCAATAGGACCAATAGGGCCAATAGGACCAATAGGGCCAATAGCACCTTGAGGACCGATAGGACCTGTAGGACCTGCTACTGTTGAAGCTGCTCCTGTAGGACCGATAGGACCTGTAGGACCAATAGCACCTTGGGGTCCGATAGGACCTGTAGGACCAATAGCACCTTGGGGTCCGATAGGACCTGTAGGACCAATAGCACCTTGTGGACCGATAGGACCGCTAGGACCTTGAGGACCGATAGGACCGCTAGGACCTTGAGGACCGATAGGACCACTAGGACCTGTAGGACCTGCTACTGTTGAAGCTGCTCCTGTAGGACCAATAGGACCTGTAGGACCTGCTACTGTTGAAGCTGCTCCTGTAGGACCGATAGGACCTGTAGGACCTGCTACTGTTGAAGCTGCTCCTGTAGGACCAATAGGACCTGTAGGACCTGCTACTGTTGAAGCTGCTCCTGTAGGACCGATAGGACCTGTAGGACCAATAGCACCTTGTGGACCGATAGGACCGATAGGACCGCTAGGACCTGTAGGACCAATAGCACCTTGTGGACCGATAGGACCGATAGGACCTGTAGGACCAATAGCACCTTGTGGACCGATAGGACCGATAGGACCGCTAGGACCTGTAGGACCAATAGCACCTTGTGGACCAATAGGACCTTGAGCACCTTGTGGACCAATAGGACCTTGAGCACCTTGTGGACCAATAGGACCTTGAGCACCTTGTGGACCAATAGGACCTTGAGCACCTTGTGGGCCTATAGGACCTTGAGCACCTTGTGGACCTATAGGACCTTGAGCACCTTGTGGACCAATAGGACCAATAGGACCTTGAGCTCCTGTAGAACCCGTAGGACCAATAGGACCGATTGGGCCGATAGGACCAATAGCACCTTGAGGACCGATAGGACCTTGAGCACCTTGTGGACCAATAGGACCGATAGGACCTTGAGCTCCTGTAGAACCCGTAGGACCAATAGGACCAATAGGACCAATAGGACCAATAGCACCTTGTGGGCCAATAGGACCTTGAGCACCTTGTGGACCTATAGGACCAATAGCACCTTGTGGACCAATAGGACCAATAGCACCTTGTGGGCCAATAGGACCTTGGGCACCTTGTGGACCAATAGGACCAATAGCACCTTGTGGACCAATAGGACCAATAGCACCTTGTGGACCAATAGGACCTTGAGCACCTTGTGGACCAATAGGACCAATAGGACCTTGAGCTCCTGTAGAACCCGTAGGACCAATAGGACCGATTGGGCCGATAGGACCAATAGCACCTTGTGGACCAATAGGACCTTGAGCACCTTGTGGGCCTATAGGACCTTGAGCACCTTGTGGACCTATAGGACCTTGAGCACCTTGTGGACCAATAGGACCAATAGGACCTTGAGCTCCTGTAGAACCCGTAGGACCAATAGGACCGATTGGGCCGATAGGACCAATAGCACCTTGAGGACCGATAGGACCTTGAGCACCTTGTGGACCAATAGGACCGATAGGACCTTGAGCTCCTGTAGAACCCGTAGGGCCTATAGGACCAATAGGACCAATAGGACCAATAGCACCTTGTGGGCCAATAGGACCTTGAGCACCTTGTGGTCCGATAGGACCGATAGCACCTTGTGGACCAATAGGACCTTGAGCTCCTTGTGGACCAATAGGACCAATAGGACCTTGAGCTCCTGTAGAACCCGTAGGACCAATAGGACCAATAGGACCAATAGGACCAATAGCACCTTGTGGACCAATAGGACCAATAGGACCAATAGCACCTTGTGGACCAATAGGACCAATAGGACCTTGAGCTCCTGTAGAACCCGTAGGACCAATAGGACCGATTGGGCCGATAGGACCAATAGCACCTTGAGGACCGATAGGACCATGAGAACCT
>Ga0206130_10001215_pt1 | contig 38552 bp, 38 predicted proteins | sample Helgoland_Spring_9_FD_148637 | JGI IMG/M metagenome (GOLD analysis project Ga0206130, IMG submission 148637) | Pelagic subsurface seawater microbial communities from Kabeltonne, Helgoland, North Sea - Helgoland_Spring_Bloom_20160512_1 | ecosystem: Environmental > Aquatic > Marine > Epipelagic ...
AAGAAAGAATCGGATATTTTATTAGAAAGACAAGATAGCATAATCATACTCAGTAAGAGTAATTTAATTGAATCATCAACATTAACAATTAATGGAGCTGTTAATAAGCCTCAAGTAATCCCTTTTGTAGATAAGATGACTTTACAAGATTTTGTAGCTATTTCAGAAGGGTTTAAAGATGGTGCTGATGTGGATCAAATAGATGTATTTAGAAGGTTAAATGATGGAAGTTTTGAGGATATTAGTGAGCAAATTTCCATGAATGCTACTACTAACCTTAAAAAAAATAGTAATGTTCAGTATTTAAAACCTTTTGATGTAGTATCGGTACGTTATAAAAAAGGTTTTTCTAATAATGTAAATGTATCTATTAAAGGTGAAGTTTCTTATCCTGGAAGTTACTCACTTACAACTAAAAATGATCGTATATCAGACCTAATTAATAGGTCGGGGGGTCTGTCTCCCTATGCTTTTAAAGAGGGAGCTACACTTATTCGAAGTAAAAATAAAATTACAGAAGAGTTAGAATCTGAACTTTTAGATTCTATCGTTCAAGATGAAAAAACTGTTTTTAACATAGGAATTGATTTACCAAAAATAATATCAGAAGCTGGTAAAAATTCTAAATACGATTTACTATTACAAGATGGTGATCAATTAATTATTCCGAGCAAAACTAACATGATTGAAGTACAAGGTCAGGTTTTAGCTCCCTCATTAATTAGGTATGAACCCAATAAATCATTAAAAGAATATATCAATAATTCAGGAGGTTTTTCAGACACAGCAAAAAAATCAAAGATTTACGTTACGTATGCTAATGGAGATATCAAGTCTACAAAACACTTCTTCTTTTTTAAAACCTATCCAAAAATTAGAGCTGGTTCAACAATCTTAGTCCCTGAAAAGATTAAAAAGGAGGGGATAGGCATTCAAGGAATTGTTGGATTAACCACTAGTTTAGCTACACTTGGTGTATTAATTAACACATTATTGGCCAATTAATAAAAAGTGTATGCCATAAATTTAAGTTATGATAAAACAACAACCATCTAATTCAAGTACTACTCATCCAGAAGCAGAAGATCAAATAGACATCATTGCTCTAATTTCTAAAGTTTGGGCGGGTAGAAGATTTGTCATCAAATCAGCTGTTATTGCAGCCGTTATTGGAGTTCTTGTAGCCATTCTTACTCCTAATACGTATTCAGCTTCTTCCATGTTTACACCGAACTCCAGTGGTAGCTCACCTGCTGGTGCTAGTGGGTTAAAAGGATTGGCTTCCTTGGCAGGGATTAACATTGGTTCTAGCCTTGAGGGCGCTAAAGAAATTTCACCTATGTTATACGGTAAAATTTTAGAAAGCTACACCTTCAAAAAAGAATTGTTAGAGGCGCCACTTAAGAACTTAGAAGATGTAACTTCTCTGAGAGATTTTTTTGAAAAAGAAGCTTCCTCTTCTTCTTTTTTTGGAACCATTAAAGACTATACCATTGGATTGCCATCAAAAATTATTGGATTGTTCAAATCTGAGCCCAAAGAAGCCACTTTACAATCTGTGGAAGGGATGAATACCATCTCTGAAGAAGAGTTTGAGTATTTTAAAGTGATTGATGCCATGTTGTCTCTAAACATTAATGACAAAGATGGATACTTAGAAATTACTGCTACTAGCAAGCTTCCTCAATTAGCTGCTCAGTTGGTTAAAAATGGAGAAAATATTTTACAGAATCAAATCATCGCCATTAAAACAAAGTCTAGTTTAGAGTTACTAGCTTATTTAGAAGAACAATATACCATTAAAAACAAGCTGTTAATTGAAGCACAAGACAATTTGGCTAATTTTAAAGATAGAAATTTAAACATCTCTAGAAGTAGTTTTTCGAATGCGCAAACTCGTTTAGAGGCAGAACTTCAAGTAGCCACTTCCGTTTTTCAAAATGTGGTAACTCAGTTAGAGCAAGTAAAATTGCAAGTGGCTAAAGATACCCCAGTATTTTCTTTTTTGAAGCCAGTGTTAGTTCCAACAGAAAAATCTGCACCAAAACGTAGCCTCATTGTCATTATTTGGTTGTTTTTGGGAGTAGCTGTTAGTATTGGTTATTTGTTAGCTAGAGAGCCTTTATTAGATATGATGAAACAAATTAAAAACAATCCATCATAAATGACAACCCTAGATTCTAAGAAATGGTTTGTGGTCTATACTAAACCCAGAACTGAACTCAAAGTCTCTCAAAGACTGTCAGTTTTAGGGATAGTGAATTACACGCCCACTAGAATTGAAGTTAGACAATGGTCTGATAGAAAGAAAAAGATACTAGTGCCATTATTGCCTTCTATGGTGCTGGTGAGTATCCATGCAAAGGAGGTAAACAAGGTTTTTGAGGTACCAGGTGTGGTTCGATTTTTATTTGAGAACCAAAAACGAGCTGAGGTTTCTAATGAAGAAGTGTTGGCAATGAACTATTATTTAGAGAACACCTATTACTCAAATAAAAAAGAGCTAGCAGTAGGTGAAACGGTGAAAGTTCCATTGTTAGAAAAGGAAGCAACCGTGATCTCTGTGAAAGGAAAAAATTGTATGGCTCAGTTAAAAAAACTAGGAGCCATTGTATCATTTCAACTGAATTAATCAGTTGTTTTTTTTGTTATGAATTTCCATTACTGTGAGTAGTGTGGGCGAAGCCGTAACTTAAAGTAGTATTTTCAGTTTAAATGAGCTGTCAAAAAATAAAAAAAACTGACTACCGGTGGTAGTCGAGAAAATATATATTATGAAAGTAGGAATCACCTTTTCAACCTTTGATCTTTTTCATGCTGGGCATGTAAAGATGCTAGAAGAAGCTAAACGGCAGTGTGATTATTTAATCGTAGGCCTGCAGTTAGATCCTTCGATTGATCGCCCTGAGAAAAATGGACCTTCACAGTCTATTATCGAACGTTATATTCAGCTCAAAGGGTCCAAGCATGTAGATGAGATAGTACCCTACGTATCGGAACAAGATTTAGAAGATATCCTACGTTCTTTTAAATTGGATGTTCGAATCATTGGAGACGAGTACAAGGAAAAGAACTTTACAGGAAGAAACTATTGCGAAGAAAAAGGAATAGAGATCTATTACAACTCGAGAGATCACCGATTCTCTTCGAGTGGACTTAGAAAGCAAGTAAAATCAGTTGAAGACAAATAAGAAATGAATATTACAGTTATAGGATCCGGATATGTTGGGTTAGTTTCAGGAACGTGTTTTGCGGAGATGGGAAATAGGGTTACTTGCGTAGATATAGATCCAGTCAAGATTGAAAAATTAAACCAAGGTATCATTCCAATTTTTGAACCAGGTTTAGAGACGATGGTTTGGAAAAATGTAAAGAATAAGAACCTGTTTTTTACAACAGGGTTACACGAAGCGTTACAAAATTCTGAAATAGCTTTTATAGCTGTTGGAACTCCCATGGGAGATGACGGTTCTGCAGATTTACAATATGTACTAGCTGTAGCGAAATCGATTGGGCAGTCAATACAAAAAAGATTGATTGTAGTAGATAAATCTACGGTACCTATTGGAACTGCAGATAAGGTAAAGGCGACGATTCAAAAAGAGTTAGATATACGAAATTCTGATTTAGAATTTGATGTGGTTTCGAATCCTGAATTTTTAAAAGAAGGAGCAGCGATAGATGATTTTATGAAGCCGGATCGAGTGGTTATTGGAGCAGATTCTGAGATTGCCTTTAAAAAAATGAAGGAATTATATTCACCTTTTTTTAGATCCCATGACCGTTTTATCACTATGGACATTCGTTCTGCTGAAATGACAAAATATGCTGCCAATGCGATGTTAGCTACTAAAATTTCATTTATGAATGAAATTGCCAATATCTGTGAAAAGGTAGGAGCAGATGCGAATCAGGTACGAATTGGAATCGGTTCAGATCAGCGAATTGGGTATAGCTTTATTTATCCAGGAGCAGGATATGGTGGTTCTTGTTTCCCAAAAGATGTAAAGGCACTAACGAAGATAGCCAAAGAAAATGGCTACACTGCGCAATTGATCACCGCAGTTGAAGAAGTAAATGATGCACAGAAATTAGTGATCGCTCAAAAAATAGTAAATCGTTTTGGAGAAGACTTAACTGGCTTTACTTTTGGTATTTGGGGCTTGGCCTTTAAGCCAGGAACCGATGATATGAGAGAAGCGCCAGCCATTTATGTAATTAAGGAATTAGTGAGTAGAGGAGCTAAAATAAAAGCCTATGACCCAAAGGCGATTGATGAAGCAAAAGAGCATTATTTAAAAGGAATTCAAAATATAACATACGTAACGTCGAAGTATGATGTTTTAAAAAATTCAGATGCAATAGTATTACTTACTGAATGGAAAGAGTTTCGTTCGCCTGATTTTGAAGAGATGAAAACACAATTGAAAACGCCTGTTATCTTTGATGGCCGAAATCAATATAACACATTTAGCCTTGAGGAAAAAGGATTTGAATATTATCAAATAGGAAAAAAATAAATGAAAATATTAGTTACTGGCGCAGCTGGATTTATTGGGTTTCATACTTGTATAAAGTTAGTGAATCAAGGTCATGAAGTTTATGGTATTGATAGCATCAACGATTATTATGATCCTAAACTAAAGTTTGATCGTTTAAACGAATTAGGGTTTAGCCAAGCTGAATCAAAACTTTTTAAAAATGAGGTCCAAAGTGCTAAATTTAATTCTTTACGATTTTCTAGAATTGATCTAGTTGATTATGAAAGTATTGATAATTTATTTAAGCAAGAGCAATTTGAAGTAGTTTGTAATCTAGCAGCTCAAGCGGGTGTAAGATATTCCATAGAAAATCCGAAAGCGTATATAGATAGTAATATCTCAGGGTTTTTAAACATTCTTGAAGGATGTCGAAACCATAAAGTAAAGCATTTGGTATACGCGAGTAGTTCCAGCGTATATGGAGAAAATAAAAAAGTACCTTTTGAAACAACTGATAATGTAGATCATCCAATTAGTTTATACGCAGCAACAAAAAAGAGTAATGAATTAATGGCGCATACGTATGGACATTTATATAACTTTAAAACCACAGGATTACGTTTTTTTACAGTCTATGGCCCCTGGGGAAGACCGGATATGGCTTATTATCTATTTGCTGAAGCAATTTCAAATGATAAACCCATTAAAGTATTTAATAATGGTGAAATGGAGCGTGATTTTACGTATATAGATGATATCGTAAATGGTGTTACTAAAATCATTGAAAAAAATATTGACTCAAGAGCACATTATAAAATATATAACATTGGAAACAATAAAACCGAAAGTTTACAAGATTTTATTGCAACTATTGAACAAGCAATAGGTAAGGAGGCAATTAAAGAAATGTATCCAATGCAAGCTGGAGATGTTCCTAAAACATTTGCTGATGTAGATGAATTAGTCAAAGATTATGAGTATTCACCAAGTACAGATATTAAGTCTGGAGTTCAAATTTTTGTGAAATGGTTTATAAATTATAAAAAAAAGTAAAAGATTATTTTGATTTTAAAAACAACTAAAATATATATAGCTGGTCACAGAGGAATGGTAGGGTCAGCGGTTTGGAGAGCTCTAACCTCAAAAGGCTATACGAATCTAATTGGCAAAACCAGCAAAGAATTAAATTTAACAAATCAGCAGTCTGTTTTAGATTTTTATAAAAATGAACAACCTGAAGTAGTCATCGATGCTGCAGCAAAAGTTGGTGGGATTTTAGCGAATAATGATTTTCCATATCAATTTTTAATGGAGAACATGCAAATACAAAATAATTTAATAGATGGTGCGCACAAGGCTGGTATTGAGAAATTTATTTTTTTAGGGAGTTCATGCATCTATCCGAAGTTTGCTCAACAGCCTTTAAAAGAAGAATACTTATTAACAGATTCCTTAGAACCTACTAATGAGTGGTATGCGATTGCAAAAATCACAGGGGTAAAAGCTTGTCAATCGATACGCAAACAATTTAATAAAGACTACGTAAGTTTAATGCCTACCAACCTGTATGGTTCTTTTGATAATTTTGATTTGCAATCCTCGCATGTATTGCCAGCGATGCTTCGTAAATTTCATGAGGCTAAAATAAATAAACATTCAGACGTAACGGTCTGGGGAAGTGGAACTCCAATGCGAGAGTTTTTGTTTGTAGATGACATGGCAGAAGCGGTGGTGTATGCCTTAGAAAATAACTTACCAGAACATTTATATAATGTGGGTTCCGGAAAAGACATAACTATTAAAGAATTGGCAGAGACAATTCAAAAGATTACAGGGCACCAAGGAAATATTATTTGGGATGTTAGTAAACCCGATGGCACGCCAAAAAAACTAATGGATGTTTCCAAAATGAAAGAACTTGGTTGGCAATATTCAACAGAGTTAGAAGAAGGTATTAAAAAAACCTACCAATGGTTTTTAAATAACATAGATACATTTAAAGAAATAAAATTATAAATATGAAAGTTGCATTAATAACTGGAATTACTGGACAAGATGGTTCTTATTTAGCAGAACTGTTATTAGAAAAAGGGTATGAAGTGCATGGAATCAAAAGAAGGTCTTCTTCATTAAACACTGATAGAATAGATCATTTATACCAAGATCCCCACCACCCCAATCAACGCTTAAAATTGCATTATGGAGATTTAACAGATGCAATGAATCTGACCAGAATTATAGAAGAATGCCAGCCCGATGAAATCTACAACTTAGGAGCCATGTCTCATGTGAAGGTCTCTTTTGACACCCCTGAATATGTTGGAAATGTGGATGGTTTAGGCACTTTACGTATTTTAGAAGCGGTTCGTTTATTGGGGTTAGAAAAGAAGACTAGAATCTACCAAGCTTCTACTTCTGAACTATATGGAGGTATGCCAGAGAATAAAAATGATAAAGGGTTTTATGATGAAAATTCACCTTTCTATCCAAGATCACCTTATGGTGTTGCAAAAATATATGGTTTTTGGATTACAAAAAATTACAGAGAAGCGTATAACATGTTTGCGTGTAATGGTATTCTGTTTAACCACGAAAGTCCTCGAAGAGGAGAGACGTTTGTAACGCGTAAAATTACAAGAGCGACTGCTAGAATTGCTTTAGGGTTACAGAAAAAAATCTACTTAGGGAATTTAGATGCTAAGCGTGATTGGGGACATGCCAAGGATTATGTACGTATGATGTGGATGATTTTGCAAGCGGAAAAGCCTGAGGATTGGGTGATTGCTACAGGTAAAACCACTACGGTGAGAGAGTTTGTAAGAATGTCCTTTAGCGAAGTAGGTGTAGAATTAGAATTCACAGGAGTGGGAGTAAATGAAAAAGCGACAGTTTTAAAATGTAATAATCCAAAATTTCAATTAGAAATAGGAAAAGAAATTTTGTCTATAGATCCTGCTTACTTTAGACCTACAGAAGTAGATTTATTAATTGGAGACCCGACCAAGGCAAAAGAAAAATTAGGCTGGATTCCAGAACATGATTTGGCATCGTTGGTTAAAGATATGATGCAGTCAGATATAAAATTAATGCAAAAACAGCAATATTTGAACAAAGGTGGGTATTCATCTAATATTAATTTTGAATAATTTATGTTTTTAATTAAAATAAAGAATAATAAAACATTTACTTGCGATAGAGATTCAACAATTTTTGAAGCAGCCAAAAAAAGTAATATAGTTCTAGAGCATAGTTGCCTATCTTCAAGATGCAGAAGCTGTGTGGTCAAAGTTATTTCTGGAAAAACTGTTAATAAGGAAGAGGAATTAGTCCTTACAGAAGAAGAAAAGAATCGAAATTTTGTACTTTCTTGTAATGCAAAACCTCTTAGTGATTTAGAATTAGACATAGAGGATCTTGGTCAAATTACATTTTTCGAAAAAAAAATTATTCCTTCTAAAATTAGTGTCATTGAAAAATTGACAGATGATGTCATAAAAGTAGTTTTAAGACTACCTCCTAATGCAAATTTTAATTTTAATTCTGGACAGTATGTAAATATAATTAAAGGAGATTTAACAAGAAGCTATTCAATTGCTAATTCATCAGACCATAAAAATCAATTAGAATTTTTTATTAAAAGTTATGAAAATGGTTTGATGAGTGCCTATTTTTTTAAAGAAGCCAAAATTAATGATCTATTGAGATTAGAGGGACCAATAGGTACTTTTTTTCTTAGAGATTCAAGTTTCAAAAACATTGTTTTTTTAGGTACAGGTACAGGAATCGCTCCAATTAAATCAATTTTAGAAGGATTAGAGAAATCACATGAACAGTACCAAAATAAAAATTTGTGGGTAATTGTTGGGGCTAGATATCAAGATGATTTATTCTGGGAACCAAATTTTAAAAATTTAAATATCAAATACATACCAGTACTTTCTAGACAAAATAATGATTGGAATGGGGCAAAAGGGTATGTTCAAGATATAGTATTAAATCAACAAATTGATTTAGAAAACACTCAAGTGTATGCATGTGGATCTAATGATATGATAAATTCAGCAAAAGAATTATTTTTAAAAAATAATTTAAAAGAAAACAACTTCTTTTCTGATGCATTTGTTCAAACTAATTAATAAACTATGAAAGCAGTAATTTTAGCAGGAGGTCTTGGAACTCGTTTAAGTGAAGAGACCGTATCTAAACCTAAACCTATGGTTGAAATTGGAGGAAAACCAATTTTATGGCATATTATGAAAACGTATTCTCATTATGGTATTAACGATTTTATTATCTGTTGTGGCTATAAAGGATATGTCATTAAAGAATATTTTGCTAATTATTTTTTACATCAATCGGATATAACTTTTAATATGGAAAATAATAAAATGACTATTCATGAAGATCGTGCAGAGCCGTGGACAGTTACTCTAATTGATACCGGAGATAATTCTATGACAGGAGGAAGATTAAAAAGAGTATTACCATATATAAAAGACGAAGAAGCATTTTGTTTTACTTACGGGGATGGTGTTGCAGATATTAATATTAAAAGTTTAATTGAATTTCATAAATCTCACGGAAAACAAGCAACTTTAACAGCAACTTTTCCGCCGGGAAGATTTGGAGCTTTAAGTATTGAAGACAATCAAGTTCAAAAATTTGAAGAAAAACCAAAAGGTGATGGTGCTTTAATAAATGGAGGGTATTTTGTGTTATCTCCAAAAGTTATTGATAGAATTGAAGGCGATAAAACTATTTGGGAACAAGAACCTTTGAAAAGTTTAGCCTCTGATGGTGAGTTAATGTCTTTTAAGCATGATGGATTTTGGCAACCTATGGATACGTTAAGAGATAAGCACCTTTTAGATGAGTTATTGGAAAAAAATAAAGCTCCTTGGAAAGTATGGAATTAATTAAAGGAAACATAGATAAAAATTTTTGGAAAGGCAAAAAAGTATTTCTTACAGGTCATACAGGGTTTAAAGGTTCTTGGTTGTCTTTATGGCTTCAAGACATGGGAGTATTAGTAAAGGGCTACTCTTTAGAGGTAAACACAAATCCAGCATTATTTACACATGCAAATGTAGCTGCAGAGATGCAGTCAGAAATAGGGGATATTAGAAACTTAGAACAATTAACTGAAAGTATGGTTAGTTTTAGTCCAGATATTCTAATTCATATGGCGGCTCAACCATTGGTTCGACTTTCTTATCAAGAACCAGTTGATACGTATACAACAAATGTTATTGGAACCGTAAATGTATTGGAAGCAGCTAGAAAATGTTTAAATTTAAAAGCGATCGTTTCTGTTACTACGGATAAATGTTATGAAAATAAGGAATGGGAATGGGGTTATAGAGAAAATGAGCCTATGGGAGGACACGACCCATATAGTAGTAGTAAAGGCTGTGCAGAGCTAGTGACGTCTGCCTACAGGCGATCTTTTTTTAGTTCTGAAGATACTGCTTCATTAGCTTCTGCTAGAGCAGGAAATGTTATTGGAGGAGGAGACTGGGCTGAAGATCGATTGATCCCTGATATTATAAGAGCTTTTGAGAAATCAGAACCAGTGGTAATCAGAAACCCTTTATCGACAAGACCTTGGCAACACGTATTAGAACCATTATCTGGTTATCTTGTTTTAGCTCAAGAATTATTTTTAAATGGAGATAATTTCGCAGAAGGTTGGAATTTTGGACCAAAAGACGAAGATTGTAAACCGGTGAGTTGGATTCTGGATAAAATGGTTGAAAGCTGGGGTGGTAATGCTAGTTGGAGTTTAGATAAAGAAAACAATCCTCATGAAGCTGGATTTTTAAAATTAGATTGTTCAAAAGCTGCCAGTAGATTGAAGTGGAAGCCAAAATGGAATTTACAATTGACACTCAGATCAATAGTGGATTGGCATCAAATTTATAGTAATGGAGGTGATATTAAAAAGCAATGTTTAAAAGAAATAAATACTTATAGTAAATAATGGAAAACGAGAAATTAGAAAATTTAAGATTAGAAATAGCCAGTTTAGTTACAAAGTATAGCGAGGAGAAATACAAGCCTGTATCTTTTGTTGGAGGTGAAACTGTAATTCCACCTTCTGGGAAATTAATGGGAGAAGAAGAATTACAAAACATGGTAGCAGCTTCTTTAGATGGATGGTTGACTACTGGTAGATTTAATACTCTTTTTGAAAAAGGTCTTGCTGAATTTTTAGGAGTAAAATATTGTTTGTCTGTGAATTCGGGTTCTTCTGCCAATTTAGTTGCTTTTAACACATTAACTTCCCATAAACTGGGAGACAGGGCTATTAAAAAAGGGGATGAAGTAATCGGAGTTGCTGCTGGATTTCCTACCACAGTTAATCCAATTATACAGTTTGGAGCAGTTCCTGTTTTTGTGGATGTTGATATTCAAACACACAATATCAATGTAGATTTAATAGAAGCTGCAATTACTCCTAAAACGAAGGCTATAATGTTAGCTCATGCTTTAGGTAACCCATTTAATGTAGTTAGAGTTAAAGAAATTTGTGATAAACATAATTTATGGCTAATTGAAGATACTTGTGATGCATTAGGAGCTGAATTTAATGGACAGAAATGTGGAACTTTTGGAGACATTGGAACCTTAAGTTTTTATCCTGCCCACCATATGACTATGGGGGAAGGTGGAGCTGTTTTTATGAACAATCCTGAATTGAAAGCTATCGCAGAATCTTTTAGAGATTGGGGAAGGGATTGTTATTGTCCACCTGGTTGTGATAATACTTGTGGTTGTCGATTTGAACAGAAACATGGTGATTTACCTTATGGATATGATCACAAATATGTTTATTCGCATTCAGGTTATAATCTTAAAATCACGGATATGCAAGCAGCATGTGGTCTAGCCCAGCTAGGTAAATTAGAATATTTCATAGAAAAAAGAAGAAGTAATTATACTTATTTGAGAAATAAATTAGAGTCTTTAACAGATTTTATCCATTTACCAATTCCAACTCCAAATAGTAACCCATCTTGGTTTGGATTTCCAATTACTTTGAAAGATGATTGTGGAGTTTCAAGAGTTGATGTTACTAAATTTTTAGACAGTCACAAAATTGGTTCTCGCCTTCTGTTTGCTGGAAATTTATTAAAACAACCGTATTTTAAAGATGTAGAGTATAGAGTGGTTGGAGATTTAACTCATACCGACAAAACTATGAATGATACTTTTTGGATTGGAGTTCAACCAGCACTAGATGAGGTTCATTTTGATTTTGTTGCTGAAAAAATGGAAGAATTATTCGGTTTAAATTTTTAAATAATATTTTTAAGTGAAAAAAAAAATTTTATTGACAGGAACATCAGGTTTTTTAGGTAGTCATATCGCAAAATATTTATTGAACTTTGATTTTGATTTAATTGCTCTGAAGAGGACTACATCCGATCTTTCAAGATGTAAATCATTTAAAAATAAAATAACTTGGATTAATGTCGATACTGAAGGAGTTTGGAAAGAAAAAGTAATTAAGTTAAAGCCTAAATATATCATTCATAGTGCATGGATCGGAGTTGATTCTGAAGGTCGAGATGACATTATTAAACAAACAAAAAATATATCTTTTTTATCAGATTTATTGTACGTTTCCAAATCAACAAATTTAACTAAATTTATTAATTTTGGTTCGCAAGCTGAATATGGTGTTTTAAATAGAAAGGTTTCGGAAGATTTTGAAGCTAATCCAACTAATTTATATGGAGTAACTAAATTGGCTTCTCAACAGATTTTAAAAACATTTTGTAAATTAAATAAAATAGACTGGGTTTGGTTAAGATTATTTTCTTTTGTTGGAGAAAATCAGAATAGCAATTGGTTAATTCCTCAACTGATAAGTAAAATCACGAATAAAGAAACTCTTGATATGACTATGGGTCATCAAAAGTATTCTTTTATGGATGTTAAAGATTTTTCATCAATAATTTTAAAAATTTTAAATTCTAATATTGAATCAGGGGTGTATAATGTTTCATCTGAAGAACCATACACTATTAGAGAATTATCCAATTTAATTAGCAGTAAATTAAACGTTCCACAAAAAATAAACTGGGGTGTACTTCCCTATAGATTAAATCAATCAATGCATATAGAAGGAGATATGACTAAATTAAAAAATCAAATAGGCGAATTTAATTTAGTCACATTATCATATTCCTTAGAAAAGTTAATATCTAAAAATAAAAAATATATATAATGAAAGCATCAACTTTTATTGCACTATTCTTAGAGAAAAAAGGAGTTACTTCTATTTTTGAATTATCAGGTGGAATGATAACTCATTTATTAGATTCTTTGAATCAAAACACTAAAATAAAAATAGTAACAATGCACCATGAACAGTCCGCTTCATTTGCAGCTGACGCTAGTGGGAGAATATTGAATATTCCAGGTGTGGCTCTCGCAACAAGTGGACCTGGTGCTACTAATCTTTTAACTGGTATAGGAAATGCTTATTTCGATTCTGTGCCCACCATTTTTATTACAGGTCAAGTCAATAGGCATGAGCAAAAGAAAAATAAAAAAATTCGCCAATTAGGTTTTCAAGAAACTAACATTGTTGCTATGGCTGAACATATAACAAAAGCTAGTTTTTTAATCAATGATCCATCAGATATCCCTCAAATTTTTGAAAAAGCATTCAGAATAGCTTGCGAAGGAAGGCCAGGTCCTGTATTAATAGACATTCCTATGGATGTCCAACGTTCTGATATTAATGATGAAACTTTAAGATCTAAAGATGATAATTTTGCACAAATATTAAATAGTATTCCAGAAAATAAATTAGAAAAACTAACTAAAGCTATTAAAGCTGCAAAGAAACCTTTAATACTTGTTGGTAGAGGAATCAGAGCCAGTGGTTGTAAGGATGATTTTGATTTATTTTTAAAACGAGTCCAAGTACCGGTCATAACAAGTTTATTGGGACTAGATGTTATAAAATTTGATGATAAATTGAGAGTCGGATTTATTGGGAGCTATGGTAATAGATGGGCTAACATCGCTTTTGGAGAGTCTGATTTGGTTATAGTCCTAGGAAGTCGACTAGATATTCGTCAAACAGGTGCTGATACTAAATTTATCGAAAAAAGAAAAATTTTTCATATAGATTGTGTTAAAGCTGAAATTAATAACAGAGTTAAAGGCTGTATACCGATTCATTTAGATTTAAAATCATTTTTTAATAGATTTGATAGCTATACTAAAAAAAATAATATTCAATTTAAACTTTCTTCTAGTTGGTTGACTCAAATAAATAAGTTAAAATTAAAATGGCCAGACACAAAAGAATTAAGTCCGGTAGGAATAAACCCAAATTTATTTATTAAGAGTTTATCCGAAATAAGTAGTAAAGCATATGCATATACTGTAGATGTTGGGAGTCATCAAATGTGGGCCGCCCAATCTTTACGCTTAAAATCGAATCAATTATTTTTGACCTCAGCAGGTATGGGAGCTATGGGTTATTCACTACCTGCTGCAATTGGAGCATCTATCGCTGCTAAAAATAAACCGGTAGTTGTAATAGTTGGTGATGGATCTATGCAACTTAATATTCAAGAATTACAAACGATAGTTAGAAATAAATTACCAATTAAGATTATAGTTATGAATAATCAAACACTTGGAATGATTCGTCAATTTCAAGATAGTTATTTTGAATCTAGATATCAATCTACTTACTGGGGTTATGATGCTCCAGATTTTCAAAAGATTTCTACTGCCTATGGAGTTGATGCAATGACTATAAGTTCACCACAGGAAGTTGAACAAGGATTGAGTTGGTTATGGGAAAATGAAAATGAGCCGCAATTATTACAAGTGATGATTGATGAACACACAAATACTTATCCTAAAATTGCCTTTGGTAGGCCAATAACTGATATGGAGCCATTCGTTAAGCCAATAGAAATGGAAGGGACTTAATATCTTTAAACTAGAATTAAAAATTAAAAGTATTTATGAATATAAATTTTACAAACAATAAAGTTTTAGTTACTGGAGGTGCAGGTTTTATTGGATCTAATTTGTGCCAAGCTTTGTTAGATAAAAATAATAAAGTCACCTGTTTAGATAATTTTGAAACAGGTAAAAAAGCGAATATAGCAGATTTTGAATCGCATAAGAACTTTAGATTAATAGAGGGTGATATCCGAAACATTGCTGATTGCGAGAAAGCTGTAAAAGGGATAGACTATGTATTGCATCAAGCAGCTTTAGGGTCTGTTCCTAGATCCATTAATGATCCAATTACTTCGAATGATGTAAATATTAGTGGATTTTTAAATATGTTAGTTGCTTCAAGGGATGCGGGTATAAAACGATTTGTGTATGCAGCAAGTTCTTCAACTTATGGCGATTCTGAATCTATGCCAAAGGTAGAAGATATTATTGGGAGACCTTTATCTCCGTATGCAATTACAAAATATGTAAATGAATTATATGCAGATATATTTTCTAAAACCTACGGTTTAGAAACTATTGGTTTACGTTATTTTAATGTCTTTGGAAGAAAACAAGATCCTAATGGTGCATATGCTGCTGTAATTCCGAAGTTTGTGAGTATGTTGATGTCTGGGGAATCTCCTGTAATTAATGGAGATGGAAACTATTCTAGAGATTTTACCTATATAGATAATGTAATTCAAGCAAACCTCTTAAGTTTAGTAACTCAAAAGAAAGAAGCTATAAATACCATTTATAATGTAGCTTTTGGAGACCGTAATACCTTGAATGATTTAGTAGGTTATTTGAAAGAATACCTTTCTGAGTTTGATGCTACAATATCTAATATAGAAATTGAGTATGGCCCAAATAGAGTTGGAGACATTCCTCATTCTCATGCAAGTGTGCTAAAAGCAAAAAATAATTTAAATTATGCACCTCAATTCTCATTGCAACAAGGATTGAAAGAAGCGGTAAAATGGTATTGGAAAAATTTAAAGTAACAAAGATATAGTTAACATTAAATTTATAAAATAAAATAAAATAAAATTAAATAAAATAAAATGAAAAAAGACAAAATTGCTATTATTGGACTGGGGTATGTTGGTTTGCCATTAGCAAGACTGTTTGCTACAAAATATTCAGTTATTGGTTTTGATATTAATAAAATAAGAGTTGCAGAATTAATATCTGGAATAGATACAACTTTAGAGCTTGCAGATGCTGAATTGCAATCAGTATTAATGCAGAAAAAAACTAATGAAAACGGATTGTTCTGTACCACTTCTATTGACGATATTAAAGATTGTAATTATTACATAGTCACAGTTCCAACACCTGTGGATAAGAATAATAGGCCTATTCTAACCCCTTTAGTAAAAGCGAGTGAAACAGTTGGTGCGGTTTTAAAAAAAGAGGATGTCGTTATTTATGAATCTACCGTATATCCTGGGGCAACAGAAGAAGAATGTATTCCTATTTTAGAGAAGGTATCTGGATTAAAATTTAATAAAGATTTTTATGCAGGATATTCACCAGAAAGAATCAATCCAGGAGACAAGGAGCATACTGTAGAGAAAATTTTAAAAGTTACTTCTGGTTCAACACTAGAAATAGGGAAAAAAGTAGATGATTTATATAAATCGGTCATAATCGCGGGAACACATTTAGCACCGACGATAAAAGTAGCAGAGGCAGCAAAAGTAATTGAGAACTCACAGCGAGATATCAATATTGCTTTTGTAAATGAATTGGCTAAGATTTTTAATTTAATGGATATCAACACACACGACGTGCTAGAGGCAGCGGGTACAAAATGGAATTTTTTACCCTTTAAGCCAGGTTTAGTTGGAGGACATTGTATTGGTGTAGATCCATATTATTTGGCACAAAAAGCGCAAGAATATGGCTATAATCCTGAAATTATTTTGGCTGGACGAAGAATGAACGATAGCATGGGTAGTTATGTCGCTTCTCAATTGATTAAAACTATGGTTCAGAAAGATATCAAAATTAAAGGTGCAGAAATATTAATACTTGGTATTACCTTTAAAGAAAATTGCCCAGATGTTAGGAATACAAAAGTGGTGGATGTAATTGCTGCTTTAAAGGATTATGGAGTTAATATAACAATATATGATCCTTGGGCTAATAAAGAGGAAGTACAGCGTGAATATGGATTATATTCGCAGAAAGAAATGCCCCAGCATGAGTATGATGCAATTCTATTGGCAGTGGCTCATAATGAATTTAAAGAGATTGATTTGTCAACATTTAAAAATAAAAATAGCGTAGTGTATGATGTAAAAAATGTGTTGGAAGATGAACTTATTGATGCAAGATTGTAAAATGCAAAAAATAGATGGTGATTACATAAAAATAATTTAAAAAACACAAATATGCTTTTAAATAAAATACTCTTAATTACTGGAGGAACTGGTTCTTTTGGAAATGCAGTTTTAAATCGCTTTCTTCATACGGATCATTTTTCAGAAATTCGAATTTTTTCGCGAGATGAAAAAAAACAAGATGATATGCGTACTCGTTTAAAAAATGAAAAACTTAAATTTTACATTGGTGATGTACGTGATTATAATTCTATTGAAAAAGCGATGCGTGGGGTAGATTATGTTTTCCATGCAGCCGCTTTAAAACAAGTGCCTTCGTGTGAATTTTTTCCTTTAGAAGCAACAAAAACAAATGTTTTTGGTACTCAGAATGTGATTGATGCTGCTGCTGCTAATAAAGTGCATAAAGTAATATGCTTAAGTACAGACAAAGCGGCATATCCGATTAATGCCATGGGAATCTCTAAGGCTTTAATGGAAAAAGTAGCAATTGCTGCTGCACGTAATTTATCAGATACTACAGTTTGTTTAACCCGTTATGGTAATGTGATGGCATCTAGAGGATCTGTGATTCCATTATTTTTGAATCAAATTAAAAACGGAGAAGATCTTACAATTACCGATCCGAACATGACGCGTTTTTTAATGTCATTAGATGAAGCGGTAGAACTGGTATTGTTCGCTTTTGAACATGGAAACTCAGGTGATTTGTTTGTAAATAAAGCACCAGCAGGAACTATTGGAGATTTAGCTCAAGCCTTAAAAGAAATGTTTAAAGCATCAAATATTGTAAAAATTATTGGAACTAGACATGGAGAGAAGCTATATGAAACACTGTGTACTAGAGAAGAAATGACCAAAGCGGAAGATATGGGTGATTTCTATAGAATACCAGCTGATAATAGAGATTTAAATTATGCGCGTTATTTTTCCGAGGGAGAAGAGGATATCTCTAAAGTAGAAGATTATCATTCGCATAATACGGAGCAGTTAGGTGTTGAAGAAATCAAAAAGCTGCTTAAAACTTTACCTTTGATTCAAGAAGAATTAAAGTTGTAAAATGAAACCTATATTAATTTTAGGAGGAAGCCACCAAGATAAGAGAGGTGTTTTAAAATACAATAATAATTTTGATGTTACTTCGGTAAAACGGATGTATATCATTGAAAATATAGACACGTTTTTTGTAAGAGGCTGGCAAGGACATAAAATTGAACAGCGATGGTTTACGGCAGTTACTGGTGAATTTAAAATAGCACTAATTAAAATCGATGATTGGAAGAACCCTTCGAAAGCATTAGAGAAAATCACTTTCAAAATTTCTAATAAAAGTGCAGATGTTTTATATGTCCCTCGAGGATATATTAGTAGTATTCAAGCGATAACTGAAGCTTCAAAATTATTAGTCATGGCAGATTATAGAATAAACGAAATTCAAGATGAGTATAGGTTTTCATCAGATTATTTTGTTTAAAAAAAAAACTTTAGAATGAAAAAATTAAAAGTAGCAACTATTTTAGGTACACGTCCCGAAATAATTAGATTGGCTGAATGTATAAAATTATGTGATCAGTATTTTGATCATACTTTAATTCATACAGGCCAAAATTATGATTATGAGTTAAACGAAATCTTTTTTGAAGATTTAGGATTAAGAAAGCCAAACTTTTTCTTAAATGTAGCGGGAAATCATTTAGGAGAAACTATCGGTAATGTTATTTCAAAATCCTACGAAATTTTAGCTTCAGAAAAACCAGATGCTCTTTTGGTTTTGGGAGATACAAATAGTGTATTAAGTACCATAGCTGCTAAAAGATTGAAAATACCAATTTTTCATATGGAAGCAGGTAATAGATGTTTTGACCAAAATGTACCAGAAGAAATCAATAGAAAAATTTCAGACCATATTTCTGATATCAATTTAACATACACAGAACATAGTAGAAGGTATTTGTTAAGTGAAGGTTTTAGAAAGGATCACGTATTTGTAACGGGCTCTCCACTAAGAGAAGTTTTAGAAAAATACAAAGATAAAATTAATAGGAGTGATGTTGTTTCGAGGTTAAAATTAGAGAAGAATGAATATTTTGTTGTTAGTGCACATAGAGAAGAAAATATAGATTTAAATAATAATTTTGAAGTTTTGGCAGCATCTTTAAATGCAGTCGCAGAAAAATATCAAAAACCTATTATTTTCTCTACACACCCTAGAACAAAAAATAGAATAGAAAAAAACAACATAAAGTTTCATCCATTAATTACAAATGTACCACCATTAGGTTTTTTCGATTACGTTAATTTACAAAAAAATGCCTTCGTAGTACTTTCTGATAGTGGAACAATTAGTGAAGAATCTGGTATGATGGGCTTTCCTGCTGTTAGTATAAGAACAAGTACAGAAAGACCAGAAGCTATAGATGCAGGTACTATTGTTTTAGGAGGCATTAGTAAAGATCAAATATTAAATGCAATAGAAATTACCAAAGGTTTAGCCATAGATGAATATACAGATTTACCTGAAAGTTACAATGTGAAAAATACTTCTGAACGTATTGTAAAAGTAATTCAGAGCTATACTAATATTGTTAATAAAGTAATTTGGAACAAATGAAAAAAGTAGTTATAATTGGTTGTAAAGGAATGGCTGGACACGTAGTTAAAAATTACCTAGAAAGTAAAGGTAATTATGATGTTTGGGGTATAGCAAGAGGAATAGATCCTGGACAAAACTTAATAAACTTAGATGTTTCTAATACCAAAGAATTAAAGAGAACTTTTAAAGATAGTAATTTTGATGTTGTAATTAACTGTGTAGGCTTGTTAAATAAAACAGCAGAGGATAACCCGGAATTAGCTGTTTGGTTTAATAGTTATTTCCCTCAGTTATTAGCTTCCCTTGGAAAGAAATACCACTTCAAATTAATTCAGATAAGTACAGATTGTGTTTTTTCTGGTAAACAAGGAGGTTATAAAGAGCACTCTTTTAAAAATGGAATTGGATTTTATGCGCAATCTAAAGCATTAGGAGAAGTCGTTAATACAAAAGATTTAACTTTTAGAACTTCTATCATTGGTCCAGAATTAAAGCAAAATGGTATTGGCTTGTTTCATTGGTTTATGAATCAAAAAGATGAAATATTGGGCTTTACTGAAGCCTTTTGGTCTGGAGTAACAACAATAGAATTAGCAAAAGGAATTGATGAAGCAATTCAACAAAACTTAACAGGTTTATATCAATTTGTAAATAATAGTAAAATTTCTAAACACGATTTAGTTAAAGAGTTCAATACTATTTTTAAAGAAGGGAAAACAAAAATCACACCAAAGACTGATTACAAAGTAGATAAAAGTTTAATAAGTACAAGAACTGATTTTGATTACATTGTGCCGTCTTATAAAAAAATGCTATTAGATATGAAAGAATGGATGGTTACTTATAATCACCTATATTCTCATTATTATAAATAAAAATTAAAATAAATAATTATGAATCAAAAAGAATTAAAGCAAATAGCCAAAATATGTGCAGAAAAAATTAAAAATTCAGAAAAAGGAGTTAATAATTTTGATACACCATTCAGACATGTAGTTTTAGATAATTTCTTTCCTGAAAATTTTGCAGAAAGTCTATACAGTAACTTTCCTAGTTTAGATTCTGATACTTGGGATGTTTCTAACGATAGCGATATAGAAATTAAACAAAGATCTACTTGGAAATCGGAATTTGACATCCCAGAAAAATTACTTCCAGCGTTAAGAGTTATGAACTCTTCTGTTTTTTTAAATGCAATGTCAGAAGCTATAGGAATAAATAAATTAATACCAGATCCATATTTTTCTGGTGGTGGACTAAATGTTACAGTTTCTGGAGGTTTATTAGATGTTCATGTAGATGGTAATTATCATGATGCAACAGGTTTAAATAGAAGAATCAATGCAATTCTTTATTTAAACCCAGAATGGCAAGATGGTTGGGGAGGAGAATTCGGTTTATATGACGAAACAGGAGATAATCTTATTAAAAAAATAGCACCACTCTTTAATAGACTTGTTATTTTTGATACACATGATAAAAGTTTCCACGGTTTACCAGACCCACTAAATTTTCCAGACACAAAAAACAGAAAATCTATAATTTTATATTATTACACTGTAGAAAGTAGACCGAGTGAGCATGTAGACACAGACAAACCTCATTCAGCATTATGGAAAAAAAGAGGAGGTCTAGATAAAAGAGGCAATAAAACAAGAGATTTTAGTTAATTACAATATTTATTAAATTTTATATTTTTAAATGAATAATAATCGTAAATATTTCTTTTTCTTCCGAGGTGACTTAAGGAATCATGTTCACTTTTTTGAAACTTTTTGTTCTGTTGTAAATAGAAATGGAGTGCCAATGAAGCTAATTACTTTTCTGAGTCCTCGTGTATATTACAAACAGTATAATTTGGTAAAAAAATATAGAGATAAAACATTTCGTATTTTTATATCTGCTTTTCCTAATGTAAGCGCTGTTTTTTATTTCTTTATTCAATCTCTTTTTACAAGTAAATTGATAATTCATGTAAAAAAAAGAGATTTGACTTATTTGTTTTTTTTAAAAAAAATATTAGGTGAAAAGTTACTGTTAATTATAGACTTAGAAGGAGATGTGAAATCTGAAAGGGATTACCTTCTTCATAATCCTTATAAGTCAGGTTTTTATGAAAGTGAACTAAGATCGTCAAAAGAGCTAATTTATAAAGAAAAAGAAATATTCAATAAGGTCGATAAAATTCTTGTGCTTAATAATAATTTTAAAGAATTATTATTAAATCGTTATAGTGAATTTAAAGAAAAGATAGTTGTAGGAAATATGATGAGTTTCAGAAAAGGAACTTTAACATTTGATTTAAATTCAAGAATAAAATATAGAAAAAAATTGGGGTGGTCCAATAATAAAATTGTTTGTTATGTTGGAAATGTTTATTACAGTTGGCAAAATATATCCAAGACCATTATGCTTTATAAACGAATTAAAAATGAACTATATCCTGATTCAAAATTGCTTTTACTTATTGGAAAAAAGGATCATGAAATTGCTATTTCCTTTTTAAATAAGCACAAAATAAACTCATCAGATTATATTTTAACGGAAGTTCCTAATAACGAATTAGTTAAATATTTAAGTGCTGCAGACTTTGGTGTTTTGCTAAGAGATTTTCATACTATGAATAGTATTGTAACTTCTGGAAAATTGATTGATTATTTAGGTTGTGGGTTACCAGTTATTACAACTAATATATTATACAAAATTCCACAAGTCATAAAAGAGCAAAATTTTGGAGTAGTACTTGATGATTTAGATGTAAATAAAATAGATTTAGAAGGAGTAAGACGAGTTATTGGTTTTGATAATTCTAAACGTAAATCAATTAGTAAATGGGCTAACAATAATCTCAGTATCGATGGTGAAATTAGTGGTTATTTAAATATGATTAAAAAATAAGATTTTTGAAAGATTCAATAATAATTTCGATTTTGAGTATAATTCAAACTTTTCTAACCTTGGGTTATCAAATATTTATATTGAATATTTTTGGTTTTAATAATGAGTTGGATATATATTTTGCTTCAAATTCTATAAATTTTATATTGGTGTCAATTTCAATTGGCGCAATAAATTTATCAATTACTCCAATATTAATAAAATATTATAAAAATAAAGATCAAAACAAATTAAGAGAACTTGCCACCAGTATATTTAATATTTTACTCTTGTTTTTTTTTTTATTTGCATGCCTTCAGTATTTATGTGCACCATATATATTACGATTAATTCTTCCTGGATTTTCTGGTTCCGATTTAGAAATAGCTGTCCAACTATTTAGATTACAGGCATTCTTGTCAATTATTACTATTGTGTCTTCAGTGCTTCTATCACTGCATTATACTTTTAATATGTTGTACAAAACAATTGTGTATCCGTTAATATCACAAGGAGTACAGATACTATTTGTTTGGGTGTTTTATGAGCAGTTTGGTGTTTTTGCATTATTGTATGGTTTGGTAATAAATCAATGCTTAACATTTATATTACTGGCCTTACCATTTATAAGGATATATAAATTAAAAATAATATTGAATTCTGAGTTAAAAAAAGCATTACGGAAAATATATCCATTAATATTATCATCAAGTTTTTCGAAATCAAACATACTTATTGATCGTTTTTTTGCTTCTACATTATTATCAGGAAGTATAACATTGTTGTACTATGGTGAAAAAATAATTCGAATAATTTCAGATTTTATTAATAAAGGAATCTCACTAGTTTCACTTCGTAAGTTTTCTTTAGAGAAGGATAATGAAAAGGAGTTTCAAAGACTATTTTATTTAATTTTTAAGGTAATGATCTTTATTGTAGTGCCCGTTTCTATTATGATCATATTTTTTCTAAGAGATGCACTAAATATAATAGTATTGAGTAATAAACTTTCAAATCAAGACATTGATAAACTTTATTGGATAATAATCGCTTTTATTGGAGTATTAATAGGTGGTAGTTTGAACTCTACGATTACAAATGCGTTTTATGCAAAGGGCTTAACAAAGCTTATTGCAAAGGTGAATGTGATCTTACAAATATTTGGGATAGTAATGAAAATAGGTTTATTTTATTTATTAGGATTTTGGGGTTTACCAATTGCTTTTTCAATAACAAGTATTATTGGTGTTTTTACTTTATTAGCTATTTATGATAAACAAATCTATTCTTATGATTTTAAAAAATTGTTTAACTATGTTTTCAAAATTATAATAATAGGCCTATTATCGTTACTTTTACCTTTAATACTTAGTAATTATTTAGTTGAATTCTGGGCCTATAAATTATTAATTAACCTCGTTTTATATAGTTCAACGTTTATTCTACTAGCTTTAATTTTTGAAAAAAATATTTCATACATTATATGTGAAAAAATTAAACTGAAATAAAATATTTTATTAGTAAGTTTTTCCTAAAAGATACCGTTTAATAATTTTTAAAATTAAATATGAATAAAAATCAGAATATCATATATATATCAAGAGCTGTTTTTCCAAATAAGTCAGCTAACAGTATACATTTAATGAAAATGTGTGACGCTATATCTAATATTTATAGTGATGTTACTCTAATTGGTCTAGTTTCAAAAAAAACCACAATTAAACAAAAAGACATTTTAAAATATTATGATATTAAAAATAATTTTAAGTTAAAGCTTTTTAAAATGCCTAGAAGAGCTATTAGGCTTTATTTATTTGTAAGTATTATATTTTGGTTACTCTTTAAAACTAGAAAGAATACAGTCATATATAGTAGAGAACCTTTAATAATATTAATATCATTAATTCTTGGATATAAATCAATTTTAGAATCACATGATTTCTTTGAATCTAAATTGAATAGAAAACTAGAAAGAAAATTCTTTAATGATAAAAATTTTTTAAAATTAGTAGTTATTTCGCAATCATTAAAAAATGATTATTTATCCTATTTTAAACGTATCCCTAAAATTGAAGTTCACCATGATGGTGCAGATATTGTTAATTTAAATTTGAGTAAAAAGCCACAATGGACAGGTCGAGCAAATGTTTTACAGATCGGCTATTTCGGACACTTATATAAAGGGAGAGGTGTTGATTTAATTATAGATGCTGCAAAAGAACTAGATAATTTTGATTTTCATATTTTTGGAGGTTTAAAATCTGACATTGAAAGATATACATCTCAATCATTAAATGATAATATTTATTTTCACGGATTTAAGCAACAAAATGAATTACCGTTCTTAAGATCTAAATGTGATATTTTATTAATGCCTTATCAAAAAAAATTAACTTTATATAAAAGTGATAAGAGTACAGCTAAATGGATGTCTCCCATGAAGTTATTTGAATATATGTCTTCAAATAAAGCTATTGTCTCATCTGATTTCCCCGTGCTTAGAGAGGTTTTAAATGAAGAAAATTCCATTCTAGTCGAACCTGATAATTTAATTTCTTGGATAACTGCCATTTCATCATTAGCTGATAGTGATTTTAGAAATAAAATTGCCTTTAATGCTTATAGTGATTTTATTGAAAATTATACATGGGATAAAAGAGCCATAAATATTTTTTCCAATTTGTAAAAGATAAAAAAAATGATTCAATCAAAAAAAGATCTAATTTTTTATTTGGCAGAAGATGCAAAGCGTTTTAAACTAAATAGCTGGATTAAATACCAAGTTAAATTAATATACGGAAGTGAAGATGCGCATATATTGAGGTATCTTAAGACTTTACGGCGTTATGAATATTATCATAATTGTTCAAACAATGTTTTTACTAAATTAATAACCTATTTTTTTAGGTACAGATGGATGAGACTATCTTTAAGATATAACCTTCGATTTGGTATTAATATGATTGGATATGGTTTTTATATGGCTCATCTTAGTGGAGGAGGCATCATTAATTGTAAGTCTATGGGGAATTATTGTAGTATTAACGCAGGAGTGATTGTAGGTAATAAAGATATACAATCGGATATTTCAATTATTGGGAATAATGTAAAATTAAGTGCTGGTTGTAAAGTTTTTGGTAAAATAATCATTGGTAATAATGTGATTGTTGCCCCAAATGCAATAGTTGTAAAGAATATTCCTGATAATTGTATTGTTGCTGGTGTTCCAGCTAAAATAATAAAAAAAGATGGTGTGAAAGTTAATATTAAATTAATTTAAATTGCAAATATTGCTAAATTTAGACAATTAGTTGGTTATGGTTATATTTAAAATTATAAAATGATTTATTGGATTGGTAATATAGTATTGTTATTATTATACACTGTTTTTTTAAGTGTTAGTCAATTAGGTAAAGAACAAAAAAACTCTTTACTTTTAAAAATAATGTTCTGGCAATTATTCTTTCTTGTTGTATTCAAAGACAATACTATCTTTGATGATATTTGGGTTTATTTGTTAGGGTTTGATTATAGTTTAACAGTGGGATGGTCTGAAGTTGCCAAAATTCAACATTTTGCAACTGAAGTAAAGTTTGAATTAGGCTGGGCGTATTTTACAAAATTATTGTCTTCATTAATAAGTTATAGAGGAGTACTTTTATCAGTTGTAGGGCTTATAATTCTACGTAGTCATTTCGTATTTATAAAAAAATATTCTCAGATTACTTGGTTCTCTATTTTTCTTTTTATCACTATATTTTTTTACAATTCTTTATTTATTTTAAGACAAAATTTGGCATTGGCAATACTTTTATTCTCAATTCCATATATTATAGAAAGAAAATTGGTTAAGTTTTTAATATTTATAGTTGTTGCTTTTTTATTCCATCAGACAGCTCTTGTATTTGTTTTATTATACTTTATATATCCAATTAAATTAAATGTAAAGAATTTTCTTTTTTTTATAGTTTTTGCTATTTCGTTTTATTTTGTATTCAAAAAAATCATAGAAATTGTAGCTACTTTTTTAAAAGGATATGAAACTTATAAATATGGTGTTGGTGATTCTACAATAGGAAATATCACTCCACTATTAATATCACTTTTTCTTTTATTATTTATTGTTGTTGTTTATTCTCCTATCTCTAAAATTACCAAATATGAAAAATTGTTTTTTTTCATGATATTATTTATGGTCTTGATAGATGTTGCTAGAATAGGATTAACAGGTACGATAGGAAGATTAAACTTGTACAACTATCCAGCAATACTTATTCTTTTGCCAAATGGAATCCAAAAAATAACGAATCTACCAGTAAGATATTTGTCTATAGGAGTAATATCTGTTTTGTATTTTATAATGATGTTAAATGCAATGGAATACGGTTTTGCTTTGAGTTTTTGAATTTGAAAAATATATAAGAGGATAATTTTTACTAATAAAATATATTAACACTAAATTTCATTATGCATATAGTTATTGTTGCACCAGGTTACCCAACACTAAAAACAATTGATTTTGTTTTTGTAGATCAATTATGTAGAGCCATCGCAGCTAAGGGACATAAAGTAACAATTATTGCACCTCAATCTTTAACAAAGTCAATCTTACGGGGTGTACCAATAATTAAAAGACAAAGCTTAATCTCAGTTTCAAATGGGAATAATATGACTTTATACAGACCATTTTATATTTCTTTGGGTAATAATAAAAAAATGAAGCATTTTAATCAAAAGTCTTTTAATAAATCTATTGAAAGCGCATTAAGTGAAATTAAAGAAATACCTGATGTTTGCTATGGTCATTTTTGGAGGGCAGTTTATCCCATATATCCATTTGCAAAAAAGCATAAAATTCCCTTAATAGCATCTTCGGGGGAAGAGATAATATCTTTACATAAGGATTATTTAGTTGATGATCTTAAAGATTTTCTACCGTATGTGAAAGGGGTTATTTCTGTTTCAACTAAAAATAAAAACGAAATTATTACAGCTGGTTTAGCTTCCGAAGATAAATGTAAAGTAATATTAAATGCTATAGATCAAACTTTATTTTACAAGAGATGCAAAAGTGCTTTAAGAAAACAATTTGGATATAATGATAAAGATTTTATTGTTGCATTTGTGGGTCAGTTCTCTGAGAGAAAAGGCGTTAAAAGATTATCTAATGCAATGACTTTATTGAAAGATGATAATATTAAAGCTTTATTTATGGGCACAGGTTCTGAAATGCCTGATTATAAATCGATTTTATTTAAAGGTACAGTATCTCATGATTTATTGCCTGATTATCTCAATTGTGCGGATGTATTTGTCTTACCTACATCTAATGAAGGATGTTCCAATGCTATTATTGAAGCAATGGCCTGTGGATTACCAATTATATCTTCCGATATGCCTTTTAATCATGATATACTGAATGATAAAAATGCCATCTTGGTAGATCCATACGATATAAATGCAATAGCAAATGCAATTAAATTATTAAAGGAAGATGCTGCTTATAGAAATGAATTATCCATAAATGCAATTAAAACGAGCCTGGAACTTACTCTCGATAAACGAGCTGAAAAGATATTGGAATATATAAAAATTAAAATTAAATAAAAACAATTTACAATTATGAAGAAAAAAATTTATATGGCTGGTGCAGGTGGTATGCTTGGTGAAGCTTTTTACAAGCAATTTAAAGACGATTATGAAATCAAATGTACAGACAAAGATGTAAATGAAAACTGGCTTTCTTTTTTGGATTTCAGAGACTTTGAAGCTTATAAAAAGGAAGTTGAGGATTTCAATCCTGATTATTTATTCCATATTGGAGCATATACTGATCTTGAGTTTTGTGAAGAAAATGTAGATGACACCTATGCCACCAATACATTAGCAGTTGAGAATGCTGTTTATTTGGCCAATCAATTAAATATTCCACTTTTATATATTAGTACAGCAGGTATTTTTGATGGTAAGCAAGATTTATATGATGATTGGGATATACCGAATCCACTTGGAATATATGCTAGATCTAAGTATATGGGAGAACGTTTTGTTTGTGAAAATGCAAAACGATTCTTAGTTTGTAGAGCTGGTTGGATGATGGGATCAGGTCCTAAAAAAGACAAGAAATTTATTCAAAAATTAATGAAACAAATTAAAGATGGGAATAAAGAATTGTATATAGTAGATGACAAAGATGGTACACCTACCTATACTCATGATTTTGCAAAAACTGTTAAGACTTTAATAGAGAAAGAATATTGGGGATTGTATAATTGTGTCTGTGGTGGACAAACAAGTCGATTTGAAGTAGCAGAAGAATTAGTTGATCTTTTAGGCTTAAAAGATGAAATTAAAATAACGTCTGTAAATTCTGAATATTTTAAAGATGTTTATTATGCAGAGAGACCACCGTCTGAAAGATTGCTTACAAAAAAACTGGATTTAAGAGGTGTTAATAAGATGAGGGATTGGCGTATTTCATTAAAAGAATACATCGACACTTACTACATAGACTTTTTAAATAAATAATATAATAAATGAATAATAGTTTTTTAATATCGATTTGCATACCTAGTTATAATAGACCGAAAGAACTTGGTAGATTACTTAATAGTATTGATTCTACTCAGAAAGATCAAATACAAATAGTAATTTGCGAGGATAAGGCTCCAAAAAGAGAAGAAATAAGGTTAGTCGTCGAGAACTTTAAAAAAACAACACCATATAGTTTAAAATATTCAGAGAATGCTGAAAATTTAGGACACGGAGGCAACTTTAGAGAATGTATAAGAAAAGCTAATGGTGAGTTTATTGTTTTTATGGGTGATGACGATATGTTTATTTCTGAAACACTTGACGAGTATTGTCTTTTCCTTCAAAAAAATAGACATTGTGGGTATATTCTGCGTTCGTCAAGACAATTATTAAATAATGGAAAATATGAATACTTTAGATATTTTGAGGAGGATAAATTCTTTGAACCTGGAATAGATGCTTATACTCAATTATTTCTTAAAAGTGTTTTTATGTCTGGTTTCACAATTAAACGTTCATTAGTGAAAGATATAAATATAGACTCATTGGATGACACCTTATTATTTCAGCTTTATTTACTTGCAGAGGTTTGTCTAAATTATCCATCGGGATATTGCAACACTCCTATTGTGCAGGGTATTGGAGATGGAGTTTCTTTCTTTGGAACCAATGAAAAGGAAAAAGATCTTTATACTCCTGGCTTGCTGGTTACAAACAACATGAATTTTATAAATGGGTTTTTAAGGATAACTTCATTTATTGATAATAAGTATAAAATAAACTCAACTGAGATCATAAAAACTGAAATGTCAAAATATTCATATCCTCTAATGTCGATGGAACGAAGATTTGGAAGAAAACATTTTAAAGAGCATTGTAGGAATCTTAAAAGCATGGGATTAAGTAGCACTATACATTTCAATATTTACTATTTCGGATTATTATTATTTGGGGATAAATTTTGTAAAAGTATAATATTGTTGATTAAAAAAGTTATTGGAAGAAGAGTAAAATTATAAAACACTACACAAAGGTTTAAATATTGGCTTTTCGATAAAATTCGATTTATTTAAAAAACCAAATTAAAAACAATTACAGGTAAGAACTTTATATAAAAGTAAGAGCTTAGTTATAATGCTAAAATATCTTTAAACCATTAGATTTCTAATATAAAAATAGATATAATAAAATGAAAGAAGTTAATTTTACTAATCCATATAGTAATAGAAATAAGCTTAAGCGGTTAATTTGGGTTATCTGTTGGGCATTATTGGCAAATCCTTTTCCTAGAAGAACTGCCAGAAAATGGAAAATATTTCTTCTTAGAGTGTTCGGCGCGAAAATTCATCCTACCTGTACGGTTTACTCACATTCAAAAATTTATATGCCCTGGAATCTTGTGATGGAAGAATATTCGTGTATCGCAAGCCATGTTTTAATTGAAAACGCAGCTATGGTTACATTGGGGGCTTATTCAATAGTATCTCAGTATAGTTATTTATGTACAGCTACTCATGACATAAGAGATAATGATTTTTCACAATACTCTAAACCTATTGTATTAGGAAGAAGAAGTTGGGTTACGGCTAGGTGTTTTATAGGGCCAGGTGTTACAATTGGAGAAGGAGCAGTCGTAGGAGCAACGTCATCTGTTTTTAAGAATGTTGAGCCTTGGGAGGTTGTAGGAGGTAATCCTGCAAAACTAATTAGTAAACGCAAAATTTCAAAAAAAAATGGAATCTAATACATCTGTAATCATTCTAGCAACAAATGAGATTATACACATAGAGAGATCAGTTTTAAGTGCACTAAGACTTACTCCCTACGTTTTTGTCATAGATTCTTCATCAACAGATGGTACTAAAGAAAAAGCTGAGTTATTGGGTGCTAAAGTATATCAGTATGAATGGACTACTTCAAGTAATTTTTCAAAAAAAATTAATTGGGGATTGGAAAACATGCCAATAAAAACAACTTGGGTTGTCCGCTTAGATGCTGATGAATATTTTCTTGAAACGACTTTACAGAGGTTACCTGAAGAAATTGAACAACTTGGCCAAAAAATTAATGCAGCAACTTTAAACAGAAGAGTACACTTTCAAGGGCGCTGGATTAAACATAGTGGGCAATATCCTCGTCCAATGATTAGAATTATGCGTTTAGGATTTTGTCATTATGAGCCACGCTGGTTAGATGAGCATGTTCATGTGGAAAGGAGTGCCATATCAAACTTATCACTTGACTTTGTTGATGATAACTTAATTACTATATCACAATGGGTAAAGAAACATGATAATTATGCCATAAAAGAAGCGATTGAAATACTTCATCAGGAAATTGGACTATTTCAGAGAGAGGAGAAGTATGAAAATATTGGTAAACAGGCTGAAAATAGTAAAAAAGATAAATCTATTTATAATAAAATGCCATTATATTGGCGTGCATTTTTATATTTTTTTTATCGTCACTTTATCAAAATGGGCTTCTTGGATGGCTATCAGGGATTCCTTTGGAATTTCTTCCAAGGATGGTGGTATCGAACTTTAGTTGATGTGAAAATTGCTGAAATAAAAAAAGCCTGTGGGAATGATATAAAGAAAATTAAAGAATATTTAAAAACTGAATATAATATTAAATTATGAGAATTTCCATCATTCCATTTATTAAACAAGCGAATAAACTAATCGCTAAAACCATACAGTTTTAGCAGTAAAAAAGTGGAATAGAGTATGTTGATTAATTTTGACACACTTTTCTTAACTTATAAAAGAATAATTAATTTGATTAATTCGAAAAGTTTGAATTAATTCTAAAAAGTAGCATTAATGAAAGGAATAATATTAGCAGGGGGGAGTGGTACTCGTTTGTATCCAATTACGAAAGGCGTATCAAAACAGTTATTACCTGTATATGATAAACCGATGATTTACTACCCTTTATCAGTGTTAATGTTGGCGGGGATAAAAGAAATCTTAATTATTTCCACACCTGAAGATTTACCTAATTTTGAAAAATTATTAGGATCGGGTGAAGATTTAGGAATTCAATTAAGTTATAAAGAACAACCTAGTCCAGATGGTTTGGCTCAAGCCTTTATTTTGGGGGAAGAATTTATCGGAAACGATAGTGTTTGTTTGGTTTTAGGAGATAATATTTTTTATGGTCATGGTTTATCTGAAATGTTGAAAGCAGCTAAGGAAAATGTAGAAAAAAATCAGAAATCAACTGTATTTGGCTATTATGTGAATGATCCGCAAAGATATGGAGTAGCAGAATTTGATCATGATGGAACTGTTACATCTATTGAAGAGAAACCACAAAAGCCAAAATCTAATTATGCAGTTGTTGGTTTGTATTTTTACACAAATGAAGTGGTTGAAATTGCAAAGAATATTGAACCTTCCGACAGAGGCGAACTCGAAATCACTACCGTGAATCAACAATTTCTTGAAAATAAAGATTTAAAAGTTCAACTTATGGGTAGAGGTTTTGCATGGTTGGATACTGGTACTCACGACTCTTTAATGGAAGCAGGTCAGTTTATTGAAACCATAGAAAAGCGACAAGGCTTAAAAGTTGCTTGTTTGGAAGAGATTGCATTCTATATGAAGTATATTGATGTTCAACAATTACGAAAATTAGCAGAGCCTCTCCAAAAAAATGGCTATGGTCAATATTTATTAAAATTAGCAGAGAAAAATGAAGTTTATTAAGACTGAAATTCCAGATGTTTATATTATTGAGCCTTCAGTTTTTGGGGATGAAAGAGGTTATTTTTTAGAATCTTTTAATTTAAAGAAATTTGAAGAAACTATCTGCCCAATTAAATTTGTACAAGACAATGAATCTAAATCATCAAAAGGAGTTCTAAGAGGATTGCATTTTCAAAAACCACCTTTTCATCAAGCAAAACTAGTACGTTGTGTAGAAGGGAGTGTGCTAGATGTTGCTGTTGACATTAGAAAAGGGTCTCCAACTTATGGTAAACACATTGCAGTGGAGTTGTCTGGAGAAAACAAAAAGCAATTATTTGTCCCTAGAGGATTCGCTCATGGATTTTCTGTATTGAGTGAAACTGCCGTTTTTGCTTACAAAGTAGATAACGATTATGCTCCAGAATATGATGCTGGAATTCGATGGAATGATACAAATTTAAACATCAATTGGGGCTTAGAAGAAAATGATGTACTTGTATCTGGAAAAGATAAAACCCTTCCTTTTTTGTCTGAATTCGAAACCCCTTTTAATTTTTAACGAATGAATATATTAATTACAGGGTCAAACGGACAACTAGGATCAGAAATAAGAGAGCTTTCAGCATCTTATAAAGCGGTAAATTTTATCTTCAAAGACTTACCCGATTTAGATATTTGTAATTTTGATGAATTTCAAAATTTTATAATCAAAAATAACATTACTGCTGTTATCAATTGCGCCGCATATACTGCAGTAGATAAAGCAGAGGAAGATGAGGTTCTTGCAAAAAAAGTAAATGCCGAAGGGGTCTACAATATTGTAAAAGCATTACAAAAAGTTAATGGGAAGTTAGTTCATGTTTCAACAGACTATGTGTTTAATGGAGATCATTTTTTACCTTACAAAGAGTCGAATCCGGTAAGCCCAATAGGGGTGTATGGAGAGACCAAAAGAGAAGGGGAATTGGCAGTCATCAATAGTACACTAGAAGCGATTGTCATTAGAACTTCATGGTTGTATTCGTCCTTTGGAAATAATTTTGTAAAGACAATGCTTCGTTTAGGAGCAGAAAAAGAACAATTGGGTGTTATTTTTGATCAAGTTGGAACACCCACCTATGCAAGAGATTTGGCTAAAACCTGTTTAGAGATTTTATGCAAGGACAGCTCTGTAGATATAAGTGAAAATGGAAGCCTATATCATTACTCTAATGAAGGTGTTGCTTCTTGGTATGACTTTGCTATTTCAATTATGGAGCTAGGAGGAAAGAACTGTAAAGTAAATCCAATTCAAACAAAAGACTACCCTACCTTGGCAAAAAGACCCCAATATTCAGTATTGAATAAGTCTAAAATAAAAACAGATTTTAAAATTGAAATTCCTTATTGGAGAGATTCGCTAAAGGAATGTATAGAAAAAATAAAAAAGTAGTTGATGAAAAATATATTAGTTACTGGTGGAGCTGGTTTTATTGGTTCTCACTTGGTAAGATTATTAGTGAATAAATACCCAGGATATCATATTGTAAATATGGATGCTCTTACTTATGCTGGGAATTTAGAGAATTTAAAAGACATCCAAGACAAAGAAAATTATACATTTTTAAAATGCGATATTTGTGATATTGAATCCGTAAAACAGGTTTTTGTAGAGTATAATATCTCCTCTGTCATTCACTTAGCGGCAGAATCACATGTAGATCGTTCTATTGAAGATCCATTTTCTTTTGCCCAGACCAATGTAATGGGAACACTTAGTTTACTGCAAGCGGCAAAGGCATATTGGAATGGAAACTTTAAAAATAAATTATTTTATCATGTGTCTACGGATGAAGTGTATGGTTCATTGGGTGAAGAGGGTTTTTTTACAGAAACTACAAAATACGATCCACACTCGCCTTATTCTGCATCCAAAGCATCTTCAGATCATTTTGTAAGAGCTTTTGCAGACACCTATGGCTTACCTACAGTAATTTCTAATTGTTCAAATAACTATGGTTCGTATCAATTTCCAGAAAAATTAATTCCTTTATTTATCAATAATATTGTCCATAACAAACCGTTACCTGTGTATGGAAAAGGAGAAAACATACGTGATTGGTTATTTGTAAATGATCACGCAAGAGCTATTGATGTTATTTTTCATGATGGAAAATTAGGTGAGACCTATAATATTGGCGGATTCAATGAATGGAAAAACATTGACTTGATAAAAGTAATGATTAAAACAGTAGATCGATTGCTCGGAAGAGAGGAAGGTACTTCTGATAAATTAATTACTTATGTTACTGATAGAGCTGGCCATGATTTGCGTTATGCAATTGATTCTACAAAGTTAAAAAACGAGTTAGGATGGGAGCCATCCTTACAATTTGAAGAGGGAATTGAAAAAACAGTGCAATGGTATTTAAAGAATAATAAATGGTTGGACAATGTAACTTCAGGATCCTATAAAGAATATTACAAAAAGACCTACAATAAATAATTTATTTTAAATAGTGAAAATTTCTATAATAACTATATGTTTTAATAGTTCAAAAACTATAGAAAAAACATTTCAATCAATAAAAAATCAGTCATATCAAAATATAGAATATATAGTTATTGATGGAGCCTCGTCTGATGATACTTTGAAAATTATTAAAAATTATAATAGTTGTATTTCAAATTATATTTCTGAATCTGATAAAGGATTATATGATGCTATGAACAAGGGTATAGCCTTAGCAACAGGAGATATAATTGGAATTTTAAATTCTGATGATATTTTTTCAGATATGTTTGTATTAGAAAATATAGCCAAATTTCATCAAGAAAATGATATCGATGCCTCTATTGGTAATATCACACAGTTTAATGAATCAGGAAGAACGGTTAGAAAATATTCATCCAAAAGCTGGACACCAGAAAATTTAAAAATAGGTTTTATGCCTCCTCATCCGTCTATTTTTTTTAAAAGAGATTTATTTGAGAACTATGGTAAATACCGCTTAGACTTTATTAGCGGTGCGGACTATGAATTAATTATTCGTTTTTTCTTAACAAATAAAATTACTTGGAAGTATTCTGGTATTACAACTACCGCAATGTTAATAGGAGGTATTAGTAGTTCAGGATATAAAAGTTACAAGTTAATTTCAAGAGAAATAAAAAAAGCATTAGAGTTAAATGATATAAAATTCTCTTACTTTAAAGTATTATCTAGAGTGATATGGAAACTAAACGGAATTTTTAAAAGGAAATAATGAAGATTGCAATTACTGGTGTCACGGGGTTTGTAGGTCAAAATCTAGCAAGATATTTATCTGATATTGATGTTTTAGGTGTTTCAAGAGAGGCTAAAGGCTTAAATATTAGTTATCCAGAGTTATCTCTGAATATTTTTAATAAGCAAAAAGCATTTATCCATTTAGCAGGAAAAGCACATGATTTAAAAAAAACATCAGATGATAAAGAGTATTTTGAAGTAAATACTGAATTAACAAAGAGATTGTTTGATCAATTTTTGGAAAGTGATTGTGAAATCTTCATTTATATGAGTTCTGTAAAAGCTGTCGCAGATCAAGCAAATGGCATTTTAACAGAGGATGTAAAACCCAATCCTTTAACGGTTTACGGGAAATCTAAATTAGCAGCAGAAGAGTATATTCTGTCAAGAAATAATCTAAAAAATAAACGAGTTTATATATTAAGACCCTGTATGATTCATGGGCCTAATAATAAAGGAAACCTAAATTTATTATATAGTTTTGTTTCTAAAGGTATTCCTTATCCATTTGGAAAATATTTCAATAAAAGATCTTTTGTTTCCATAGATAATTTATGTTTCATAATCAATGAATTAATCGATAATAATAAAATAGAATCTGGAATTTATAATATTGCAGATGATGTTTCTTTATCAACTATTGATTTAGTTCGAATTATTTCTGAAGTGTTAAATAAACCAACTAGAATCATTAAACTACCTAAGTTATTTGTTAGATTTTTAGCCAAAGTTGGAGATTTTTTACCAATACTAATAAACTCTGAAAGACTTCAGAAGCTTACAGAAAATTATGAGATATCTAATTCAAAAATTAAAAAAGCAATCCAAAAAAAATTACCTTTATCTTCAATTGAAGGAATTAAAAAAACTATTACTTCATTTTAAATCATAAATAAGAATAAATTATTCACTAAAACAATACAATGAATCAATTTAAAAAAGACTTTTATAAAAAAATAAGTTTTGAAAAGGATATTATTCACAACAAAAATATTTTATCAAATAAAATTTATAATCAAAATATTTTAGTCATCGGTGGTGCTGGAACAATAGGTTCTAGTTATATCAAACAAATATTGAAATATAAACCTTCAAAGATAACTGTCGTAGATATTAACGAAAATGGTTTAACTGAATTAACTAGGGACCTTAGGAGTTCTAATTTATTAGATTATAATCCAGAATACATTACCTATCCCGTAAATTTATTAAGCGACACCTTTGATAAAATTTTCAACTCTGAATTATGGCAAGTAGTTTCTAATTTTTCAGCTCATAAACATGTGCGTTCGGAAAAAGACAAAATTTCAGTTGAGGCATTAATTAAAAATAATGTTTTTGGAGCAATCAAGCTTTTAAATCTTTGTGAGTTAAACCCACCAAAATATTTTTTTAGTGTTTCTACTGATAAAGCTGCCAATCCTGTAAATATTATGGGAGCCTCTAAAAGTTTAATGGAAAAATTGATCTTATCTAAGAAAAATAAATTTAGAGTGTCAACTGCTCGATTTGCGAATGTCGCTTTTTCAAATGGAAGTTTATTGGATGGTTTTATTTATAGATTAAATAAAAAACAGCCGCTGTCTTGTCCCTCAGATATCAAACGCTTTTTTGTAACTCCAGAACAATCAGGTCAAATTTGTTTATTGGCAACTTTCTTGGGTGAAACAGGAAATATTTTCTTCCCAAAGTTAGACTTTGATAAAGATCAGATATATTTTAAAGAGATAGCTTTAGATTTTCTAAAAGAGAATGGTTTTGAGCCAGAATTAGTTCTTTCGGAACAAGAAGCTAAAAAATTTGATTTTGGTAAGTGTCCTACAAAGTATCCGATCTATTTTTTTCAAACTGATACTTCCGGAGAAAAAACATATGAAGAGTTCTTTACTGAAGAAGAAGATTATGAAGTTAATGAGTTTGATTCATTAGGATATATAAAGACTTCAGAGGTTAATATTTCTTTTGTAGAAGTAGAAGCTGATTTTGAGAGGGTTTTTAATAACCTTAATTCAGAGAAGTCAGATATTGTAACTATAATTAAAAAATATGTTCCAGATTTCATGCACATTGAAACTGGTAAACATCTAGATCAAAAAATGTAAGTTATGTATAAATTTTTTAAACGATTATTAGATATTATTGTTAGTTTAATTACATTAATTATTCTTTTACCTGTTTTTATTCCGATAATTATAATTCTTAGATTTTCTGCAGAAGGAGAAGTTTTTTACTTTCAAGAACGTTATGGAATTCATAACTCAAGATTCCAAATATGGAAGTTTGCAACCATGTTAAAAAATTCTATGAATATAGGTACTGGTAGTATTACACTTCAAAATGACCCAAGAGTTACAAAAATTGGATCTTTTTTAAGAAAAACAAAGATTAATGAACTTCCACAGATTATTAATATTTTAAAGGGTGATATAAGCTTGGTTGGGCCTAGACCATTAGTTAACAAAACATTTTCTGCATATAATGTAGAGGTGCAATCGAAAATTTACAATGTAAAGCCTGGTCTTACTGGAATAGGTTCTATAATCTTTAGAGATGAGGAATCAATTATTTCAGCTGTTAAAGATGAAGATCCACATGAGTTTTACAAACGTATTATAGCGCCTTATAAAGGAAAGTTAGAAATGTGGTATCAAGAGCATAATTCCTTTTTTTTAGATTTACAGTTAATATTTCTGACGGCTTGGGTAATTTTTTTTCCAACATCAAAATTATATGAAAAATGGTTTAAAGATTTACCAAAGCGTAATTTTTAATTGA
>Ga0206130_10001216_pt1 | contig 38546 bp, 31 predicted proteins | sample Helgoland_Spring_9_FD_148637 | JGI IMG/M metagenome (GOLD analysis project Ga0206130, IMG submission 148637) | Pelagic subsurface seawater microbial communities from Kabeltonne, Helgoland, North Sea - Helgoland_Spring_Bloom_20160512_1 | ecosystem: Environmental > Aquatic > Marine > Epipelagic ...
TCTTCTGCACACAGTTCAATCGGAAACCCACCCCAATCTTGGCCTTCATGATCGAAAACATACAATCTAGAATCCATTCCCGCAACGACAATCTCCAGTGTCCCACTACCATCCAAGTCATACAAGGCTGGCGCACCAGCAAAACCATTGTCGTACAAAAACGCATTGGTAATTTCACTGGGTCCACGTTCAATAATTCCTTGTGGAAATCCACTGACTACACTTCCATCATGATGCCAAGCGTACACACCCCCATAAATACCAGCGACTACTACCTCTACATCACCATCGCCATCCAAGTCTCCAGCAGCAGGTGTCGCAATTATCACATCGTGCAAAGCAGCAATATCTTGAAAGGCCCTTGTGGCTTGAGGTCCTTCTCTCACATCTGTTTGTACTGGAAAACCTGGTAACTCTTGTCCATTTCCATTCAGAACGTGTACTCGACCAGAGCCATCTGCGACCACCAGTTCAAAGACTTTATCTCCATCCATATCAATCATAATTGGAGACGCTTCACCAGATCCTTCTAGTTTTAAGGGAAAACCCAGTTTCAACTCTTCGTCTGCTTGAACATAAAATGTTTTTCTCATCTCTCCTGCATTGCCATCGGCATCTACAGCCCGCAATCTCAATGTTACAGCCGGCTTATTCACACGATCCAAACGCTGAACAATCGTTTCATCTATCGTTGCTTCTGCTATTGCTTCAGCCATTGGAATGGTCTGTAGGTCCAAACTGGCAATCACACCATCTATGGGAGCAGAAGACTCACCATCATCAATTGTCGTCCATTCTCGTGGATTGTTGCCAACCCCATACTCTAACTCCCAAGTCAATGAACTCGTTCTTGTCGATAGCACAGCTTCAATCTCAAGTTCCGATTGTTGGGCTGGATCGATCACTTCAAACCACTCTACTCCTCGAATGGACACAATCGGCGGAATCCGACCGTCTTGAACCGCTATAACACTGGCTTCTACATTCAGACGACCGTATCCATAATACGGGTCCCAGCCCTCATCGGAAGGATAAGCTCGTGAACGTTGCAACTCAGCCTCCGTCAACCAAACATCCGTCGACTGTAAGGTTAACAACTGAGTTATCTCACCCGGATGTAAATCCAACCCCTCATCCAAACCAGCCGATTTTAACAATCCAACAGCACCTGTAATAACGGCAACAGAGCCCGTCGCACACGCAGATGATGCTGCGACCATGGTCATCCGAGCACCAAAGTTGTTGCAATTCCAAGTATTCATATAACTGACAGGATTGTTTCGAGTATTCCATGTAATCGAATGCACATACATGACATCATCAAGAACAGCGGGAAAGTTGTGATGATATGCGTTTTCATCTCCTGCTGCACCGACAAGAAGTGTTCCCATATCCCATGCATATCGTGCTGCTTCGGTTGTAGAGTCTGCATTCGACAACGCTCCAACAGCCATTGTAATGCCAGCAACGCCCATATCCGTACCATAAGCGATGGCTTCAGCACACCTACCACCGTCTGTAATAAAAGAGTCCCCTACACGTAGGGGTAAAATCGCACAATTTGGACAATGCCCCATATCGCTACCATTGTTGCCTTCTGCAGCTGCCGAACGAGCAACGCCTGTACCGTGATTGCCAAAATCGTCATAATGAGTGTGAAACGCGTCGTTGTCTCGTTCAAAAAAGTCCCAACCAGAAATGTCGTCTACATACCCATTTCCATCATCATCAATCCCATCTGAAAATGTATAAATCAAATCCGAAGGATCTAAGATATCGTCTCCTCTATCTTGACCACTGCTCCAATCAATCCGTGGATCTTGACGATAATCTTGAATGTTAAAAAGACCGTCTCCATTCGCATCGTGTTCCGATGCTGTAGAGCCATCTGAGAACTGGGGTATCGGCAATTCCTCCGCATGTAAGTAAAACTTATTGACCAAATCCGAGTGAGACCAATCGATGCCGGAATCCATCACCCCAACAGACACATCAAAACGACCTGTATGATACCTCAATGCTCGATCCAATCGATTACCAGAACCATATTCCAACTCTGCTTCACGAATATTTCCTTGCTGGTCTTCTTCTATGTAAGACAGAAAACTCCAATCGTCAGCATCATTTGGACACAACTCTTGCGCATCTGCTTCTCCACATTCTGGAAAAATAGGCAACGGCAATTCAGCCATAGAAATCGAAATAAAAGAGAAAACAAACAGCACAGGCACCTCTGTGTCACAAAATACAATATGGTCTGGAATAGTTTAAAGATAACGAACTTCACACACAAATGGAACTGATACACTCCATTTTTACGTTCATCAGTCAGGTAGTTTTTGTTTAGACATAAATATAGAAAGAACGTGAGGGATTTGTTGCAATACTCAATGCAACAAGACATGTTAAACTATCTTGACAACACAACACAAGGACCCTCATCATGTTCCCCATTTTGTTTGGAATCCTGACCCAAGCCCATGCCAAAGATTTGTCTGAAAATACAGTGGGTGTTGGGGTCAACAACTGGTACCACGAAAACATCCCTGCACTTTCTGTTCGCACCACCCTTCCACTTTCTAAAGAATCTGAATCCCATTTGGGACAGTTGCATTTGGAAGGCCTCGTTGGCTTCTCAAGTGATCCCTCAACACGTACCCAAGCATTCCTTGCCGGTCGTGTCCTGACGGCTGTCATCGTTGAAGACAATATGAATGTTCTCGCAGGAACAGGCGCAGGTTTTGGATGGGTCAATCAAACCGCCGTACTTCAGTTTCAACCTGCGCTCGAAGTACAGTACTTTTTGTTTGGGCTAGAATATCTCAGTTTCGAATCAGGTGTGGGAATGGATATTACTTTGGGCTCTGGCGAAAATTCTATCCGCACTTCTGGTAAACTATTGGGTGGATTTCATTATTGGTTTTAATTTCCCCTTCACTTATTTTTTAGGATAATATTATGTGGCTTATTTCAAGTTTAATTTTGTTTATGGGATGTCCAACCCCACCTGATCAGGTCTCTTCTAATACATCTCAGGGACCAAATTCAGGATCCCAAAATGGCCCACAAGGAACACCTCAAGGCACCACAAATGGCGGACCCAATGGACAACCTCCTATAAAAAATGGCCCTGATGGAGCTCCAAACGGTGAACAAAATGGGCAACCAAATGATCCCAACACTCCACAAGCGGACCCTACTCTAGATCCAGAGAACAAACCTGGAGAAGGAACTGAACAAGCAGAAGGAGAAGGTGAAGCAGAAGGTGAAGGGACCGCCCAAGAAGGTGCTGACGGAGAAAAAGGAGATGCCATTCCAACTCCTGATGGAGAAGAGGGTGGTGTTGAGGCCGTTCAAATACAGGGCGAACCCCCTCCTCAAAATGCAGAACCAACTCCCGTAACGGAATCTCTTCTTATTCGTGTTGAACGCATTCCCTCTAAAGGCGCTAAACCAAAACACAAGCAAGAACAACTTGCAAACGAAGATCACATTACGCTTACAGGAACAGCTACCTGCACAGAATGTGAAGGTCCTCTTGTATTGCGTGTGGTTCGGTTCTTAGGACCCAACGACAACCATTCAGAAAACAATCTATTGACTCAAAAGACTGTTGAAAGTGGTGACTTCTCGATTTTGGTTCCGGAAGGAGAAACCCCAATTGCACTAGAACTGTTGGTCGACAAAAATGAAGATGGACAACCCTCAGCCAATGAGTATTTTGCGGTTATCGAAATGGCAGGACAATTGATTCCGGATAAAGATCGCAGTGAACTCAATCTGAACTCCACCAAACGAGACTTCTTTGCACCTGCACCCATTCCAGGCACACAAGGTCCTCAATAGTCTTTGAATATAAGCGAATATAAGTAAAGATAAGTGAAAATAGTATAGTTCAATGGATCCATCTGAGTGATCCATTGAACCACTATAATTTACTGCTCTTACAGCCTTAGCAATCCAATCACCACACTCAAATACACACCTTATCTGAATCTTTAACTGGGTTGTATATTGACCGATTTCACATATAGAGTCGTTTTTTATTGTCTAAATATTACGAGAACGCTCTATACTTTTAAGAACAATAATATAGACATCAAAAGTGTCCATTTATTCCTATCCAACTGGGTGTCCATGTTGGTTGTATAGAAACATTTTGGACTGTGAGTACAGTTCCATACCCCGTCAGTGCTGTTCCGGTAGCCAACAAACCAAGTGTCGTATACCGAGCAAGATTAAACGACTTGGATATATCAGCAGCTTCAGATTCTGTAATGGATTGTGTTTCCACACGTGTGCGTGCATCCAATACACTATCAAACGCAGGAACTACCCATCCATAGTATGTTCCTGTTCCTGCCAATACCAAGCCTACACCACTTCCCATGGTGAGAAGCACTGTCGAATCTACATCTGGTAAATTGAGGGAGGGCATGGCAATCGACGAGAAAGACATTGAACGACCAGAATTACATGTCGGTTCTGGATTGTAATATTCTGCGGTGTCCTCTGTTGCCCCCCCAAACAATCCACCACCAAAGAAATCTTCTTCAACTGGAGCATCACTAATTTCAACCCCCGACGGACACATTGAAAACCACTCTAGTGGTTCTTCAAATGTCGTCCATGTTGATTGCAACCCATCATTTGGACAGACAATTTGTGCTAGGTGCTCTCCTGCTTTCACACCTTGACCCGAACTCAAAGACCGTCCGTTGACAAAGATCTTAGCCTCTCCTACATTTTCAGGAATATTGGGGTCCAATATTCCTTGACCTTCGACAAGACGACGGACTTGCTCAAAGTGATTCAGAAGATTCTCTTGGTCTACTTCTGAAAGGCCTTTTAAGATCTCTGAATCCATTTGAATATCTGCATCAATCGCGAAAGCTTGCTCCCACGCCCGTTGTACACGATCATCTTTTCCCAAAAGTTGTTCAGCATACCCACGATGAACCCACATCAAAGCCAAATCTTTTGGTTTTGGTATGCGTTGAGGACAAGACAAGCCTTTTCGAAGGATACTCGACGCTTTTAGGGCGCCTTTTGCATTGTTGTTTGAAATTTCATTCAAAACAATACTGTGATCAATCATAGCTTGTTGAGCATCTCTTGGATTTTGTTCTGTGGAAGCCTGTTGCTCTACTTGATCAGAGGCGGAGACATCACTTGTATCCTTCTCAATATCTGTGGTGGTCTCTGAGTTCAGATCATCCTGTGCAAATGCCAACGACAGACCCATTATCCAGAACATGTTTCGCTCCACTCCCAATCGGAACTTGGAGTACTTATATCCAACGTATACGTACAATCTGTTCCTTTCTTAATGGAAATCTGTAAGCGCTTTTCTTTGCCATTCAATTTTTTGACTTTGATGCGAAGTTTCCCGGCTGGGACATTGGTTAACTCCATTTCTCCAGAACCATCCCAATCATACTCAAAGTCTTTTTGTTTAAGAGAAATAAACACATCTTCTTTTCCCGTTACGTTCAGAACTGCACGCGCCCCTTCAGACTCACCTAAGTCTTGAAGACTTCCTGATTTACCCTGCTTGCCCTGTGTCGCTTTCTCTACAGTCGCGACGACCTCTGTATCTGTACCGTCTGTTGATTGTTGAGTAACATACCAATATCCAGCACCACCGCCCAACAACAGCAAGAATAAACCACCACCAAGGATTATTGGAATCGGATTGCTTTTGACCTGCACACTTGATTTAGAAGCGCTGTTTGTCAATGGAGATGTCCCTGTACTTACAACCGGAATATTCTGTTTTGCGCTTCTCACGTCAGAATCAGTCACTTTCAATGTATCATCCACTTCTGGCTGAGTCAGATCAAGATTCACCGTCGGTTCAGCAGATGGTTTTGGTTGTTGAACCTGCGCAACTGGGATCGGAGGAGGAAAGGAGATGCTACTTCGTGCATCAGAATCGGTGTCTGATATTCCATCGGGAAAACTTTCCGAACCATCTTCAAACAATACTTGATTCTCTAAGGTGTCTGGTTTTGCATTTGGGTCTGTAAGGCTTTCTTTGCATTTTTCGACAACGTCACGACAGAACAACTTCAGAGAACCATCATTGATCTCTTGAGCCAGTTCTTCCGTTTCTTGAAGGATATGTGCCAATGAAGGCCGTTCCGACTCTTCCCATTTTAGCATACCTTCTAAAAGGCCATGGATCCGCTCAGCCAAGTCATCCTCAAAGTCCGATAGATCAATTTTTTCCAATCGGCGACCTTGCTCTTCATAGTACTTTTCTTGGCGTACGTTGGCCTTTCCATATCGACCTTGGTACAACAATTCGTACAGGGTTACACCCAAAGCGTACACATCGCCTGACAATCGGTCCTCGTCTCCCAAAAATCGCTCTGGAGACATATAAGCCGCTGAGCCAAAGGCGAGTGCTTGTGTTTCTGCTTCTCTGTCTTCAAACTTAGCCTGAGCCGTACCAAAATCCAATACTTTCACATCCGCTTCTACCGTCACCATAATGTTTGATGGTTTGATGTCACGATGAATCAAACGCAATGGATCTCCACCTTGTAACGGCGGACGATTGTAAGCGGCATCAAGTGCAGATGCGACTGAAGAAATGGTTTCGAAAATGACTTTGCGCGGTATTTGCATTTTATGCTTGGCACAAAAATTGATCAGGGTTTTTAAGTCAACACCATTCAAGTACTCCATGATGATGGCACATTTTCCACCAATGGAAATGAGTCCTTCCACTTTGATAATATTGCGATGTTGTAAACGACCCAATACCCTAGCCTCATCTCGAGATCTTTTGATAATCTCGTCGTGATCAGCCCATTTTGCATGTAGTAATTTAATAGCAACGACTTTCGAAAATTTACTATCTGTAATAATTTCCGCCAGATACACTTTTCCAAATGTACCTTCAGATAGTTTTCTTAGAAATCGAAATCGTCTCTTTTCCATGCGATCATCTCAACAAAAGTGAAACATTGTATACGAACCTTGAAGAGATTCACACACCCTATATCTCATCCACCATAGATTAGACCAATATCCTATCACAACTGTGTAAGATTTTCTGTTTTCTAGCCCTTTTTTTGCGATTGAACACAAAGTTACTACTGACAAATCCCATCATCTCCATTGGCGACTTCAGTAACAAAATGTACGATTGCCAAATATTCTACGCTGCGACTTAGAAAGGTCGCCTGTTGCTCTTGAACGGTTTCCCAATCCCAAGAACGACCAGAACGCCCCCATGGCTCTTGTCTGGAAAGGACCATGTTTTCGTTACCTGATACAAATGCGATCGTCACCATCACAGTACTTGCTGGTAATTCTGTTCGACCCTTTTCAATGTCTTCATAGATTGTTTCAAAAGAAATGGCCGCTGTCCAAGCCTGTGGTTCAAAACTGTTGTTGGCCTTCGGGTCCCAAATCACTCGCTCACTCTTCTCTTCTAAAATCAAATACTGCAACCCTGCATAGCGAGGTCGTATCTCTTCGGTACGTGAACAAAAGACTTCACTCAAATCTTCTTCATTGCTACTTTTTAGCCGCGCGCGAATCTGAGATTCCATCTTTTCATAGCGGCGAAAAAACTTTTTGGCTTGTTTAATTTGCTCACTGTTCAATCCAAAGGCTTCGAGATTTGACTCTCGATTGCCTTTACTGTAAACCAAATCACCCAATCGATCATCATACTCTATTTCGTTGTCTTCAACCATTGCAGTTTCTACATGCTCTTTGGAAATCAAAAAAACATTTAAACCACTCATAAAGATTATGCCAACCAAGATCAGCCATGTTCTCATTGTTACCCAACGGTTCATAACGATGCCTTATCAGGAGCATGAACCTCTTTACAGTACCCCTGTAAATAATTCTTCCATTTTCCGAATACTTTGTGATTGGGGTAATTTTTGCTGTAATAACAGACGGCTAAAATGTGATAGGCAATGACACGATACCCATAATGCTGTGTTTCCATCGGCAAGTATGACTTGCAGTTGGGCTCATCACTGTGACACAAATTGTCTCCGTAAAAATGAGCACCGTGATTTTTGCGTTTGACATACCGTTGATAAGCCGGCAATACATTGCTCCGTTTCACCTTACCCAAATATTCAGAGTCATCATATCCAGCATTGTGCGCCAAAATGGTTGCTTGTACAACAGCACCACTCGCTGACAATTCTGCATCTTCAAACGTTTCTTTCATCAATGCCATCGCCGCCATTGTTGACCCTTCAATATCAACTCGATCGTCTACACGACATGATGATCCTTTGGAGTATGACCCAATCCGACAACTGGGCTCTCCATTTGCATTAACAGAGACATACTCTGCGTCTCTCTTGACCGAGTATGGAGGGGATTTTGCGGTAGGAGTCCAGAGTTTTCCTGTCAGACCCATTTGACAATCCCTTACCTTAAGCCCCATTCTATGACCTGTTTCAGGCATAAATTGCCAAATACCAGCAGCACAAACCGCCGATACCCGAATTGCATTGTATTGAGTTTCTTGAAAAGGAACACCTGCCAACACTTCTGGCAACTCAGCCTCTCTGAGTGAATCTACAACCAATGCATAATCTTCTTTGACAACATCCAATCGCTTCCAAAAACCATTCCAACTTGAGGTCTTTTTAATCTGGTTGGCCACGGCATTGAACAATCGCTGGTCCCACAGTTTAGGATTGCTAGACAACCCTGAGATTCGCACACCAACATCTTCCATCTTATCTGAATTGATGCGCATCACAAAGTCTTCAAATGGTGCTTGCAATCCCGCCAACACAGACGCTTCAACAGGTGCATCTACATCAACCAACTCCTCGTGGTCATAGCCTTCAAATTTCGGCCCAAGAATAGGAGGTGCCGGCTGAAAAACCTTCAGTACTTGCACCACCATGACAAGTACGGTCACTGAAATCATCCCGAACAAGGTTGGATAAAACCATACCGGATATTTGGCTATGCGAATCTTCTTGGCTTTTGTATTTCTGGCCAACGAAATATCGATCTGTTCCCCTTCACTCACTACAGAAGACAAAGCATCGGATTTCCAAGCAAACGTTTTGGCTTGCACAAACACAAACAGTACACCATGTCCAATCGGTCCAATATGAACAGCCACACCAGGCATCAAAGGAACCGGTTTGTAAATAGGGTCGATGCGACTCCAATCTTCACCTTCATGTGTTGCGACTCGAACTTCGTTGTGCTGAATGGGATGGATCATCACTTGATGTCCGGCATAGCACTCAATCCTTGCATGAATGGGCGCAATACTGGAACTTGGCAGTTGCATGCCACCAACACCAGGATTCGAACCAATACTGACTTGTGGACCTTTATAAATAAAGGGTTTGTGCGTCGGCATGCTACGTGACCGAAACAACACCTCTATGTCCCATCTTTCTTGCATCGTCCTACCTTAACACACTACCTGTGATCACTTCTTGCTTTGTTTCAAAATGATGGTGCAGGGCTTTCCTTCTGCATATACATCAAACAATACGTCGTGCACATCCATTCTATGATCATTAATATACACAGTCCATCCCGCACTGGTAATACGCAACCAAGACACCATGTAATCAATGATAGAACCCATTGATACAATCCAGTTCACTGGAGAGTTGAATCGAGTCACACCATCTGATGTATGAACCTCTATCGGCAACAGCAACGTCCTTGAAGGAACGGAGCCAAGCATTACGGATTGACGTTCAAAAGACTTCAATCGACGCTGGCCGGAAGTCAATTTACCTTTATGCAACACACGATAACAACTGGTTATGTTGCCGGACAAATCCATTCTCAACGGCAATAAACGATTGAGTAATAAAATCGCAACCAGCTGAGAGACTGTAATCTCTGGAGAGCACACCTGCTTTATACTTCCTCGACCAGAACCCAAAGATATTTTGTATTTTTGAGCATTTACGGTTGGAATATTCGATCGAAGAGGCACGGGAGAATCAAACAACGATTGTAAATCCATAAACTGTTGGCGAGAGTTCAAAGGAACAGAAGTGGACAAGTGTTCTTGAGTCTCCTGTTTCAGAGGGGCTTCAGTATTTTTAGAACTCGAAACTGACTCTGCAACCCCCGCGGTTCTTTTCAATGTAGGGTTCTCTGCTTTTGTCTTGTTCCTTTTGGTGGATTCTTTCGATTTCTTTGTATTCTTTTCTGTAGATGTGCGATTCGATTTTACGGTAGATGTCTGTTTTTCCATAGACGGTTCAGTTTTCTTAGGAGCGTTATTGGTCTTCGCAGAGGGGGTTGGACGAGTCATAATCGTTGTTGCCGAATCATCATCATCGTCCAACAACGCTTCTCCAAATACAGGAAGTCGCTCTTCAAGCACATTTGGAAAAAACGCTGGTGAAGATTCAGACTTTGACACAGATTGATTCGCTGGTGCAGGTTCGTTGTTCGCTTGTTTCACCGATGAAGACTTCTGTTGAGATTCTTGAATACGGGATGGTTGCTCAATGATGAGGCTTGAATCACTTTTACCTTGCACAGATTCAGATAGAGAGGCCATCAAAATATCTTTGACCGAAGAAACTTCTTTAATCGAAGAAACCGGCTGCTCCTGAATCGAATTTTCGAGAGGCTGCTTCTCTACGGCAGCTGTTTGTGTCGATCGTTTTGGAGCATTCAACAACGAAGCCAGTTTATTGGCTGTTGACTTCGAAGGTAGCACTGACGGGGAAGAAGACGATGACGTTTCTGATTCTGGTTCAGTTTTTTCCGGAGATGGTGTTTCTGGTACAGCATTTGATCGTGCCGGTGCAGTAAACAGAGACGCCAATTTCGCAGATTTTGCTTTGGACTTCCCTGTTGAAGATGACGATTCGATTTCTGAAGACTCTACAGGTGTTGTACTAGAAGAGACCACAGACTCGTTTGGAATCATCATATCAACTGGCTTGGAGACACTTGATCGCAATGCACTCAACAAGTCATTTTGGAGACCAGACTTTGGCTTTTCAGGCGGAGGTGCTTTGATCTCTGGCATCTCTGGTTTGGAAATACTAGATTGACGCAGCAAATCCAATAAGTTGGCAGAAGGTACTGCCTTATCTGAATCTACTGTTAAACTCGACTCTTCTACTGGTATCTCTGCAACAAGATTTTGTTTTGAGACACTGGGCTCTCCCAATGTCACCTCTTTTAATTTTTGCCGTTTTCGCTCTGCTTCCATTTCTAATATTTCAGGTGCAAGAGCATTCCTATCAAACATCGCAGTTGCAGCATCCAACATTTCTACATCTTGACTTTGACGCAAAATCTGCTGACTACACGCTGACATCAAATCAAATAATGACATTCCTTGAAGATGCTGATTGCGCAACAATGATTTCCCCGCAGTGATGGCTTCAGAGAGACTCGAAAATCGATCTTCAACATCCAATCGCAAGCATCGTTCTAGGAAATCATGAGTATATTGATCGAGCCACCCTGAAACCATCGCCTGATTAAGACGCATCGATACATCAGCCCGTTGCGCAGATTCTTGAATGGCCGATATTGAACCATCGTACATCGGACGTGTGGTCATCATCTCAAACCCGATTAACGCAACCGCAAACAAATCACTGGAGAAATCCTCCATTGCATCGACTTCCATTCTTTCGGGAGGTGCATAGCGGAAAGAATCTTCGGAAGGAACCAAATTGGGATTGTTTTTATAATCCAACACCTCCACTTGTGGAACTGCAAAACCAATGATTTGCAATTTGCCATCTGGACGAATCATCAATCGCCATGGGGTGAGTCCACCATGCGAGAAAATAGCATACTCTTCAGCTATTCGAAGAGCACCCTGTAAGACCTCCATAGTTTGTGTCATCAACTCCAAACCAGATCGTGGCCCTGGACTCAATCCCAAATCACTTGCCTGACGAATCAACTCTGCCACGGACTTACATTTTCCCGTTTCATAAATGAACGCACCTTCTTCATAGCCATAACTATGCAAAGGAGTGATACCCCTGGCAACAGGGCACTGTAAAAAACCCATTAAACCATCTAATGAGTTGGTCAAGGCGGAATGATTTCGATACTGTTCATAAAAAACAATTCCAACATAATTACGCTCATTGGCATCCAATAATTCCACCAATCGGGCAGCCGGACCTTTGTACCCACGTTGTACGTTCATTCCTAAAATCTCTTTTTGTTGGGCCATCCTTTCTTCTCCTTAACTCATGCACACTCTGTACATTCTACTTAAATCGACGCTGTGCATTTCATTCCACTTGTCAATGGAACTCCAATTGGTCATGTTATGGGTATCCTATTCTATCAAACTCTTGCAGTGAAAATTCATGCCGGCTGATGCACGACAACAACATCGCTCACTAGAACAGCAACGCAACAAACTCTCTGAACAACTTCAAGAGCAGATTCAAACTCCTGAACTATACCAAGAAGGGAGTGAGTTGGACAACTCCAAAGCCGCACAAATGCAAATGCACAGCGGAAACGAGGCCATACAAGACCTTCTAGATCAATTGAACAATATTGACTCTGCACTCTCAGATTTGGATATGGAAGGACAAGATGAAGATTTTGAAGAAGATGTCGAACTTGATGTAGAACATGCTGCCTCGATCAAAGGTGGCACTGATGATGGTCCAGATGGAGATGATGATCCATGGGCCCAAGAGTTCTTTCATGGAGGAGATGGTGATCCGATTTTGATCAAACGACGCCGAAAACGGCGAAAACGCATCACTAAAGTAATCGACTCCAAAGAATCGATGTCCGACAAACAATCGACCGCACCGCCACCACCAGTATTGGATGATATTCTTCCCACTCCACAGCAAGGACAACGTACTGGAGATTCAAGGTATATTGCACCAGAATTAGCCTTGCGCAAATTATCCTCACTGATCGGCCACTCTTTAAAACCTGAAGACCTACAATTTAGACAAGACGTTGACGATCCCATTCGCTTACCCGTCGAGATTGGAAAATTTTTAGACAGCGAATCTCAAAATGAGCTGGTCGCCTCTTGGGGAAGTATCCTTGGTGCACCTGATCCAAGTTTACTCACACCACAAGGAGGGTTCTCAACAGCAACAGGACGACTGGCATCATTGAGTATTTGTGCTGAAGCAATGCAAGGACCTCCAGAACAAGTGGACACCGCCGTCCAACTTTCATTACACCATAACGTTTGGGAACATTGCCGTGACATTGCAAAGAAATTGGCACATCGAGGTGAACTACATGCCCCAAAAATTGCACAGTACGCCCTTCGCGAAGATTCTCTACCAGATTCCAAAGGGCCACTCCCAAAACCAAATATACTCGGTGGTTCAGCATTGAAAAGACTGCTGCCCGCTGATATGGCATTTTTGAAACCAAGCCTGATGATATCACCTGAAGAAATCATCGAAGAAGACGACCTCTTGGCAAACTTAGACATAGTGCTGGCCGAATTTACAGGGAGCAATCCTTTTAAACCACCTTCCGCACCCATGATAACCTCCGAAACAATCCATCCTGCGTTGCAAGCAACCAATCAAATCTTAAATGCATTGGGCCGTACACAAGTTGAAATGGCTACAGCATCGGTTGCCGTACATAGAGTCAGCCCAACTGCTCCAATTCTGTCGATCCTAACCCACTGCGATGATATGCTTCGGAGCATTGCACGAAAAGCCATTAATGCAGGGAAACTTTTAGAAAACAGTGTTGATGAACCCTTGTTTGACCGTAAAAATGATCTTGAGAAAGCCATCTCAGAGATCATTGAGTGCCACAAAAGTCTACATTCTTTGAAACGTTGGGCTCTAATGACCTTTGCTTCCAGTGTTCAAGTTCATACCGAGAATATGCAATGAACATACAAACGGCTAGACAATGGATCGCCAGTGGTAAAAAGCAAAAAGCTTTACAGTGGCTTCAAACACAATCTGACAATCCAGATGTGTTGTTGTTGAAGGCGTTGTGTATGAATGAAGAAAAGAGCCTACATTGGCACAATGCCATTGAAGCGCTTTCTCAGTACCCATCCTCCAAAGATTTGTTATTGGCACTGGGACAAGGCATTGCACAGGCAAGAAAAGATCATGCCGCACTACTTCAAGAACAATATCTTCTTCGTGCGATTACAGTTGCTTCTGATATTAACAACCCAATTCAACACATTCATTGGATTTCTATTCTTGCAAATCTACATCTTCGACAGGGTAACCCTGAGAAGGCCCTCCCTTTTTTGAAACGATCTGTACAACTTTCCATTGCACATCAACACCACTTGGTCATCATCGCACAAGGATTGATCCTGATAGGACTTTGGTTTTCAAAAGGGGACATCAATAGAGTTTCTGCACTATCATTGTCCATCGAAGATGCCGCAATGAATCGACACAATTGGATAGCTCTGGCAACGGCAAGAAATACGCGTGCAAGCTGCCTCTTAATTCGAGAGCAACAATCCGAAGCCATCCAATTATTGTTGGAAACAGGAGATTTTTTATACTCCAAAGGGGCTGTCGCAGCCTTAAATATTGTCAAGGCTCGCTTGGGGGAAATACACTTACTTATCGGTAAGGAAACGGTTCGAACTATCATTCAACAACTTCAACACCCTGAGTCCTGATGCCCATCACGATTAATTTAGAACTCACAGATCACTGTAACATTCGATGTAAGATGTGCTCTCAATCGATGCGTAGTGATGCTCATGGTGCACCCAAGAAGTTTATGGATTGGTCTACGTGGCGACAAAGTCTACACAATTTAGAAGGGTTCCCCGACAAAATCCATTTGTGCCCTCACTGGTTGGGCGAGCCGACTCTACATCCTCGATTTGATCAGTTTATCGAATATGCATTTGCCATCAATCAACACAATCGACTGTTCGAAAAATTTAAGTTACACACCAACGCTGTTCAGTTTTCAAGAGATCGAGGACAGATGCTTCTTCAGTTAAGTCAGCTGCCTTTTGTCAATGCAAACACCTTTAACTTTGTACACTTTAGCATTGATGCATTCAGTGCTCCTGTATACAAAGAGGTCAAAGGACGTGCTTGTCGTGAACGGGTGTATCAAAACATTTTGGATTTTCTGATGCTCCGCACCGAATTGGGACACCAATACCCAAAGATCACGTTGGCCTTCGTTGTACAACCAGAGAATCATCACGAAGCGTTGGCGTTTCAACAATTTTGGAAACAAGAGTTTCAACGATTGAATCTTCCATTGCAACAATTTTATGATTGGCCCAGTGAAGAGTGTGACAATTTGTATTTTCGCCGACTCAACTGTGCCGATCAAGAACGTTCAGATGCATTGCACGCCAAAGTTGCCTTTGACTTGGGGTTGGTCAAAACCCTTGAATCGTCTCTCAAACACGATGGCTCTTTCTAGACTCAAAGTTCTAGGATTCGGCAACGAAATTAGTCTTGTCGGGTGTGCAATCTCAACGATGTGATATACTAAATTAACAACCGTTTAGATTACACACTATTGACTCCCTTTGTCGTAGGAGAATATTGCATGACTTCTGTTCATCGTCTTGGATTACTCAGTCTTTCTGTTTTATTGGCTTGTGGAGAAGAACCAGAAAAAATCGAACCCATTGTTCCTGAGCCGAACATTGAATTGAATATTGAAACCTTGGACTTTGGGGAACTGTTAATTGGTTCTTTATCGACTGAATCTGTTCGTATCCAAAATACTGGTGAAGATACCTTGGTTGTACAATCTATCTCTGCATTGCCACCGTTCACCTCTCCAAGTGGTGGAGGATTTGAGTTGGAACCTGGTGCAGAAACCAACATTACTGTACAGTTTATTCCGACCTCTTACGCTGTTGTAGAAAGTTCCTTAACAATTGTCAGCAACGATCCAGATGAAGGACAGTTCATTCTTCCGATTGTTGGAGCAACCATCACAGATGTTGATGAAGACGGCTTTGACACAGAAGATGCAGGTGGATTGGATTGTGATGATTCGGATGCCAGTGTGCATCCAGATGCAGATGACGAATGGTACGATGGTGTTGACTCCAATTGTGCTGGAGATGATGATTACGACCAAGATGGTGATGGATATCAAACCATCGTTTGGAATGATGAAATCGTCCAAGGTGGTGGGGACTGTCAAGACAACAATGCCAGTATGTATCCTGGTGCACCAGATACTTGGTACGATGGTGTTGATTCAGATTGTGAAGGCAATGATGACTTCGACCAAGATCGAGACGGTAGTCGTTCTTTATTCCATGGTCGTGGTTCAGATTGTGATGACATGGATCCCAATATTAATTTAAATGGTACAGAGGCTATCAACGGTGTCGATGACGACTGTGATGGAACATCCGATTTTCCAGTACCCGCTTGGAACTCTGACCGCATTATTACTGGAACATCCGCCAATGATCGTGTTGGATGGTCACTCACAACTGGGGATATCGATCAAGATGGTAAAGATGATGTCTTAGTGGGCATGAAAAGTTACCAAGGCAAAGGTGGCGTTGCCATCATGACCCAAAGTACACTGCCTGTCTTGTCAACATCTTCCGTTTCTGATGCCTACAACATCTTTGCAGGACAACTCAGCAATGACCAAGCTGGATTTGCCTTATCTTTCTTATCAGACACCGGTACAGGTGCTCCATCGTTGGCAATCGGTGCACCGGGCGCTTCTAGTAATTCTGGAAAAGTGTACCTCTTAGAAGGAGACGAGGCTGTCTACGGCGGAGATTTGGATGATGCTTTCTTGACCATTGAAGGAACCGGTGGCTCATACTTTGGCGATGGACTCACACAAGATATCGATCTGGATGGTGATGGACTCAGTGACATCTTTGGACATTATCGCAGTGGTAGCAACAACTATTACTGGTTGCTGTATGGAGATCCAACGCTGGCCGGCACAATCAGTTACACAGATGTCGACTTGAGAGTATCCAGTACAGGAACACATGCAAACGCCTGGCGTCATATGCCTTCTACTGGAGATTTGGATGGAGATGGAATGGACGATATCGTCTACTGCGATCACCGAACCACAAGTACCTCTTCCGGTTACCACATCTCTTTCGCAAATGTGATTTGGGGAGACAACAATCGATACGATTCTGGATCTTCCTCAGTCTCTATGAGCAGTGTTGCCACCTCTATCGTATCCGCAACAGGTTCCGGCAGTAGCAATTCTGATGGATATATGCTTCGTGCGGCCTGTGGAATTATGCCAGACTGGAATGGGGATGGAAAAGATGAGTTTTGGGCCTTTTTCACCCAATCAGATGATGACTTTACTGGTATTTATGTCTTTGATGGAGACTCCGATTGGAAAGTGAATGGAGCCGATCTAGACCCCAACGACGACGCGTCCTACTTCTTTTTGGTACCTGACTCCGGCGGTCCAGTCGCAAACTTCCGTGAAATGGGAGACTGGGACGGTGATGGGATATCAGAAGTCGGTATTGGCTTTGGTCAAGATGATTCCAACAATGGTGGTGGTAGAGTTTGGATGGTTTCCAGTCAAACACCTGGGGGTCTACAATACACCCAACAAGACTTAGCTGCTATGGTCATTGGGGATGATGAATATGGACAATCCACATACGGAAACGTCTTAAGTACCGTACCTGGTGACTTAAACAATGATGGTATGGCCGATTGGTTGGTAGCAGATTGGGGCTATTTTGGTACCAACAACACAACTGATATGGGTGCCCTGTATTTAACCTTTCAACGTTAAATTCGTAAAACACTATGAACATTATCACCCCAACAGCCGATCAGTTTTTGATCGGAGATGCGCCATACTATGCTGAGTGTGGTTCCGAGGTAGCCCTTTTTGAAGCCGCGTGGAAGCAAAAGGTTCCTGTTCTACTAAAAGGTCCAACTGGCTGTGGTAAAACTCGTTTTGTATCCTACATGGCACACAAATTGAATCTGCCCTTGATTACGGTCTCCTGCCATGAAGATCTCTCTGCCTCTGATTTGATTGGACGATACGTCATTCAAAATGATGAGGTCCTGTGGTCTGATGGCCCGATGACAGCCGCTGTACGCATGGGAGCTATTCTATACTTGGATGAAGTGGTTGAAGCCCGTAAAGACACCATTGTTGCCATTCATCCACTGTCCGATCATCGACGAAGTCTCTTAATCGACAAACTTGCTACTGTATTGGAAGCACCAGATGAATTCTTATTGGTTATATCCTACAATCCCGGCTATCAATCTTTGTTGAAGGAACTAAAACCATCTACCAGACAACGATTTGCCTCGATTGCCTTCGATTATCCGGAACAGGCAACAGAACAAGAGATCTTGATTGCTGAAACCGGTATTGAATCTGACATTGCAGATAAACTTGCTGCCTTGGCAACACGAATTCGTAAACTCACACACAGAGGCTTGGAAGAAGGTGCGTCTACGCGACTGCTACTCCACACAGCAAGACTCATTCAGGCTGGTGTATCGATAGCAGATGCAACCAATGCCACCTTGGTTGAAACCTTGAGTGACGATCCAGAAATGCAGAATGCTCTTCGAGATTTGATTGACGACTTTTTTGGTCGATAAATTCGCTAGGCTACGCCCTCGTTTTTACCAAGATGCATCTTTTTCTGATATTTCCATCACAACGTCATCATCGATGATGACTTCGCGTACGAACAAACGGGTTGCTTTGTATACCGTCTTGCTGTCAGGCTCCCACACAAGAACTGAGCCGTCTTCTTGTTGCTCAAAACGATACGTATAGAGTTCCGAACGACTGGCTGCTCGTGCCAAAGCCTTCTTACGTGAATATGGAGCACCCCATGCCATTTCTAGTTTCTGCTTAGACCAACCAATCTCAACAGCACCCGAAACAATTTCTTCACGTTCTGCTTCGTCATAACTATAGAATGTGTCCCACAATCCCAACTGTTTCAAATACGCGTCTCGTTCTTCACGAGTTTTATACTTCAAATACACTTTACGTTGATCTTGGGTCATATATACGCGCAACGCATACCAATGGTCAAACTCTTGGCTGTCCAATCTTTTCTGCAATCTCTCATACCCACATGCAGTGACATTCCAAAACCCAAACAGCACCAATCCTATCGTATTCATTTTATACTCTCCAAATTATTCTCAATCGCATACTGCTTGTAGTTTATGATACTTCTTATTTTTTGCCAAAGATTTTTGAAAAGAAACCAGCATCTTCCACTTTACTGCCTTGCACTTCTGCGAGTTGCCTTACCAAAGCATCCTCTTCAGGCGTCATTTTTGTGGGAACAGAAACCACTACTTGAACCAATTGGTCTCCACGACCGTGACGACGATTCACAAATGGGACACCTTTACTTCGCAACGTGAAGACCTTTCCAGAGGGAGTCCCTGCGGGAACATCCAACTCCGTTTCTCCATCAACTGTTGGAACTCGAATCTTAGAGCCCAAGCAGGCCTTTGGATATGAGATGGGAATAGAACACAAAATGTCATTGTCTTCTCGCATAAAGAAATCGTGTTCCTTAACTTGAATGTCTACATACAAATCTCCAGCCGGTGCACCAACATCTCCTTGATTCCCCTTCCCAGAAACTCTCAAACGATTTCCTGTATCCACACCAGCAGGAATACTCACTGTCACATTCTCTTCTTTTTTCACCAAACCAGAACCACGACATGGTGTACATGGATTGGCAATGGTCGTTCCTTTTCCACGACACGTTGGACAAGTTGTTTTAATACGCACAAACATTTGTTGCTGTAGTACCGCCCCCATTCCATTACAGGTGGAGCACTTAGACGTTTTAGAATCTGCTGAACCTGTCCCTTTACACGGGCTACAGTGCGTTGCTCTCGGAACTTTTATCTCCTTATCTTTTACACCATGAACAGCTTCTAGGAAATCGAGTTTCATACGGTATCGTAGATCTTGACCACGTCTGAGGCTAGAACGACCACCGCCGCCGCCACCGCCACCGAAACCACCAAAACCACCACCAAATATCTCGGAAAAGATATCAGCAAAACCGCCGCCGCCACCGCCAAAAATATCTTCATATGAAAAGTTTTGACCGCCCATGCCGGCATGACCAAACTGATCATAACGAGCGCGTTTATCTTCATCAGACAACACCGAATAGGCTTCTGAAGCTTCTTTAAACTTATCTTCAGCAGCCGGATCATCCGGATTTCGATCTGGGTGATACTTCATCGCCAACTTACGATAAGATTTTTTGATATCTGAGGGGGAAGCATCCTTGGGGAGGCCTAAAACCTCATAATAATCTCGTTTGTCTGACATTTTATCTCCATCTACATTCAAAGTGTCTTTGGGACATCCTTGACATCTTTTAACCACAAATAAAAAGGGGAGAGTCTCCCCTCCCCTTCTTTTTCTTCAACTCAAATCAACTCATTCAGGTGTAATATCAATGATATCATCATCACCACCAGCCGAATTCACCGGCTCTGCTGAACCAGCTGCAGGACCTGCACCCGGACCGCCAGCGGCTCCAGCAGCCTGAGCCGCTTGCTGAATGTTTTGCATCATTTGATTGAGTTGCTCACTGGCACTCTTCATACTCTCGAGGTCTTCTGAATCTTTTGCTTCACGAGCATCAGATAAAATAGACTCAAACTGCGTTGACATTTCTGCCGGCAAGTTCTCTTTATTTTCATTGAAGAACTTTTCAATCTGATGGATTTCAGAATCCAACTTATTGGTAGCTTCAACCAATGCGAAACGCTCTTCGTCAGCAGAGGCATTGGCTTCTGCATCCTGTTGCATACGTTCGACTTCTTCAGAACTCAATCCACTGGCATCTTCAATGGTAATATCTTGCGATTTACCCGTTTTCTTATCCTTAGCGGTCACCGTTAAAATACCATTTGCATCGATATCAAACGTCACCTCAACCTGTGGCATTCCACGTGGAGCCGACTCAATACCATCTAAACGAAACTGGCCGAGTAGTCGATTGTCTTTGGCGAACTTTCGTTCTCCTTGGTAAACCATAATATCGACAGCCGTTTGATTGTCTGCCGCTGTTGAAAAGACTTCACTTTTCTTCGTTGGAACGGTTGTATTTCGAGGAATCTGAACAGTACAGATACCGCCCATTGTTTCCAAACCAAGAGACAACGGTGTTACATCCAATAGCAACATGTCACCTACGGACTCATCCTTCGCCAAGATACCACCTTGAATAGATGCACCCAAGGCAACCACTTCATCTGGATTTACAGACTGATTTGGTTTCTTACTGAAGAAGTTGGTCACCTTTTCACGAACCAATGGTATACGTGTAGAACCACCTACCAAAATCACTTCGTCAATCTCTGAAGGATCCATACCTGCATCTTTCAAAGCCAAACGACATGGCTCCAAGGTACGATTGATTACAGGCTCAATCATACGCTCAAACTCTGGACGACTCAATGTTCGATCCAAGTTTTTTGGCCCCGTTGCATCGGCATACAAAAATGGTAGCGAAATTGATGCGGTTGGTGCTGAAGACAAATCTTTCTTTACTTGCTCCGCTGTTTGACGAATCCGCTGCTGTGCCATCTCTGACCCAGGCAGACTGAACAAGTCCAAACTGTGCTCTGTATTGAACTCTTTCAAAATCCACTCGATCAACACTTGATCAACGTCGTCACCACCCAAGTGGGTGTCACCGTTGGTGGATTTCACTTCAACGAAACCTTCATCAACCTCGAGAACGGAGATATCAAATGTACCACCACCAAAATCATATACGGCGATCTTTTGTTCTTCTTTTTGATTGAAGCCATACGCCAATGCGGCTGCTGTTGGCTCATTGATGATTCGCATTACTTCCAACCCAGCAATCTGACCAGCATCCTTTGTGGACTGACGTTGTGCATCATTGAAATAAGCAGGCACCGTAATAACCGCTTTAGACACTTCATGTCCCAAATACGCTTCGGCTGCACGTTTCAACTTTTGCAGTACCATGGCTGAGATTTCTGGTGGTGCATAAAACTTACCATCAATGTCAATGCGAGGTGCGTCATTCTTGTTCACGACCTTGTATGGCACTTGATTGGGTTCTTTTCCACACTCTGCGAAACGACGGCCCATGAAGCGTTTAATAGAATAAATGGTATTGATAGGATTGGTGATGGCCTGATTTTTTGCAGACTTTCCAACCAGACGCTCGCCGTCTTTAAAAGCTACGATGGAGGGGGTTGTACGCTCTCCTTCTTCGTTGATAATGACAGTTGGTTTCCCATCTTCAATGATTGCAACAACTGAGTTTGTAGTACCCAAGTCGATTCCGATAATTTTTTCACTCATAACAGTGTCTCCGAAAACATATTGATTTGTGATGATTGTTGATTTTTGGAGTGGACAACCCACATCCTTTTGGTTGACTTGAGTTTAGACACACAGATTTTGTTGACAAGGTAAATCAAAGTATTTAGCAACAAAATCTTATTTTTTATCGAACAACGTCTCGTTTAAGATCAAACATTCTGTACAATCTTCTCTTTGTTAAAATGTTGATCCTCCTATATGTAAGATCACTGTTGTGAATTTTTGAGCAACAAGATCTTTGGCTTTACACACTCTAAAAATAACCGACTCTCTTTTGATCTAAAAAAAGGGAAATGCTTGACGGACTGTTTTTGGTGTCTACTTCTTTCCCATTCAGGTATTTGACTCTATTCAAATTTACTGTACAACTTGTCATCTAAGAACTGTGTTTAAAACGTCTTTAATTTTTTATGTGAGGAATAATAACCATGTCATTCAAACCACTTTCCGACCATGTTTTGGTCGAGCAACTCGCTGCTGAAACACAAACTGCATCTGGATTGATCCTGCCTTCATCTGATGTTGAGAAACCACAAAGAGCAACCGTTATTGCAGTTGGTCCTGGACGTCGTCTGAAAGACGGCTCTCATTCAACAATGAGTGTGGCAGAAGGTGATGTCGTTGTCTTTGCAAAGTACAACTCTGGTGAAAAACTCAATCTAGACGGTAAAGAGTTTATGATCCTTAAGGAATCAGACATCTTAGCCAAAATTGTCAACTAAATACATATTCAATCATCCAGTCTCTATACAATAAAGAGAGGAGAACAACATGAGTGCAAAAGAAATCAAATTTCAAGACGATGCTTGGAAAAGTATCCAAATAGGTGTAAACAAACTGGCTCGTGCAGTAAAAGTGACCTTGGGCCCCAAAGGGCGAACTGTCATGATCAACAAAAGTTTTGGAGCACCATTGAGTACCAAAGATGGTGTGACGGTTGCTAAGGAATTGGAATTCAAAGATAAGTTTCAAAATCTTGGAGCACAAATGATCAAACAAGCGGCTTCTGAAACAAACGAAGAAGCTGGTGATGGTACTACGACAGCCACAGTTTTGGCTGAAGCCATTTTCAACAATGGGTTGCGCTCAATCATGTTTGGTGCAGATGCAATGTCTGTAGAGAAAGGTATCGCGATTGCAAGAGATGTTGTTACTGAATCTTTATACGCACAAACAACATTGTTGAGTGATGGTCGAAAGTCTGCTGAAGATGCTTCTTTACTTGAGCATGTTGCAACAATTTCAGCCAACAATGATAGACACATCGGTTCTAAACTGACCGAACTAATCAAAAAGGTCGGCGGCGACGGCGTTATTACAATTGAAGAAGGTGGCGATTCTATTGACACAAAATTCTTTGAAGGAATGCAGTTCGATCGTGGATACATTTCACCGCACTTCGTTCTTGGTGACGAACGCGCCAAAATGGAAATCGTATTGGAAGATTGCTATGTATTGGTCTGTGAAAAGAAATTGACTTCTTATGAAGAGATTTTGCCAATCATTGAAAAGGTTATTGCTGATAAAAGCGATCGAAGCCTCTTGATCATCGCCGAAAACATTGAAGATAGAGCATTGAGCTTTCTATTGCAAAATCGATTGGCCGGTAAAAAGTTTATTGCTGTAAAAGCCCCTGGATTCGGAGACCGTCGAAAAGCAATCCTCGAAGATCTTGCTACTGTGGTGGGTGGAACGGCTGTCATGAATGATACTGGCGTAAAACTTGAAGATTTAAAATTGAAAGCCAATACGGAAGGTACAGCACACCTTGGATTTGCCCATCGAGTAGTCGTAACAAAAGACAATACGACCATCGTTGAAGGTGCAGGACATCGTGATGCTCTACGTAAACGTGTCAAGCAAATCCGACAGGAAATGGCACAGAGTTCTTCTGAGTACGACAAAGAAAAGTTGCAGGAGCGCATCGCCAAGCTTACTGGCGGAACGGCTGTAATTTATGTTGGAGCACACACCGAAGCAGAGATGAAAGAAATCAAAGCACGGGTAGAAGATGCATTGAACTCGGTTCGTGCAGCGCTTCCGAAAACGCCACCAACAGATGTTAGCGAAAAGGAAAAGCGTAAGTATCAAGGTGGAATCCTTCCTGGTGGTGGAACTGCATTGTTGCGATCAGTACCTGCTTTGGATGCGTTACTTGCCGACAACTCATTTGATATGGACATCCTGACTGGTATCAAGATTGTAAAGGAAGCCATCCAAGAACCTATCCGTGCAATTTCTAAGAATGCCGGTGTGGACTCCTCTGTTGTGCTCAACAATGTTCGTACAAGTGAAGATAAGAACTTTGGATACAATGCCTCCAACAATACCTATGGCGATATGCTACAAATGGGCGTTGTTGATCCAACCAAAGTCGTTGTGACTGCATTGGAAAATGCCTCTTCTATCGCAGCTACATTGTTAACTTCTGGAGCAGCCATTACTTCACTACCTGAAAAGACCATGGCAATGGGTGGTGGTGATGACATGGGTGGAATGGGTGGAATGGGCGGAATGCCTGGCATGATGTAAAACACTCAGCATCTTTAGCTAATATGCGTCATCAACATTCTGTTGGTGGCGTTTTATTTTTTAGCAAAGATTGAGAGTCGCTGAACTGTATTAAAATCGGTTAAGGAAAACAAAAGGAGGTCAGATGCGTCTATTGCTACTGGGATGGGTTTTCTGTGGAATGAATATGGTTGGCTGTGTCAAACCAGCACCACCGGCTTTAACCATTGAAGAGTCCGTTGCTGCTCGAACGCATTTTGAAAGACACTTGTTGGCAATTGGAGCATCCTCTATTGGGATTCCTCATACAGGACTCAAAATGAATGGCAGTATGGAGATCATGGGACAAACAGGAAAAAACCTTTTTTCCATTGAACAAAAGATGCCAAATCTGTATTACATTCGCATCAGCCTAGCGGGCATCGGAGTCTTTGAGCGAGGCTACGATGGTGAAGAACTTTGGGAACGAACGCCGAGAGAATCTCGATTCTTAAGCAAAGAAGAAATGGTCGATTTAGAAGCAACCTTAGACTTTCAACGATGGAGCCATCACAAACAGTGGTACCCCACGATTCTTCAAGTTTTCGAAGTGGATTTTGGTGGTGAACTCTGTACCGCTTTGAAAGTTCAAACGCACCACGGACATAACGAGACACTCTTCTTTGCCAAACAAAGTGGTCTATTAATGGGAATTGAAAAATCGGATGGTTCTTCAATCGTACGATATGGTCAATATCTTTCACAAGGCGATATCAAAATGCCTACATATTGGGAAGAAAAGAATGCCGACGTCCATAAGATCTGGAGAGTAGATACACTTGAATGGGATCGCACTGAAGTCGACTTTCGTCCACCTCCAAGCCTACTGGAGGATAGATGATCTGGCGTATATTGGCCGTTGTATTGGCGGGCGCATCAATGCGACTCGTCTCTCCACCCGTGGGAATCTATGAAATCCACTGGTTCAATCTCATCCCTGCATTTTGGGCAATGAAAGCAGGCAACAACAAACAAAATGCATGGTTGATGTATTTGATGGGTGTTTCGCTGTTGGGATTCAATTACAATTGGGTTTCTGAATCGATTTTAACCTTCAGTAATCTGCCTGATATTGTAGCATGGACATGTGTTGTACTCTATGCAACAGTGTTTGCCATCCCCTTCTGGCTTCTGGGTTGGAGTGTACACTGGTGTCGTGAACGATTTGGACTGGGATGGCTGTGGCTGGTTCCTGGGCTTCAAGTTGCCATTGAGCAAACGTGGCCGGCACTCTTTCCATATTATCACGGAGCCTTGTTTTATCGATCTGATATCACCTGGCAATTTGCATCAATATTTGGTGTCACCAGCATTTCTTACTTGGTCTTCTTGACGAATGCACTGGGTGCCGAACTTTTCTTTGGTCGGCGTAACAACGATGCCCCCAGCATTCACAAACACCAGTTTTTTGCATTGGGAATCATCCTATTTCATTTGATTTTTGGATGGTGGAGACGAGATGCGGTAGAACAAACGCTCTCTGAATCTCCGACAATTCGCGTTGCAATTATGCAACAAAACGTCACGATGACACATAGACTCTCACGATCTCCATGGGTCGCCATTCGAGATTGGGGTAAACAAACCATGTCCATCTTGGATCAACAACCAGATCTGGTGGTATGGCCAGAAGGTTCATTGGGAGGGCCTGTAAATCCAGATGACGATAGACCAGCCAAAGCACTCGGTGGAAAATCACTCAAGCAATTCTTTAGTGAATTGGCCGATGAAAACGATTTCAATTTTCTAATCGGTGGTGGTACGATTAATTTTCACGATGAACTCGATGACGAAGGCTATCCAACCTATACAGCATACAACTCTTGCTATCTCTTCGATGACGAAGGAGAGATAACGGGTAGATATGACAAAATGGTCCCACTGCCATTTGGAGAGTACATTCCCTTTGCGGAAACATTTCCAATTTTACGAAAGTGGATCAAAGGCCCTGGTAATTTTAGAGCGGGAACGGAAGTCACCTATTTCAAGGCAAAGACCAAAGACGTAGAATACAGTTTTTCCACCCCCATCTGTTATGAAGCCATTCTAAACTATCAAATGCACAAAATGGCAGATGCGGATCTCTTCATCAACATCACCAACGACGCTTGGTTTGGCAAAACAGCTGCACCACACCAACATGCCATGCTTACAACAGTGCAGGCTATTGAGTGGGGACGACCATTGTTTCGACTTGCATATACCGGTGTATCTTTTGTTGTCGAACCCCATGGAAAAATACTCTATGAAACAAAACCCTTTGAAGAAGTCAGTCGAGTGGAAACCATTCGAATGGGTCAAATCAACACCATCTATCGACAAGGTGGATGGATCTTTCCTTGGTTGTGGGTTTGTTTTTGGGGCTATATTTTTGGATGGAGGATTGTAGAACCTCGCAGCTTGAGAATCTTTCGCGATTAGTCTGGTCACCTTTGATGGCGACCTCAAGTTCACTCAGCATACATCGGCTGGTTGTTTTCACTCTACAGGTTTCAAAGATGTGAATATCTATCGATCTCAAAGCGACCAGTGAGATGAGTGTGCAACATCAAATGTACCATTGAGATGAGTACTTGCAGTTAAACATCGGTGTTTAGAAAGCCTTCCTCTGCAAAAACCCTTACTAGTTCATCAAAAAAACAATAGAGATGGAGGAGACGCGAAATTGATGAAACAAATCACAAAGGAAGACAGTTTCTAACACTACATAATTAGTGTAGATTATCCAACCTCAAATGGCAAGAGCCTTGTGCCGATTTCCCATGTTTTTTATAAAAAACATTCTTCAAACGATCTTTCTTCACTGTGGTTTACGCTGTGGTGCCTGTGAAGACTCTTGTTTGTTGCGCAGTGTCTCTCGATGTAAGTGGGGTCTAGATACAAGAGTCTGGCAACGTTTCAACAAGGTCTTGGACTGAATCATCTGACAAAACTTTGTGGTGGTGGGATCCACCTTACGAGTGATCTCCAACCACAAATAGTCTCGCACACTGTCATTGGAAATCTCTTGTTGCATGATCTCCATTCCACGTTTGGGGTCTTTTTTATACACCTCTACAATAAAATGCCCCCAACAATCATCTTTGACATCGCCCATTTCCAACCCTGAACAATCTTCTTCTGTCGTCCATGCTTTGGTAGAAGATGCTGTACAGCCACTTAATACAATCGTCAAACATACAATAGCCAACAGTGTTGTTTTCATTTTGTCTATCCTTTCTGCCTTTAATGGAGCACAGTCTGTCGATTTCGACATGCCTAGTGTCAGTATATCAATTACCATTCTATATAAACCAATGTATAGTCAGAGTACCAAAATACCCAATTACAGTAATTGCAATTGAAATTAGTCTTGGTTCTATGCCAACAGGAGAACACCGTGGTTAACAATCTCTTTGGTGCTTTTACAGGAACAGGTGCCCCCTTTGCATATGCAATCGTGATCATATTTGCCTATGGGCTTACGATTTGGATTGAACGTGCCCGTTCTTTTCGACTGTGGAGTCTCAATGAGACTGAAATTGAATCTGCCATTTCAACTGGAGAATGGGATCGCGCTGTCACACTAGCTGGCGAGCATCCAAGTACTGCATTTATCAATATAGCGAAGGAGCATAATGCCCCGACTTGGGATGATATGGCTGTTGTAGCACCATTGGTAGAAAAGAACGTCACCAAACGCATATCTGCTCTCTCCATGGTTGCAAACATCAGTACAATGCTTGGTCTTTTGGGTACAGTTTACGGACTAATCTATGCCTTAGAAGGTTTAGACAACGCCAGTAACATTGAACGAACTGCACGACTTTCTGCCGGTATTGGAGCGGCTATGCTTACAACGGCATGGGGATTGATTGCAGGATTGCCAATGATGTTTGCCCACAACATGCTTCAACGTAAAAGTGATGAGGTCTTGGCAGACTGTCAGTCTATCGCCGCACGAATTGTTCAGTACAACAATCGTTCAAAATGAGCCTGCTGAACCCACATCATAGATTGTTCAAACGCTCTGCTGACGAGTCGGATGCTCGATCAGGATTTTTTGCCATGGCATCTTTGATGATGATTCTCTTGCCAACTTTGCTGATGGTGACCAATCCACAAAAAATAGTGACTGTTCCGTTATCGTTATCTCAGGCATCGGGAACGTTCACACCCACTCACACTGGAATAGTAGAGAGAATCTCCATCATTGCAACATCAACTGGGTTTCTTGTCGAAATGAACGTTCGCAAAAGCGATGTTTTAGCCGCTAGCGGAAATACAGAGTTGAAATCTTGGACAATGACGAATTGGGACAGTGTTCTTGCAAGATTGGGTGAAATTCAAAAGATTGATCCTGAGCAACACAAAATATATGTGCGCCCTACGTCAGAACACAATGCCCAAACTGTCATTGGGTGGCTTGACAGTCTACAACTCAACTTAACTTTTGAGAATGTGGTATTGGAGCACCCCGAATGAATCTATTCTCACATAGAACACAGCGTACGAATGGACTTGGAGTGGCAACCTTAGCACCCATGGTAGATATTTTTACCATCTTGGTCATTGCTGTACTCAAAGCATCAAGTCCTCAAGCGCCTGTGGTCTTACCAGAAGGTTCTATGGAGTTGCCCCTATCCAATCAAGAAAACATCTCGGTAGAGCATCTGGTTGTGGATATTGCCAAAGAAGGGATTTACGTAGATGGATTTCGAGTGACAGCACGTGAATACTGGGAACAAAGTGAAGACATCTTAATATCAGAAGTGTACAGCAGTCTTCAACAGCACGCCAAAAAAGATGTCAAGATTCGAGTGGACAAAGATGTCCCTTGGTCTTTGATCAGTAAAACCCTACATACTGCACAACAGGCCGGCTATGAAGATATTGAGATGCTGGTAATTTCAAGTTCTTCTTTATAAATTGAGAAACCAGAATGAAACTGTCTGATGTGGATGTATGAATCTACAACAATCGTAAACCTTTAGAATTAGGACACAGTGAACATTGCTTCACACCAAATACCCTGGCGTGTAAATTCATAGTGAACAACCTTTTTAGTTTCCGATTTAGTTTCCGAATCAATATACCGAATCCAAAAATATGGCAGGCCAATGAAAACCATCGTATTGTTACCACTTTTTTTATCTGTAGGGTGTCTTGAACCTACAAAACTGGGCCATATGCCTTTATGTGACTCAGGTTTATCCACTGAACTTGAATCTGTAGAAGCATCTTCTGAATCGAAACAATTGCTCTCAGTGGATACCACTGATGGTCAGGTGTATCAGATTGATCCCCAAAATGGCTCCACCCATCCGATCGCATCGGTTTCTATGGAATACCAGATCAGCACGATGGATGTCAATGAAAATGGCGTGGCTTACGTGTACGACCATACCAGTCAAAAAATTGGAATTTTTGATCCTTGTACTGGTGAACTGGAACTTCTCCCAGAAAGCAATGAAGATCACGTGATCTGTGGTATCTCTTTTGCCAACAACGGTACATTGTATGCAATCGACAGTAAAAATGACCTCTTGGTGAAATACAATCTAAACACTGGAGAAGCAATACCGATTGGGGCACTTGAGATGAATATTGGTGCATGTGGATTGGCCTATGATTCAGATGCAGATATTCTGATTGGCGCCACGGCATCAACCAATGAGATCTTTCACATCAACATCTATACAGGCACGACAAGCAACCATATAACAACAGACGCCCCTTTTGAAGGTGTTGGGATTGAATATGATGAGGCAACAGACACTCTATTGGCGTCGACGAGTGATGAGTTGTATTCTATAGAACCCAACAATGGCACCTCTGTATTTTTGGGTCCATTGGAAGGACACATTGATGATTTGGTATACCATCCTGAATGTCAATGACAGTCGTTTCGCCCTGGGATTGTGTGTTGAGCAACGATTCCGTATCCTGAACTACAAGCGACCACCTGAAACAAATCGACGACACTGAGCATTCAGGTCTGTACGCTGAACCTGTTCACAGATTCTGAGGCCCCTATCGATATCGAACCGACGTAGATTGTAGGCAATGCCAAGTAAACAAGAATCTCGTTCTTTACCAGACCGTCTACAACTTGGAATAAAATCTTCCTCAGCAGTCTCAGATGCACCCCAGCCCAAACCGTGAATACAATTTTCTCGATACAAATTCTGCGGACCGGAAGGGACTTGATCACAAGCGTCAAAAGCAGCGTCCACATCTACGCGAGCCAAATACTTTCCAATGCCATGCCAACAGGTTTTTCGAGTCAACAAATCGCCTTCTTCTTTGGCACAATGTTCCAACGCCAGCCCCACATTGACCACGGCAATTTCTCCATTGACATCATGACGGCAAAAATCACGCCACTGTCCTGCATCATCACACAATCGAAAAGCCCACGGTGAATCAACGGTAGAATAAGCTAAGGCAATACCGAAAACACATTGATCTCGCCATTTCTTTCGTTCAATTGTGGGGCACAAAGCCAAAGATTTATCTCTATCGACAGGCGAATACAGTTCTGCGACATCAGCCATACACTCCCATCGCATATCCTCACTCATAATTTTACTGCACACTTGATTCGCACCTTCAAGATCTGTTTGTGCTTGTTGCCGCGCCAATTGGTGAAAACAAATATCTTTAAATTGCTCCGGACCATTTAGACAAGCGGCTTCTGTATACAAAACCGCCTCCCCTTCCCCCTTGGACACTTCTTGAACCCCTTTCGGTTTTGGTGGTACTGATATCAACCGCTGAGGTGTATTCTGAATAGAAGGCAACAGGTCTGGGAACTGCCACTGCAATAGCTGGATTCCAAGCAAAATTACCGTCAAACAAATGGAATAGAGTCGCCAAAAACTTGTCATGTTCTCCCTGTCCTTGTAATTACCTTACTATGCTTTTTACACCATTTATGCACTGGAAGAGTTCTCTTCACTCTCATACCCCACTTAATATGCTGCTATTCATGGGAATTGGACTGTTGTTCTTTGGCTTATTGACGGGATGCCAACAAGACCTCCCCATTCCAACAGATCCGCCATCTAAAGATCCCTCTAAGCAGTGGCAGACGTTGATAACACAATCCACTTCTGATGCTGGGATAGATTGGAACCATATTGAAGCCAATAAACAAGTCCTTGAGCAATATGTTGCATGGGTTGGTACAGTAGGACCACAAAGCAATCGCCGCACCAAAGAACGGTTTCCAAGACGAGGAAGAGCAAACTACAAACTCGTACATTGGGTGAATGCCTACAATGCTTGGATGATCTACAGCCATCTTCATCACCAACAGCCTACTAAAATGACAGATGTAGAAGTATCGTTGGGCTATATGTCCGGACAACGGGTGTACATCGATGGCGAGTACACATCGTTTTCTCATGTGAAACACGAACGTATATTGGCTGACTTTCAAGATCCCAGACTCCATTTCATGCTCTATGATTTGGTCGAAAACAGTCCCTCATTGCAGTTTTGGTCTGCCTTAACGTGGAAAAGTACAGTCGAACTGTCAGCACGAAAATTTTTATCTTCTGGAAAAGGAGCCAAGAACATAGAAAACAATTGGCTGTTTCATCCCATGTTTAAAACATATGAAAAAGATTTTCTAGATTGGAGTGAACACAACAGTCTATGCACCTATCTAGAACAATACAGTGATGGCCCTCTCAAGTTGTGGCTTCAAGATAAAGAAGATCTCGGCTGTGCACTAACGTTCTTTGAACACAGTACACAGATTCAACTTAGCCCCAAAGGCAATTCGCCATCACAAGATTAAACTGTTAAGAATTGGGTATGCACGTCACAGAGGTACGCATGACTCGACAACCCAAACCATCATGGCTCAAAGTAAAAGCCCCCGGTGGAGAACGCTATCAGCACATCAAGAAACGCGCTCGACAATTAAAACTGGCAACCGTATGTGAAGAAGCACAATGTCCGAACATTGGTGAATGTTGGAGTGGTGGAACGGCTACATTTATGGTCATGGGTGAAGTGTGTACGCGTGGATGTAGATTTTGTGCGGTGCAAACCAGACGCAAAGGGGTGGACTTAGATCCGAACGAGCCTCTCAATGTCGCTCAAGCCATTGCAGAAATGGAACTGGATTATGTGGTCGTTACCAGCGTAGATCGAGACGACTTAGAGTTACAAGGAGCAGATCATTTTGCTGAGTGTATTCGTGAAATCCGCAGACTCAACCCACAAACTCTCGTTGAAGTGTTGATACCAGATTTTCGTGGTCGCAAAGATCTATTGCAAATGGTTGTGGATGCAAAACCCGATGTTTTGGCACACAATATTGAATGTGTAGAACGATTGAGTCCAAAAGTTAGAGATCCAAGAGCAACCTATGAACAAAGTATGCAGGTGCTTAAAAACATCAAGCAAATGGCACCAGACATGCATACCAAATCAAGCATCATGGTTGGTGTCGGTGAAACGACAGAAGAAGTTTTGGCAAGCATGTTGGATCTTCGTGCTGTCGGAGTCGAATTTTTGACAATTGGTCAATACCTCCAGCCAAATAAAAAATTACTCAAAGTCGATGACTTCGTTCACCCTGAAACATTCGCTGAATACGAACGCTTGGGACTTAAAATGCAGTTTACCTATGTCGCCAGTGGCCCGTTGGTTCGTTCTTCGTACAAAGCTGGTGAGTTTTTTATTGCCAACCATCTCCGTAAACAAGTTGCAGATGGGTCGGATACCCCATAGATAATTGACCACAATACAAGAATTTTCTTCATTTGGATGATGGTATGACTCTTTTGGAATGGCTCGAGCAAACTCCCAATGCCCAACTTGTTGGGGAGTGCTTTGCTGTGCGAGATGACTTGACACACGCCACCGCTAGATTGGGTGAGCGAGCGCACCTACTTCCGATAAGTGATGATACTCTGTTGAACGTCTCCTTGGGTATGGCATTGGATGGTTCTTTACCGGTTGTTGAATGGCCCACTGCAAATGTATCCAACATCGCTTCTTGGCTTAAAACAATCCCTGCAAACGAAAACCATACCGTATCAATGGTCATTCGAGTTCATGTTCATCAAGAGACCGGCCTAGACTACGATACGCTACAACATCCCCTTGTTGAGGTATGGTCAGTACTGTCAGACTCTATGAGATCTGATGCACTCGCACGTGCACAATCACATCGGAAAATTGTCATCCTTCTTGAATCGGCAACTTCCATCGCATGGCACAAACTAGAAGGTCGCTCTCTTACCGCTCTTACATCGAGCAGTGACTACAGAATCGAACACGCTCACTGCGTTATCGTATCAAGCAACCTACACGCAGACATTGTACAAAGTAGCATCGACACCTTAGCAGAAGATGGTATTCGGATTCACTGGGTTGAGCAGCACGCGCTTTCAGGATTTGACGATACAGCTCTGAAAGCCGTTTTTGATGTGGGACGCGTTGTGTGTGTTGGATTACCGATATCTTGGCTATCCACACTGGTTGCAAAAGCTTTTTGGAGATTGGAAAGTGAGCCAACATTCTGCGCTTCGAATACTCCTGCGATACAACAAGCCGTCTACACTTCTTTAGAGTCCTAAACGGACGATTAAATCAACTTTTATCCCTCTGTCACAAGGAATCACATCTATGTCGTATACTTTTGAATTGCCCGAAGTGGGTGAAGGTGTCACTGAAGCCGAACTCGTCAAATGGAATGTCTCTGTTGGAGATGTCATCGCGCCAGATGAAGCTGTCTGCGAAGTCATGACCGACAAAGCCACCATGGAAATCAACTGTCCTGTTGGTGGAACCGTTGTGGAAGTGTGTGGAGAAGAAGGTGATATTTTACCTGTGCACACACCGCTACTCAAACTGTCTCAAGATGGATCTGTACCAGCACCCACACCAGCAAAGGACACCACAGCAAAAACGGCGCCCGCTCCTCAAATGGCTGCTCCTGTACCAACACCCAAGCCTTCTGCACCGACTTCCGTACCTGCACCAGTCCAAACAAGAGCACCAGCACCGAACCCAACCGGAAAAGTATTGGCTTCTCCTGCAGTTCGAGCTTTTGCAAAAACGCAAGGCCAAGATCTGAGCAACATCTCGGGTACTGGAAAAGGTGGTCGCATCACACGCAACGACATTCAAAACAACATGAATGCTCCTGCCAGTCACACTGCACACATTAAAGTTCCACCGGCTGTTCGTGTTCAAGCATCAAAATCCGATCAAGTTGTAAAAATCGTCGGATTGCGTCGAAAGATTGCAGAAAAGATGTTGGAATCGGTCCAACGTGCACCACACTTTACCTATGTAGAAGAAGTAGACATGACAGACTTGGTTACCATGCGAGGTCAACTAAAAGGAGTGGCTGCAGAGTACGGAGTGAAACTTACGTACATTCCATTCATCATGAAGGCCTTGGTTCAAGTCTTCCATGAGTTCCCAACCGTGAATGCGGTCATGAACGAAGCAGACTTCTCTATGATAGTTCGAGGCGAAGTCAACATTGGAATCGCCTGTGATACGCCTCAAGGATTGTATGTTCCCGTCATCAAAAACGTGGAACAAAAAAGTATTCTAGAACTGGCTGCTGAAATTACCGATCTAACAACTCGAACTCGAGAAGGAAAAGCACAGTTGTCAGAGCTTCAAGGCGGTACTTTTACGATCACATCCGTTGGAAACATTGGCGGAAGATTTGCCACACCAATCATCAACAATCCTGAAGTCGCCATCTTAGGTGTAAATCAAATCCACGATAGACCAATGGTTGTCAATGGTGAGATTGTTGCCCGCAAAATGATGTATCTATCGCCAAGCTTTGACCATCGCGTCATCGATGGTGCCGTTGCTGCACGGTTTGTATCTGCATTGAAAGCCATTCTTGAAAATCCGGCCTCTTTATTGTTGAGTTTACGATGACCCTAGTAGAGATTGAAGAACAAGCATTACAGCTAAACCCTCAGTATCTCGCTGAGTTTGGTGGGGTTAGATTGGGAAAACTGGCACCATACATTGAGTCTGCTGTCGGAGCGATTTCGAAACGCAACTGGATATCTGTCGGGCAAAGAAGTCAGCTGGTTTCGTGCTTAAGAGGCGCGTCGATTGAAAGTCTGGGCAATGGGTCAAACAGTTATAAGGTTGCCCCAACGATTGGAACTCCAGGAGATCGTGCCTTACAGAGTGTTGGATTGGCAATATCATCAAAACGACCTGTACTGTGCATCCTTGGAAACACTGCCCTATCAGATGGAAAGTTCTTTGAAGCCTTGAATGTAGCAGCGCTAAAACAATCTCCAGTCTTATTTCTAGTATTGGAACGCCAAACATCATCCATGCCCATTAGCAGTGCTCTCAGTACTTCCATTGACCAAATCGCAGGAACACTGGGAATGAACATACTCCTTTGTGCAGATACGAAAAGTCTTGAGGCCCAAGTGAGTGCATTTGATGGTAAACAAGGACCTGGTTTGATTCGAGTTGATATTTCCTAAAGATGGAACCACACTTGCACTCTTGGACACCAAATGTGTCCACTGAGGCCATTTGGAAGTCTCTGTCTCGAGAGTCCTTTTGCGCCATCTTTGATGTTGACGAATGGCGGATTGGAGCCTTATCCAGTAGTTCGGAATGGTGGTATCAAGGGCCAGAGTGGACGGATCTTTCTCCATTTACAGCACCACTCGTACAGTTGCCAAACAACCATATAGCCCCTCCACCTTTTCTAGAAGGGTTGCTGGCGATCATATCCTTTGATGGATTGCTCCACGGGTGGATTGCAGATCACAGTATGGCCTATCATAAGCCAAGCAATCAATGGTATTTTTGGGGTACTTCTGAACAGTTTCAGACGATATTATCAATGATTTCTGAAACTCAATCACACAGTTCTCAAATCGCACAACAAGATTTGGTCGGCCATTCGATGACGCAAGCCCAATATGAAAATACCGTCACAACAGTACAAGAAGCAATCAAAAATGGCAATGTCTACCAAATTAATTTAGCGCACCGAATCGGTCCGTATACCATTGCAAATCCCATCACAACATGGCTCGATTTGACAGATGACAACCCTGCTCAACACGCATGCTTTTGGAAAACGCCTACTGAAATACTGTTGGGCAACTCACCAGAACTCTTTTTGAAATTTGGAGCAAATGGGGCGGTAAGTTCTGTACCCATAAAAGGGACACATGCTGATATAGGGAACCCACAAGCACATTTTGAACTGTGGGACTCTCCCAAAGAACATGCCGAACTGACAATGATCGTAGACATGATGCGAAACGACATTTCAAGCATTTCAGAATATGGGTCTGTCTTTACAGAACATCGTCAGATTAGACGCTGTGGAGATCTCTTGCACGCAGAACAAAAAGTGATGGGTCAACGGAAATCTGGCATGTCCATCTTAAAAGCCGTTCACGCTTGTTTCCCTCCAGCCAGTGTCACTGGAGCACCCAAAGAGGCTGCATTGTCATACATTCGCAACCTTGAACCGGTAAACCGCGGTTGGTACACAGGCAGTTTTGGATTTGTAGACAAACGAGGACATTCTGAATGGAACGTGATCATTCGAACGCTACAAGGCAAACAGAATAATGACGGCTCTATGAGTGCATACCTAAACATAGGGGCTGGCATCGTCTACGATTCAATAGCCGCAGCCGAATGGTTTGAAACCATGAACAAAGGTCGAGCAATTGAACGAACACTAACGAAAGAGACCAAAGAGACCAAAGAGACCAAAGAGACGTAGAACACCATCGAAACAGGACCAACAACAAAGAAATTATAGCAATAGCCAACCAAGATCAGATTTCAAACGGTCTAGTGATGACAACCATCGTACGATATAGCCTCACTTTATTGCTTACTGTGTTGCTTACTCGCATCCCCAAAAGACGGATACGCCACCACCATCCAATTCCTCATCGTCTGCATAGGGTGACCCAATAATCACCTCTTCTATACCAGCACCATCCAAATCACCAACCGTCAATCCAGTACCCAAAGCATCATACGCAACGGATCCAACCAATGTTGAGCCTGAGGATTCACTAGACAGTATCGAACCATCCAGACTGTCTTGCCAATCTTTACCAAAGAACAACTGTACAACACCAGCATCGGCCAAATCGCCAGAATCGTGCAATGGTGAACCAATCAACAAATCTGAATATCGGTCACCATCCAAATCACCAACAGAAAGAACTTGGCCAAAGAACGATTCTTGCTCTGAACCAGCAATCGTCAATGCTGCATCCGAAAGTGAAAACAATGACGCACCAGAATTGATGGCGTCCCATGCCTGAGCACCTGTAACAATCGATACCTTTCCAGCGTTGTTTGCCACATCATCGTTCCAACTAGAGGAGATCACCATATCACCTCGTCTGTCGCGATCGGCCTTAGGCATGGTTGCGACACGTCTACCGCTCCAGTCACCCTCAGCAGAACCAACCATTTTCAAATCAGCACTGGAAAGAGACACTGTACCCGAAGACATCGAAGCACCTAGAAAGAGGTAGGTGGCTCCTGCATCATTTCCATTGCTGTCGTGATTGCCAGCACCGATTATAATATCAGACAAACCGTCTTTGTCGACATCAATATTGCCGGCAACTGAATACCCTGAAAAATCGTTTTCGGTTTCACCAACAAAGGTAACATCCGCCACTTCGATC
>Ga0206130_10001221_pt1 | contig 38480 bp, 31 predicted proteins | sample Helgoland_Spring_9_FD_148637 | JGI IMG/M metagenome (GOLD analysis project Ga0206130, IMG submission 148637) | Pelagic subsurface seawater microbial communities from Kabeltonne, Helgoland, North Sea - Helgoland_Spring_Bloom_20160512_1 | ecosystem: Environmental > Aquatic > Marine > Epipelagic ...
ACTTCAGCAGTTCATTACCATAGGCTTCAAGAAAGGTACTTTTACCTACGCCAGGCACGCCTGTTACACCTATGCGAAAACTATTTCCAGTGTAAGGCATCAATTCATTTAAAAGCGCACGAGCATAATTCTGGTCTGCTGCAGTATTACTCTCAATCATCGTAATACCTTGCGCCAAAGCGGTTCGATTACCTTTAATAATTTCCTTTACTAATTCAGTCGAGGTGCGGCTAGTCCTCTTCCCGGTTTGCAAACTAGGGTTTACAGATGGAGCTTCCTTTACCCCTTTACTAATGTGTAATGCTTTTTTAGCCACTACGCCTTATCTATATAGGTTTGTAGATATTCAAAATCTTTTGAAAGCACACCGTTTTCACATTCCGTTGCCTGGTAAAGTATGTGGTCTTTATCTCCGTCAAAAAGCGCTGGAATAACATGCTCCATTAAATCCGATCCAAAGCTCAACGATGCATCCCTAGGCAACTCACATGGAAGGTTATCCACTGCCATCACCCCTATTGCTTCCGGATGATTGTGTGGCACCTCATTCTCTTCAGCTGCCAAATAGCCATAGAAGGGTTCAGCAATAGTTGAAGCCCGGAGCGTAGACGCCACAGGACCGTCTATATCGCAACTGATATCCGCTACATAAGTGATCGCAAAATCTGGCTGCTTCGCGTCCACTCTCGAAAAAATAAACGGCGCACGACTGTCGTAATAATGTCCCGCGATATACAGCTTGGCATATCGAGCATAGCCCATAAAATCACTTTCAAACCCGCTTGGATCTGCAAAGAGTGACTTGCGATCGAAAGGACTTCCATCGCTAGTTTTATAATAGTGTTCAACGTCTAACTGACTCCAGAAACAACCTTCGTAATTTTCAACATCTTCTGGTGCAATTTGCGGAATTCCAGCAGCCTTTAAAGTCTCTACCGCACCGCTTGCTACGCGTCCTTTCCCTGTAAGAAGGATGCGTAGATTTGCCGGCCAATCAACACCCTTGAGTTGGTCAAACATATCTTGCATATCACGACACTCATGTGCGGGCTTAAGTGCAAATTGCCCATATTTTTCACCCCATCCCCGAAGGCCATTGTAGGCACCAACCAATCCTGCAAATCGGCCAAATGCCACCACACGATTTCCGTTTTTCTTGAGCAATTCGTAATCAATCAAGCGAATATTTCGTTCGACACAGGCTCGCAATAGTTTTGCGTTGTAAGGCTGTTTCTTGTAGGTATGTGAAAAAAAGAAATAGGTTTTGCTTGGAATTAAATCTTGAATCGGCACCTCTTTGACACCGAAGAGCACATCGCAATCGAACAGATCTTCTTGTAAATCAATGCCATGTCGGACATATTCTTCGTCCGAAATAGCCCGTATCGCTGAGGGCTGAACCACAATTTCACACTTAAATTCATTTTTTAACTGCGCAGCGTGTTCCGGAATTAGTGCAACGCGCTTATCTACTGGGATCTTACCCTCTCTTACTATACCGATTTTCATATGCTTAAAGATAGTAATGATTTTAGCGTGTATTCGCACAGTTCCTTTGTTGATGTGCACATAATTGGCATAGAATTCGCGTATCTTCGCGAACCACATCTTTTTTGGGGCTGACTGGTTTTGACAGCAAGCCGAAGGTTGATGTAAGCATGTCGAGCGCTGAAGGGGCAGCTCGTTAATACACCGCTTCATTTTTTTATAACTGGCGAAGATTCTTACGCTTTGGCCGCTTAATCTGACAGGATGTCGATTTTGCTAATCCTATACCAGGTATAGGAGCTGAACATCTCGCAGGAGCCCCCGTCCTGAGGCGACTGATCACGAGGTGTAGAAAATTCAGGAATGCAGTTAGTCTTTGCTTCGCGGACTAACCTAAGTCTAGAAGATAAGCCGTGATTAGGGTGCTTATGCTCAGAGATCGGTCGAAAATTCAATCATAAGATAAGCATGTAGAAAGCCTCAGGCTTCCTTGTTTGGACGCGGGTTCGATTCCCGCCAGCTCCACTTGGTAATCGAAGCAACAGAAAAAAGCCAGCGCAATTTCATTGCGCTGGCTTTTTTTAGCTGTAACGCCAAGCTTACTCAAACGAGATTCAATAGAAGACAAGAGCAGAGATTCTGTATCAAAGCATGGCATTAGTTCCTTATTTTTTGAATCGTTAACCTATGTTTATCGTATCTTGACTGCGTTATCTAGTATGAGTGAAATACTATTGAACATTCTTACTTTAAACCTCTAATACAATGCGTTTGTACTTGCAAAAAATAGCGCTCGTCTTGATCTTGATTACTTCCGGATGTACGCAATTGGAAACTTCTAAAACCCCTGTTGCCCAGGAGACTTTTAGAGGCTTCTTATCCCACTGGAATCTAATCTTAGGAAACGGCGAGAATATTAGTGCTGTTGAAACATTTGAAGATGGTCGCTACTTTTATAAAATAAAGGAAAATGGCAAAGCTTGGTTAGCGTTTAAGACACCAAACGGTGGTAAAACACATGGCACCTCAAATAACACTAGGACAGAACTGGCTCAAAAATTGAAATGGGATACAAATGGGCCTTCAGTGCTTTCTGCAACTGTTAAGGTGATGGCTGTATCAGAGACTGGTAGAAATGATGCAGCAGCATCCCACTCCACAGTTATAGGTCAAATCCATAGTGCCGATGGTTTTGAAAATGAGCCACTAAAAATATTTTACAAAAAATACCCCGGACATAAAAAAGGTTCAGTCTTCTGGCATTACGAGATTAATCCAGCAGGAGAAAATAATGACAAGCGCTGGGATTATAGCACATCAGTTTGGGGTAATGATTTTAGCGTGGTGGGGGCATCTGCCGACGACGCTCCAGCAGAACCTCAGGACGGTATAGAATTAGGAGAGGCTTTTAGCTATTCCATTACGGTTGAAAAAGGTGAAATGAAATTGATTTTCAAGTCGGACGAACACACCACTAAAATTTTCACTAAAAGTCTCATAGAGTCAGATTACACGCAGGATAGCGCTATTGACTTGCAGACTAAGAAGATGTTTTTTCCTTTAGGTCAGAACGGAATAGAGCGCCAGGATGCTTACCTAAACGAAGGACTATTCTTCAAAATAGGCGCCTATAACCAAACCAATGGAAAACCATATGCGTCTAATCCGAACTGGTGTTCAGATGCAGAAACGTATGAAGGTAATTTATCTCGTCAGTACAGTACAGGTAATTTTACGGAAGTGTGGTTTACGGATTTCACTCTTACAACTCCTGAAAACTCAATTTCAAACAGAAACTACTTTTTACAAAATGACCATTACTAAGTCAACCATTTTGACACTATTCTTAGCGTTGTCTTCTCTTAACTGTTTCGGTCAAGTTACTCTCAGCGCTGACGGACCAGGCAATACGTACAATTTGATAACAAGTGTGCTTGCACCTGGTTACAATCCTATCGAAACCCCTGACTGCAATCACACAAATTTTGGCAATCATATAGATGAATTATGGGATTCTATATTAGGAGAAAACGTATTTCGTTTTCACATTCACGTCAGCCCCGATAACGACAGGTGCATAAATTTTGATAGACAACGAAACGAAATAAAATCTTACGACAAGTCTCCAAACAATTTAAAAGGCACCCAGGGCGAGATCGTTGAATACCGTTGGATGTTTAAATTACCGGTAGGTTTTCAATCTTCACCTAATTTCACCCATATACACCAGCTGAAATCAGTAGGAGGAAGTCTTTCAAGTATGCCCATGTATACGTTGACGACTAGAAAAAGTAATCCTAATCGTTTAGAATTACGGTATGCAGAAACGGATAGCCAAATCACCCTGGCACAAGAGCCTCTTGCGTCATTTTTAGGTCACTGGCTTACTGTAAAAGAAACGATTCAATATGGTAGTTATGGATCGTACTCTATTGAGATTTCAAAAGTTAGCGACAGTACCGTGCTATTCAATTATACCAACGACAGCATCGTTAACTGGAGAAGTGGAGCAGACTTCGTTCGACCGAAATGGGGCATCTATAGAAGCTTGATTAACAGTCAGGATTTAAGGGATGAACAGGTCCGATTTGCAGATTTCACCGTTCAGGAATTAGGTTCCGTAGCTATTCAAGAAACTCATGAACAATCAATTATTACATTGGAGCCTAATCCATCGAACTCCATCATCAAATTTTCAGGGCTTCCTCTAGAGCATTCGATATTAACTGTATACAATAGTGTGAGCTCTGCAATTACTAAAGTGGAATTAATAAATAAGACAACATATTCTCTTAGTGTTCAATCATGGCCGAAAGGTGGCTACTATTGCACATTGGAATCCGCTCGCGGAATACAGACATTTCGTTTTTTAGTTAACTAACTATAAAATACACGGGTGTATTATTCACCTCTGTTTACAATTTTAGGCATTTAAAAAGATTCGATTCTAACGCATAATTTATTTTAACCATGACCTCCAAAAGCTTTTTACTACTTCTTTTATCTCTGTATTCTTTATCCTCTTCAGCCCAGCTCTACACAGATGCAGAAGATCTCGAAACGGATGTTAATGCGTCAAACAACGGTGGGGTCTTTATAGTTTCGAACGGGACATATAATGACTTCGAGGCAACTTTTGAGAATTCCGGGTCGGCCACAAATCCGATAATAATTAAAGCAGAGAGTGTTGGTGGTGTACTCTTGACCGGAGAATCAAAATTTGTTTTTAAAAAATCTGCTCATTGTATTTTAGAAGGGTTCGTTATGGATGCAACTTCCGACGAGACTTTGGTGAAGCTCGAAGGCTGTCATCATATTCAAATCACAAGAAACACGTTTGAATTAACGACTACGGAATCGGTGAAATGGGTATATATCGGTGGTGTTTGGAACGATAACACCCTTCCATTTATGTACCCTAGCCATCATAATACCATCGATCATAATATTTTTCAAAATAAAACTACGCCCGGTCATTACATCACTATTGATGGTTCGCACGAAGATGATGGTTCAGATGAAATCTACTACCAGAGCACCCACGATGTAATACGACTCAATCACTTTCGTAACAATGGACCGAGAGCTGTAAATGAGCAAGAGTCTATAAGAATAGGATGGAGCGAAATGTCACCGAGTAGTGGATTCACGATCGTTGAGCATAATTTATTTGAGAACTGCGACGGAGATCCCGAAATAGTTTCTGTAAAATCATGCGATAACATCATTCGTCATAATACCTTTAAATCGAGCTATGGTAGCCTTTCCTTAAGGCACGGAAATAGAAATTTAGTTGAAGGAAACTTCTTTTTTGGTAATAACAAACCTGTGGGTACATCCGCTGCAGGGTCCAGTTTATACACGGGAGGAATAAGAGTCTATGGTACAGATCATGTCATCATCAATAATTATTTAGAAGGTTTAAATGGCACAAGGTGGGATGCACCTATAACGCTTACACAGGGCGATGCGATAGATGGACAAAGTACAAGTTACAGTAAGCATTTTAGGGCCGAACGTGTATTGATAGCGCATAATTCGCTGATCAATAACACACACGGCATTGAACTTGGCTTTGACAATAACAACAACTACAATAAGGATATAAAGGATATCACTATTGCCAATAATCTCATTACTGGATCAGAAAACGCATTAGTTTCTGTTGTTGATGTAAATAACGATCCCGGTACAGAGATAGAATGGCAGAATAACCTGATGTACCCAATAGGCAACGCCGTTACACTTTCTGGAGCTACATCTACAAGTTTTGACACAACAGAAGTTCGTACCATAGATCCGATGATTTCATTCAACAGCGCCTATGGATACTGGAAAAGCACATCCTCTACCCCTACATTTAATTTAGGTAATGCTGTTGCTTCGACTATAGTCGAAGATATAGAGGGACAACCTCGAGCTACCTTAAGTAATCCCGGAGCGGACGATTACAGCACGGCCACAGTTAGGTTTAGCCCTTTGGACTCTTCTGATGTTGGACCTTTTGCCTATGGATCGCTCTCCTTTAATGAACCGATCAAAGTTGACCTCGAAATTTTTCCCAACCCAGTGCACAACATCCTGGTGATTAAGAGTCTGCCACCAAGCGTTAAAATGGGACATATTACTTGTGGGAACACAGGTAGGATGATCTGGCGTTCGAATGACCTATCGACTAGCTCTGTTGAAGTGAATTTGAAAAACTACCCAAATGGGACTTACATATTGCACTTAGAAGGTCACACTTGGATATCTTCTCATAAAATACTAGTTCAGCATTAATATGTTTCGCTGTCAATATTTCCCTAGTTTTCTAGTTCTAGCATACCTACTTCTTACTCTGAGTTCTTGTAATAAGGGAACTACGTTTCCCAGTGATTTATATCCTGAAATAGATAAATGGTCTATTCTTTTAGGCAATGGAAAATCATCACAACAACTGACTGATTACAGTGATAACGACTTCTTTTTTACAGCGGAAGACAGTGAGGGAGAATGGATTGTCTTTAAAACGCCAAATTCAGGTGTTACAAGCCGTACATCAAGTAATACACGGAGTGAACTAGGGGAAATAAAAAGATGGATGCTTATGAATGGGGGCGAATTAAATGCAACTGTCAAAGTTCAGCACACCACCAGCTCAGGGAATCCGGCAGTGCCTGCTTCTTATTCAGTGGTCATCGGTCAAATACATAGTGTGGATGGACATGAAAATGAACCCTTAAAGATATTTTATCGAAAATATCCGAATCATACACTTGGTTCTGTCTTTTGGAATTATGAAATAAATACAAAGGGGAGCAACGACCAACGCTGGGATGTATCAATTCCCGTTTGGGGCGATGATATGTCTATCTGCAGCAATCGTCCGAACGCGTTCCCTGATGAGCCCAAGGATGGTATTGCTCTTGGAGAATCCTTCAAATATTCAGTTTCTGTCGATCGAGGCATTATGACAATAAAGTTCTCTCATCCGAATAAGACGACTAAAACTTTCGTAAAAAGCTTAATATCTTCAAGTTATTCGGACTCTGCATCTCTGCCCGAGCAAGTTAAGAATTGGTATAGTCCTTTAGGCAGAAAAGGCACCGAAGTGGAAACCGCATATGACGGAGAACGTCAGATATTTAAAATTGGCGCCTATAATCAAAGTAATGGTAAATCGTCATCTGAAAATTTAGTATGGCATACAGAGGCAGAAACTTACGGAGGTAATATTCAACGACAATATGAGACAGGAAATTACGTCGAAGTATGGTTCAAAGATATAAGTATTCAACATCCTGAATAAAAGAATGTCCAACAGAAACTGTTGGACATCCGAACTTTTAAGCTTTAAAAGTTTATGCTAGTGCTATGCTTAAACTCGTTTTAACTTTTTCGGTAATTTCCTTATAATCGAAATCCCCATGTGCGTCTTTAACGAATAGCTGAGAGCCCATACCAACACAAGTTGCACCTGCTCCAAACCAAGCATCAAGATTTTCCTTCTCCGGTTTAACACCGCCAGTAGGCATGATTTTTAACCACGGACAAGGCGCCTTTGCTGCTTTAATCATTGCTGGACCATAAATATTTCCCGGAAATAACTTTAGCAATGGAACCCCCCAAGAATATGCCGTTTGCATTTCTGTAATTGTACCACATCCACCAGTCCAAAAGATGTTTTTCGAACGAGCATAATCTGCTAATGTTTTAGAAATGAAAGGAGAAACTAAAAAGTCTGCCCCAACATTGAGAAAATCAAGTATTTGATCCGTTGTTGAGATTGACCCTATTCCTAATGCCATATCCGGATAATGTGCATTTCTATGCTTACACATCGCTGTAAACACTCGTAATGCATGGTCGCCTCTATTCGTAAACTCTATGGCGCGAGCGCCTCCAGTATAACATGCATCCATTAATGTACAAGCTATCTGCTCGTCATCATGATAGTACAATGGGACTATAGGTGCACGCTCTAAAACCTCTAGAACTTCTTGATTCGTCATATTCCTTTATTTATCGTGCAACTCTACCCGAAGCATCACCAGACATGAGTTTTTCAACTTCATCCAATGTTACTAGGTTCGCATCGCCCTTGATTGTATGCTTCAAACAAGATGCAGCAACTGCAAAATTCAAAGCATTCTGATCATTTTCAGGGTATTTCAATAAGCCATAAATAAGTCCCCCCATAAAGGAATCTCCGCCGCCAACTCTATCAACGATATCGGTAATCTGATATTGTGGCGATTCAAACATGGTGTTTCCATCATACATCACCCCTGCCCAAGTATTATGAGAAGCTGAAATAGAGCCTCTAAGGGTAGTAATCACCTTTTTAGCACGTGGGAATTTCGACATCATTTGTTTACAGACTGACAAAAAAGCTTCAGCCTTAACCTCATGACCTTGAGTTGTGATATCTAGCCCTTCTGGCTTAATGCCAAAGTGCATTTCTGCATCTTCTTCATTACCCAATATAATATCGCAATAACTAGTGAGCTCAGTCATTATAGACTCTCTATCTCCACCGTAATTCCATAATTTTTTGCGGTAATTAAGATCGGTAGATATCGTTATTCCTTTTGCACTAGCCGCTTTAACAGCTTCAAGACAAGCATCGGCTGCTCCTTGAGATATTGCCGGGGTAATACCCGTCCAATGGAACCATTCCACACCATCAAAGACTGAATCCCAATCAATCATGCCTGCAGTAATCTCAGACATTGCACTGTGTGCTCTGTCATAAACGACCTTACTTCCTCTAGAAACTGCGCCCGTCTCCAGAAAATAAATTCCAAGACGATCACCTCCCCAATTGACATGAGTGGTACCAACGCCACGTTTACGCATTTCCATATGTGCGCAATGGCCGATATCATTATTAGGAAGCCTCGTTACGAATTCAACCGGCACACCATAATTTGCTAAAGAAACAGCAACATTTGATTCTCCACCACCATACACTACATCTAATGAATTAGTCTGTGAGAAACGTAAGAACCCAGGAGGAGCAAGACGCAACATAATCTCCCCAAATGTGACAACCTTTTTCATTTTTACTACTTTAAAATGTAACTATATTCCTAATGCTTGACCTCCACCTATCTGAACCGTTTCTGCGGTCATGAAAGATGCATCCTTGCCTGCTAAAAAGGAAACTACTGCAGCGACTTCTTCAGGCTGACCCAGGCGACCTAACATGATGTTGTTTTTCCAAGAAGCAAATACTTCTGGTTTAGTACTTTTAATTTGGGCGTGAAAGGGTGTATCAATAGTACCAGGCGAAACTGCATTTACGCGAATTCCGTATTCCGCTAAATCTTTTGCTAGCGCACGAGTAATGGCATGAACTCCCGCTTTTGACGTTCCATAAATCCCTGCTCCTGGGCCACCTGCATTCCAACCTGCATTAGAAGTGTAGTTAATTATGGTTGGTAGTTCGCCTTTTTTCAAAAATGGAATCGCAGCTCTTGAAACAAAGAAGGTAGAATCTAAATTTAATGCCATCACTTTGCGGTAGAAATCTGTAGTCATCTCTTCAAAACGCATACGTCCGCCTAATCCACCGGCATTATTAACGACTACATCAATTTTACCGTACTTCTGACCAATCTTCTGGATATTCTCATTTACAGCATGTTCATCTGTAACATCAAAACCGAAATATTCGCAAGACACTCCTGCTGAATTTAGCTCTTCTACGCGCGCCGCTCCGGCTGCGTCTTCGATACCGTTAAGAATTACCGTATACCCGTCTGAGCCTAACCTTTTTGCTACTTCGAAACCAATTCCTCCGGTGGCACCTGTGACCACCGCTACTTTACCATTTGAACTCATCTTACTTAATTTATTTATTACGCCCTAACTGGGGCTATTTTCTTAATTAATACAAATACTGAAATCACGCCCAGAACAACGGAGACTGTTATCGCAACAAAAGCTGGCGTATACGAGCTTGTTGTTATTCTACCTACAAACCAATTCATTATCATCGGTGAGATAGCTGCGACAGTTCCTGCCAATCCCGCAAGCGTACCTACTGAGGGACCCCTAAAGAGATCGCTCGATATAGTTTGGATATTACCTATAGCAAATTGGAACCCGAATAATGCCATGCCTGCAAAGTAAATGAACAGCATGAAATTATTCTCTTTGACAAGGGTTATTATACCAACAAATGCAATCAAAATCAACAGACCGCCCAAAACGATGGTTAGCTTCCTAGAGGTATCAACTGACCTACTTCGCATCAACCTACCGGAGAACATTCCACCAAGAATACTTCCACATGCGGCCATGAGATAGGAAATCCACATAGTACCTGCTATCTGCTCAATACTTAATCCGAATCGATCGTTGAGATAGATCGGCATCCAGCCGGCAAAAAACCACCAAATTGGCTCGATAAAAAATCGGCAGGTCAGAACACCCCAAGACTCTTTGTGGCTCAGTATTTCGCCTAGACTTAGGCTTTTTGTCTTTTTTTCGCTTTGACCGTTATCTATTCGGGAGGCCAAAATTAATTCGCGTTCCTCGGTTGTCACCCACGGATGTTTTTCAGGTGTGGATTTGTTCAAAAAGAGCCATGGAATAACCCATAAGAGTCCTACTGCCCCCAGAACAATATAGGTCGTCTTCCAACCGAAATTACTGTAGAGTAACACAATAACGAAAGGCGCTATCACATTGCCTATGGATGCCCCCGCATTAAAAATACCCTGTGCGATCGCACGCTCTTTAATCGGGAACCATTCGCCATTGCTCTTCACCGCACCTGGCCAGTTTCCTGCTTCACCAATACCTAGTAATCCTCTAAAAATAGACAAGGTAATAACTCCACGTGCGAAGGCATGAAAAGCAGATGCCAGCGACCATACAATGATGGAAACCGTGAAACCTAACCTTGTTCCAATTGCATCATATAGTTTACCCGAGGCAAATTTACCTATGGCGTAACACGCCATAAATACATTGAGCATAATGGCATAGTCAGATTTATCCATCCCTAAATCTTCACCCATTTCTGGCCAGAGTAATGCAAAAGCAGTACGATCGATGTAATTAATAACCGTGGCGATGAAGATCAATACAATAATCCACCAACGCAATCCTTTGATTTTCATACTATTTGGCTAAAAAATCCTCACGATGTGGACTAAAAACATCAATCAACATTCCTTCTTCCACACACACGGCACCGTGCGACACGTGCGGCGGAATATAAAACGAATCGCCACCTTTAATGGTACGAATTTCACCGTCAATATTCATTTCAAATGCCCCACTAACAACATAAGTGACTTGGCTATGATAGTGGTCATGAACAGGACCGATTCCTCCTTCTTTAAATTTAACTTTTACCATCATAATGGTATCGTTATAGCCCACAATTTGACGACTCACTTTATCGTCAATTTTTTCCCAAGGTATTTCTGAGTCTATTAAAAACACATTACTTGCTAGGTCACTCATTTTCTCTTCTTTTTATCGTTATTACAGGTCTATTTGGCGCAGTTATACTCTGGCTAAATACTAGTTCAATATGTGAGTTATCTGCGTCAAATTCGACTATATATTGTTTATTGACATCCATAAACTCAATATTCCGGACCGCCCCGAACGCATTACTTGTCGTCTCAAAAACGGGGTCATAATGACCGTGTTTTTCGAATATTGTACAGATAGCTTGATGCCTAACGTCTTCTGTGCGTAAAATGAGCCCTTTTGTTGCATAAAGATTATTGTTCGGGTCATTCGCGCCAAGCGTAACGGCGTAGGTATTATAAGGCTCTAATGCAGCTTGAGTCATGGATACAAAACCAGTTCCGATTTGCCAGGTATGGTCGCTTGTAGTAGTCGTTAATGAACCTCCATTCAGCCATAAATGCTCATAGCCATTATTACCCCCAAACGGGTTTAAGCTTGTGCGATTGTAAGGAATAACCGGTGTACTATTAACGCGGTGCTGATTAAAGTAAAATGGTGCATCTACCTCAATATCCTCATCACTTTTTATGGACTGGATATCTATTAAATAATCATCACCATCTAGTTCCAATAGCAAATGATAACGCATTAAAGTCTTACCCGAATAGGCCGTTGTATCTAACGCTATGATTAAATCTAAGGAATCTGAAAATTCTTTGTAGAGCAAATGGGATGCTCCTTTATCTGCATCTTTATCTACCCCTCTGTATTGAGATTCACCATTTACGACAAGCGTATTGTGAGCAATCGTTTGGTTAGCCCAGGTGTTGTTTTCCTTAAGGTATCTACCGCCTTCCTTTTGCGGTATATTATGGAACCTACTAGCACCATAATCGCTGATAAACGGCATTCCCTCTATGTAGATCTGAAGACCTAATTGATCAAAATGGCCATGACCCATGCCGTGCGTACCAAATTTCAAAACCGAAGTAAAACCCGAACAATCACCGGCCGAGCGGAAAATGGACATACCTCCCGTTTCACCTTGTGCGCCATCACATATAAACCTAGAGGACCTGTTAAACGATTCTGAAATGGGCTCCAAGTTTATCAATGCATCAGTCAGAACACAATTGCCGTTTTGCTTTATAGCATCTAACCACTTTGAATTTCTACCGCCATAAGCGTACATCATCGGAAGCGCGTAACCCAACTCAGGCGTCTGAATTGACTTCGCTTTGATAGCATCATTAACTGGAAAAAAATAACCATTACAATCACTTAATTCGAACGTAGTTTCAATGGCCTTGAGTACCACGCTATCTTTGAATTCTAGCACCTTTAATTCCGGCCGATTCAATACTAAAGCCTGAGCTAATACAGCAAGCGGCATTAGAGCATAGCGCTGGTAATAAGGTCCCTCTGAATAATATCCATCCGGAGAAAAAAGAGCGTCAATCATAGCAAAATAGCCACTGGTAGTATCGCTATCAGGGCCAAACAATGATTCCTCTAGCCAATCCTCTTTATCGAGTACCAGTGCAGTCATTCCCACTCCGGCGACCCCCCACATTGCATGATTATGAATTTTTCTAAATGTCCTTTGACTGTCATCTTTAATGAATTGCACCATTGGAATGAATAAGCCGTCAACAATCCGTGCACTGTCTAAAGGACTGACTTCCGATTTTATTGCATCAAAGCCTTGTATAAAATGTACTAATGCTACCTCATCGTTTAGAACTTGCCAAAAGAGTTTACCAGGACCTTGATTCTTTCGCTGAGGATGCAAGTCCAGCGTTGGATATAATTCAGCGTATTCGAGTAATAAGTTTTTTGTGAAGTCTAAATAAGTAGCGTCTTTTGTCAAGAGATACATTGTTCCAGCATCCTTAATCGCTGCATAATTTTTTTTATGCTTTTCATGGGTATAACCGCCTCCAGGATCTTTAGGTATTGGAACTTCTAAAGGTGACCTCATGGCCTCTAGTAAACGGGCTTCTAGCTTTGACTTAGATTCGGAGATTATTGGATGAGATGCGTTAAGTGCTATCTGATTGGCTCCTTCTTCTGAGAACAATAAGTAATTCGCATTACTGCTCTCATCAACCGCTGGTTTTACGCAACCTGCGAGTGTAAGAATACAAATCAAATATGCCGCACATCTAAGCATCACAAAGACCATTCCTTTAGTAGATTACCGTCGAAGTTTATTGGAGAGTAATCCAATGAGCCTCTATCAACTCTATGAGGATAAAAAGTTTGAAGCCTCCCGGAATTTGACAGTCCTATATCTTTTATTTCTACATCCGCCCAAGCAGGATCTTCGAACCAAATCGCACGACCACTTTTTCCTGAGTCAACAAATTTACAATCATAAATTCTGGACCATTGTACACCAATCATTCTAACAGCAGTACCTAATTCTCTATTACATATATTTACGAAGTTGCAATCTTTGATCGTCACGAACGGCCCTAAGGTACTCTCATCATTGCCACCGCGATATATATCTATGGCACTCCCCATCATATCTACGAACTGGCAATTTGATACTGTTATGTATTCTGCATTATATCGTCCTCGATCATCATTTTCAGAATTCAGAGCTATTCCATAACCCGAAAAATCTTTAAACCAAGAATCAGCTATTACAATCGTATCTGCGAAAGTCCCTTTTTCAGCGTGTATTGCCGCATATCGACTTTCTTTAAAGTCCGAAAAACGACAGTCGTCTATAAATAAATTATAGTGTTGAAGCATTGGAGCTTTTGCTTGAAGTCCATAAGGTGAATTATGCACACCGTTGCGGCCACTTAACCATATTCCATCCATGTATACGTTTACGCCATTTTCAATCTGAATTAATGCGCCTTTAAAGCCCGCACCCGGCTGAATAAGAGCATATCCCTCACCTTCTGTTGTAAAGGTCACATCATGCCTAACACGGAGTGGTTTACTTAATGAGTATTTTAATTGCGCAGAAAAAACTAAGGTATCACCTCCTGTAAGATTATCTAATGCTTCTTCAATATTGGATTCATCAACAGCTATACGTTTGTTAGAACGCACCGAAACTTCTTCTAAATCCAATCTATTCAACCATTTTGGCCCCACATCTTCGGAAATCGCTATTATTGAATCAATATAGGCTTGTTCTAATTCCTTGTATGTAGTACTTGTAAAGCCTTTTAAGTTCTGCTCACTATTTGTCTTATTGTCTTTGAAAGTGATTGAAGCGCTCGTATCGAAGAAGAATGGCTCTTTAGAGGCGTCACGATACAAAATAGTATTTCCACTAAATATGGTCCTGACTGGTGCTGCGGTGCGTTCGTTGTCAGCTCCAACGCTAAAAGAAATCCGATCACAGTCCACCCATCTGTTATTTAGTAGTTGAACATCCGCGACCTGATGGTATCTATTTATCGCTGAGTTCGGTACGCCATTCATTACAGCAAGTGCTGCAAAAAAACGCTTACCTGTAATACCATAAAAAAGATTGTTTTCTATTACGTGTCCAGCATTAATAACTCGTAGACCACCCGTTTCGGATTTACGATTCCCAATAAATGTATTATTACCGATGTAATTTTTATTTCCGTGTCTTAGGGCCAAAACGCCTTCACACTCAAAGAATATATTATTTGATATATGATTTTCTGAACTTTTGATTGAAAGGACCTCAACTTCGCCACTACAACGATCGAAATAATTACCAATAACGTATGCGCCTCCTTTTTTCAACGAATTCGCAGATGAACCTATACGTAATGTTTCACCACCATTCGAGCCTAGTCTAGGCTTCGCACCAAAGAAATTCGAATCAATACTATTTTGATTGTCCGTACTAATGGAATCACCTAAGCGCATTACCATAGTTGCCCCTAAATTCCATTTCGTACCAATGTGATTATGATCAAATCGATTCTCTCTACCAAAAATCTCAATCCAATGGTCTGAATGAATCCTATCCGGATTCGAATAATTTGTTATTGCACAGTTTGTAATACGTGTATTTCTCGCTAATGTCGATCCGTTTTTCGCCCTGAATGAGATGACCGATTTTTCGGAATAGCCAGCATCAAAATGTAAATCACTAATAACTATGTATTGTCCAGAAACATTCAACGAAGATTTACCTGTAAAAACTACCTTACCAGGTGTATTAGCACAAATCACCACGGGATTATCTTTTGTACCCTGTGAACTTATGTCAAGAACTACATCTTCATAGAAACCTTCCGTAATACGCAATGTATCTCCAGGTTGCAGATCTTGTGATTTTGCATTCACCTCATATGCAGAAATAGTTGTATTACTTTTTTCTGATACGCATGAAATCGCTACAAGGCATACTAATGAGGTGACGAACGATGTGGCTTTTATGGACATAACTTATGACGGTAGGTGTTACTAATGCACCACCTCTATTTTATAATAATTAACAGTCGAGAAACAGTTCTCCTCCTTACTCTGTAAGTAATTCCCTACAGTGAAATAATTTTCAAAATACCATTGAGCAACGCTTAGGTCTCGATAGACTATCGGTCTTTCATCATCGATCTGAACTAGGATTTTACCGCGTTTCAATTCCAGTCGAATTTTTACTTTATCATTTCCGATTCTCCTTTTGGAATGTATTCCTTTATCCTCTTTCCAAGACTTTTTATCCAGCAAAGCATCTCCAGCCGTTCCCTCATCCTTCAATACCTTTCTTACCACCTTTAAGTAACCATCCTGCCAATAAATTTTCAGCATCGGTAGGCTTGCCGGTTTAGTAAGTCCTAGTTGTTTTGTCTGCTTGGCAGTGGTTCTACCGTCCACTTGAACTAATATGGTTCTATGGAATTGGCCACTCTCAGAGTTCGAAATTTCTTCTACGTCAAGTTCCACTTCTAGAATTCCGCCCTCCTTCATCGTCCAGTTGACGTCATTACTTCCCGGTTGCATCTGTTCACGCAATGTATTTCGCGTATATTTTGCTGTGGATGTTCCTTTCGCGGGGTAAGCTTTCATAACCAAAGCCCCCTTTAAACCGTCATAGTAAAAGAAAGGTGCTGCAAAGCGATCATTTTGGTAATTTGAAAGTTTCCAATCTGAAGCTTTGTACCCAGATGGTAATTCTAATTTCCAATTCCACAAATCAATGGCCGCTTTATCATTCGCCTGACCGTATCCAAGAAAACAACAAACACACAGGAAGAAAATTATTCGCTTTTTCATCATTTAATGAGATACATCTAAATTGAAATATTTGACAGTAGCATGTGCTCCCTCATCTCGGCTCTGAAAATAATTACCCGCTTTAAAATAATTTTCAAAAACACCCCAACGCTGAATAGATTCATCTTTATAAACGAAAGTCTCATCATCGTTAAGCGTTACGGTCATCTCGCCTTTTTTCACTCGTACTTCTAACGTGAATTTGTCGTAGCCTACGATATGCTTAAAATTACGCCCCTTATCGTCTCCCCATGCAGATTCATGTAAAATTGAAACATCATCTGTGGAAAAATCTTTTAGGACTTTAGTTTTCACTCTAATACGTCCCTCATCCCAATAAATCTTCAATATTGGAGGAGCATTATTATCATCCTCTCCAATTAAATCTCGCTGTTCATTAGTTAAGCGGCCGTGAATTTGCATTACAATAACTCTGTGGTAATTACCAACTTCGTCTTGCGTTACATCTTGAACTTGAAGTGTCCCACGCATTACACCTCCTTGCTTAAACGTCCAATTCTCATTATTACTGCCCGGCACCATTTGTTCTCTTAATTCCGTTCTAGAATATTTCGAGTTCCGGGTTGACTCTGCGGGATAGGTATAGAATACAAGCGAACCATCCTCTTTGTCCCGATAAAAAAATGGGGCTAGCATCTCATTTGATTCAAAGTTTAGAATCTCGGGCGGTTCAACATTTGATGGGGAACCTTCAGGTATAGTAATCTTCCAATGGCTTAAATCAATATTTTGACCAGCAGCTTGAAACGAAAACATGATAATAAATGAAAGTGTGATTTTCTTAATCATGAGACACCTCTAAACTGTAATATTTAACTTTTGCAAAGGCATCATTGTCCAATGTGCCTAAATAATTACCCGCTTTAAAATAGTTTTCAAAAACGCCCCAACGCTCCATATGAACATCATCATAAACGAAGGTCTCACTGCCACCTAGTGTAACCTCTAGTCGACCATCAGTAGCTATTACATCAAGGGAAAAAGTATCTGTTCCTACGACCCTTGAAAAATAACGTCCATCGCCGTCGGTCCATGCATCTGTCTCTAGAGACTCTACATAAGTGTCTGTTGTATCCTTTAACTCCTTTGTAAGGACATACACTTTATTATTTCTCCAATAAATTTTCAATACCGGTGGCGCATTATTATCATCTTCACCAATCAAGTCTCGCTGTTGATCAGTCAAACGTCCATGGATCTGCATGATTATCGTACGGTGGTAATCACCGTCTGCTTCTTGTGAGATTTCAGGGACACTCAGTAAACCATGGATTTCTCCACCTTGAGCAAAAGTCCAGTTTACATTATTACTTCCTGAGACCATTTGTTCGCGTAATTCAGTTCTTGAATAGCTCGAATTATTCGTCGACGCGCCAGGATAGGTATAAAACACCAAACTTCCGTCCGAAGAATCGTTATACATAAATGGCTTAAGAACAGGATCAGTCGCATAGTCTAAAATTTCCGGCGGAGTCACCTCAACAGGCTTGCCATCAGAACGCGGTATAGGCAACGTAACCTTCCAGTTTGTTAAGTCTATATCTGGCAACTCATAGTCTTCCACTGGAGGGGGTGGATTCCAAGAGGACCCACCTGTTGGGGTGGGTCCAGTCGGAATGCCTTTTTCACAAGAGCTTAACATGAAATTAAAAACTGCTATTATCGAAAGCAATATTAGCTTAACGAATTTCGGCATAATGTAGGGGTATTATGAATTCTAGTTTTCAGCAATTGTTACATCGTCAATCATCGTTTCTGAATCTGTTACAGTCAAAGTGTAATCATTGTAAATGAATAACACAATGGTGTCGTTAGAACCAGAATTGAAATTGACAGTAGCTGGTGTGTATACGCTCGTATCGTGTCCAGAAGTTGAATCAAAGTCTGCACTAGACAGAATATGATTTGCATCACCAATCGTTGACGCTAAATCAAAAGGTCCGTCATAAATCTCAAACGTAACTGTAGAACCAACATTAGATACCTTATTACGGATATAACCAGTAATGTCGTAACTCGTGTTTTGGTTAACCGCTACTTCCTGATACAACCATCTTCTTGGGTTAGATGAATTTTCAGCTGTTGGTAATTTACCAGCGTAAGAACCTGAGTTTACCGAAGTTGTTATCTGTAACATATAATCCGATGAACCGATATAAGTATCAGCATCTGTTTCCAAATCGACATTACGCCAAACAATACGATTATCATTTTTAACTGCTTCATCATCGAAACTAGGGTTTCTTATCGCAACAGCCACAGGAGCCGCAATGGTAACATCCATAGATATCATATCTGAGCCACCAGCTGCATTAGATGCCGTTAATTGAACAGTATAAGTCCCATCAGCAGTATATGTATGGCTAGGATCCATATCTGTCGATGTTGAACCGTCACCAAAATCCCATGCATACGAATCTTCACCTACACACGCAGATGTAAAATCAATCGTCATGTAATCCGTACTGTCTGCCTCATAGCTGAAATTAGCTAATACTGGAGCAGGACCGGTACCTAAATCGATATCGAAATCATCCAAACGCGTTTCTACAGATCCATCATTGAAGAAGTAAAGTGCGACCTCACTATTTCCGTCAGAAAAGAACGAGAAAGTCTCTTGCACATAAGTGTCCGGGTCTGTTTGATCGTTAACAGTGGTAGCGCCAATGATTTTCGTCAAGGCATCAGCATGACTGGTCGCTGGACCGTCTAATACAGCTACGGTTAATGACCCCGGCTGGTTGTCTTTCATGGTGTAGTAAAACGAAACATCATAAACAGTTTGCTCCGTAACCGTTAACAACTGGTAACCGATACGCTTATCACCCGGATCACCAGTAAGTTTAGCAGCCTGTGTACCTGTAAGAACTGGACTAGACGTAATCTGAATCACACCACCAAGGTCACTGTTTCTCCATGAATCACGACCATCACCGGTTGCACCAGACAACTGACCATCTTCAAAACTTGCTTCAAGAATTGGCGGTATATATGCTGCTGGTTCTGTCAGCTCAATTTCCATAACCTTGGTGCTTTCTACATCAAGTTTATCACTAGCCTTTAACGTTACCGTATAGGTACCCTCAGCAGCATAGATATGAACTGGTTCTGTGTCAGTAGAGGAGTTACCATCTCCGAAGTCCCACAGATAATCCGTTGCACTCGTTGAAAGATTCGTAAAAGTTACTTCTAGGTAATTATCCGAAGCCAACTGCGCAAATGAGAAGTTAGCCTCTGGAGGAGTATTATCTGGGATTGAACCTGCCGCGGGGTATTCCTCACGACAGCCAACCAGAATGATGAAGGCGGAAAGGACCGCAAGCGGCAATCCCTTCCAACCAAATGTTGTTGAACTTATTATCTTTTTCATAATTAATCAATTACTTTTTAACGATTGGTCTAGTTATATCCAGGATTCTGGCTCAATTTGCCTTCACTGACGTTTATCTCGTTCTGTGGAATAGGCAAAAGTAAATCGGTTCCTGTGAAGACATTACCTTCAGATGTAGCGAATGCAGACAATACCGTTTGGGCCTGACCTGTTCTCGTTAAATCATCAAAACGATGGTTCTCGAAGGCCAATTCAATACGACGCTCAGCAAGCAAATCTTCTAAGGAAATTTCACCTGTTCCGTCGGTAGGAACTTCTGACATCCCTACACGCGCCCGTACCGCATTATAAGATGCGATAGCATCTAAATTTTGCGTAGCGCCTTGACCAGCCATTTTTGCCTCTACATGCATCAAATACACATCAGCCAAACGACTAACGATCCAGTCGTTACCGCACATTCTAGCATTTAAACTAGCTGTAAGGAATTTACCACATTCGTTCGTATTCATTGGATTTGCGATTACAGGAGTACGCGCTGTATCCATCGGATCTAAAACAGATTTCAAATCGTCTGTCAAATAGTTCAGTCCACTACGAACGCCACCTACTGTAAATTCAAATGAGAAATCTTGACTTTCATAAAGATCATCATCTACATAAGGAATCGCGAACAAAATCTCATCATTACCTTCGGCATAAAATACGTCACCGTAAGCAGCCTCGAGTGCATAATCACCGTCAGCGATAAGACCCGCTAACAAATTCTCAGCAGAACTGTAATTACCCGATCTTAGGTGCGCCTTAGCTAAAATAGCAGAAGCAGCACCGCTCGTTGCACGACCAAAGACCATACTAGATTTCGATGGGAGAAGCTGAACTGCTGATTCCAAATCTGCAATTACGGCCGACATAACTGTTGCTACCGATTTTCTCTCGAAATAAGAAGAATCTTGCGGGGTAACAATAGCATCTACTAATGGAACGTCGCCATACGCATTCGCCAATTTAAAATGACATAACGCTCTTGCGAACAGTGCCTCACCTTCCAATTGCATTTTGAGCGCGTCATCAACGACAACATCTAGATTTGCCAAAACTGTGTTAGCTCTGAATATCACGTTGTAATTCGCTGCCCAATACAATTGAACTTGCTGGTTTGTAGGTTGAATTGTAAAACTTTCAAATTCCGCCCATTCTCCTTCACTCGTTTTCGTTTTACCATTGTCAGAACGCATTTCTGTCAATGCAAATTCGATTTTCGGAATAGCCTGCATTCCGTCATAAATCGCAATTGTAGCTAATTCTACCTCTGCATCATTCGTGTAGAATCCGTTTGCACCAATCTCTGATTTTGGAGCAAGATCAAGGGGATCAGTTGAACATGCGCTTAAGGCAAGAATCCCACTAAGAATTAAAATTGATTTTTTCATAATAATTAAAAGTCTAGATTAACACCTAAAGAGAATGTTCTGTAAATAGGTGCTGGACCGCGTTGGTAACCATATGTTAATGGATTACCTCTACCTTGGTCAATACCTTCAGGATTGTAGCCTTCATAACCGTCTGACATAATGTACAGTAGGTTTTGAGCAGACGCATAAACGCGTAAGCGTTGAACACCTAACTTAGTTAATGTAGACGCTGGGACATTATATCCAACATTCACATTTCGTAGTGAGATGAATGACGCATCTTGGATGTCATCACTGGTAAAGATTCTTTGCTTTACTAAATGAGCATCCGGGAAGTCAGTAGTATAATCCTGGTTACTTGAGAACTCGTTATTGATGTATTGAGATGCAATATTACGTACTTCAGCACCATGTGAGCCTTGCATCATCAACATGATGTCAAAGTTTTTGTACTTAAAGTTGTTAGTCACACTCCAAACAAAATCAGGGTAAGGAGAGCCTAAAACTGTTCTGTCGTCGGTGTCAATTACTCCATCACCATTCAAATCTCTAACGTAAATATCTTGGGATTGACCGTTAATCGGGTAGAACGGATTCTTAATGTAATCTAAAGATATTTCATCCTCTACAACATAGCCATAGAAAGAAGATATCGGCGAACCAACGCGTGCAATCCATTCTGCAGGACGTTTGCCGTCAACAATACTAATCAAATCTCCGGCACCCGCGAAATCAACCAACTTATTTTGGTTGTGCGTAAGGATGTATGACGTTGACCATGTAAAGTTACGTGTGCTAACGTTTCTTGTCAACATTTCCAATTCAAAACCTCTGTTTTCAACCTCACCTCTATTCACAAGAGCAGTAGAGAATCCAGTAACAGAAGGAACAGGAACTTGAAGTAATAAATCTTCACTAGTTCTCTGATATAAATCAAGGGATACGTTAAACCTCGAACCCCACATAGAAAGGTCAATACCTGGGTTAATCTCTCTCAATTTTTCCCAACCTAAGTTCGGGTTTGCGATGTTCGTAGCGTTATATCCAATCTGTCCAAAGCCAGTACCAAACGGCGCAATCAAACCTAAATGATCGTATTGTCCAATACCGCTATTGTTACCTGTTAAACCGTAACTAGCTCTAACTTTTAAGTTATTGATAATACTGTTCGCCGGGAAAAACTCCTCTTGATTCACTAACCAACCTGCACTAAGCGCCGGGAATACCCCATATTTAGTTTCAGGTCCAAATTTAGAGCTACCGTCGGTTCTGATACTTGCCGTTAAAAGGTAGCGATCCTTCAATGTGTAGTTTATACGAGATAAATACGAAAGAAGTGCTTCCTCGTATTCAACCATTTGACCACCGGTTAAATTCGCACCAGGGATGGTTTGAATCAAATCATTGCTGAAACCAGCAGAATTCAAAAGAGTCTGTTCAGTCTGCCAAGTTTCATAAGCTAAACCTGCTACTGCATTAAGCGTTTGATTACCCCACTCCTTGTCAAAGTTCAACAAGCTCTCGCTAACTGTGTGCCAACGAATGTCTGTACTACGATTAGAACGTGAATCTGCAGCGCCGTTACGTGTTGCTTCTACTCCAAACCATTCACGGTTTTTCGTGTAACGGAAGTCTCCACCAAAGGTTTGCTTAAACGATAAAGCATCTGTCATCTGGAATTTCAAGAATGTATTGGCGTAAACCTTAGTTTGATACTTTCTACGATCTCTTTCCAAAATTTTCGCAAGTGTCCCTGCATTTGATGTTGTAGAGATATCGGTACCCGATTGATTTGGATCAGGCATCCCGTTTTCTAAATCATAATCATCAAACATACGTTCCATAGCATAATCACCTACCTGAACATCAGACCAACGGCCATTCTCACGGTAGCGATTCACGTAGCCAATATTTTCTTCCGTAATCCAACCAGGATTCCATGGCGCCTGACGCAGTGCATCATGCACACCGATGGGGAAACGACGTTGTTCAGTATGTGACGGGTTTAAGTTAACTCCGAACTGAATACGCTCTCTTAGTTTAGTAGTTAGGTTAATTCTGAAATTCAACTTTTCAAAGTTATCCGTGAGTATCACACCTTGGTCGTTCATGTGATTCACTGAGGCTGTAAACTTTGTGTTCTTTGTTCCTCCTCTAGCACTAATCGCATTACTGGTAATCATACCACCATCGAAAACCACATCTTCCCAATTCGTGTAAGAACCAAGCTGCTCGATGTAGGCCATTCTATCGGTTAATTCACCGTTGTTGTTTTCTCTAACGAAATCAGCCCACTCATCATTTGTCGATAACACATCATTAGCAGGGACATCTTTGAATCCTACGTATGTATTGTAAGAGAACTTCGTGGGTCCTTCAACTCCCTTTTTGGTAGTAATCATGATGATCCCGTTTGCACCACGCGAACCATAAATGGCTCCTGACGATGCATCTTTAAGGACTTCGACAGAGGCAACGTCATTCATATCTAAACTAGATAAGAAGTCACCGTCATTTCCAACTACAATACCATCTAATACGATCAATGGATCGGAATCAAACGAAATAGACCCTTGTCCACGAACGCGAATAGTAGGAGCCTCACCAGCAGCGGGGTTAGTCTGCTGAATGGTCACACCTGTTATCTGACCGCTCAAAGCATCATCTACGCGTCCGAGTGGAATCTGATCGAGAATTTTATTCTCGATTTTCGCCACTGAACCAGTAAGGTGTGACTTTCTAATAGTACCATAACCCACTACAACTACCTCATCAAGGATTTCATTATCCTCGTTTAAGGTGACATTGATTAATGAGCGTCCGGCAATCGGCACAACTTGAGAAATGTAACCCGCGCTCGAAAATACCAAAGTGGCTTCTTTCGGAGCAGAAACAGAGTACTTCCCCATAGCATCTGAAACAGAAGATTTGTCCGTTCCTTCAATTACAATTGAGGCCATCGGTATCGATCCCCCATCTGAACCGGTCACTACTCCGGTAACTGTGACATTTTGCGCCACAAGTCCTGAATTGATTCCAAAAATGAAAGTGAGCATAAGAATGCACTTATTCAGTTTTGAATACAAAATCGTGTTTCTGTGTTTTATCATGATTCTGATTTTTAAACGCTCTTACAGATGGCTTTTTTGTAAAAAACGTTCGGGTTAGTTATGATTCAATTAGATTACCATTGGAATCTAAAAAGGATTTTTCTTTTAACTCGTTGACATAATTCGCAATCATTTCTAAATGCCTTGTTAAACAGCTTCCTGCTTCTTCCGGGCGCTGATGAACAATGTGATCCAGAAGCTCTCTATGCTCTCCCACTACCTTCTGGTGATCGTCCGCACATATATTGTGCTTTTTAAAATATTGTGCTATATCTGGTGTTATTATGAGCATCAACGACTTCAGTACAGTGTTTTTACTTGCATCGGCTACTTTTAAATGGAAAAGAAAATCTTCACCGATAGCGTCTTCACCTCTGGCCAAAGCGTCTTCATGTGCCTTACACGCCATTTGAATTTCAATTAGATCCTCAGCAGTCCTATTCATTGCTGCTAATTGGGCTATGTTACGCTCTAGAATTATCCTGGATTCAACCAATGACTTGAAATCATTGCCTTGCAACTGTAACATGTCTGTCATTAAACCTTGCAATGCAGGAATCCCCAGGCCGGCAACCACAGTTCCACTTTGAGGCCTTGTTTTGAGGATTCCATAAAATTCCAGCTTTCTAAGGGCATCCCGAAGCTGCGTTCTACCTACACCGAAACGATCGCTTAACATACGTTCAGATGGCAGGCGATCGCCTGGTTTTAATTGTCCAGAAGAAATTTGATCGCGAATCTGTCGAATGATCTTATCAACTGTCGATTCTACTTTGATCTCTGAAAAGTTGTTTAGTATTTCCATTAGCACACTTTTATTACGTTCTCGCCTGGTATTAGGCAACGATAATATAAAGGTCTAGAAGACTCACACGGACTCTTATCCGATTCCAATATCCAATGTTTATCCACACCATACGACCCACGAGAATATTCGATGGGAAGCGTCAAGTCGCTATAGAATTTCATAAAAGATACAGATGCGTTCAATTCTGTTTTGTTCTGTGATCGATGTTCAGTTAATCAGTAAACTGGTCGACCAATTATTTAGTGTACCAATAATACATCAAAAACACGAATTTTAAATGTCATTCTTACATTTTATTTATAACACACTTATAAACAAGACTAATAACTGATTACTAATTGTTTACGATTTTTATCGAGATTGAAAAATGCTTAACATCCTTAAACAAAAGTCTCGAATACAAGATAGAAACTGATAATTGGTCGACCAAATAACCACCGAGGTGAATTAAAGCAAACTATATCTCTTGGGAAGCTTCTTAACTCTTCGTAACTTTCTACTATGGAGAAAATTCTACTAATGACCCTAGGTTCTCGGGGAGATATGGAACCGTATCTAGCTTTGGGCGAAGAACTCAAAGCTTCTGGATATGAAGTTGCCTTTTGTATGCCGGAACAATTTCGTGAGCTCGCAGGAGAGGTAAGTACACATTTTTTTCCTATGACCCAGGAATACCTCGATTTGATCGACTCACCTGATGTCAAAAAAATCACAGGACAAATAGGCTCCGGTTTTAGCCGTATCAGAACACTTTTTAAGCTTCTGCGAGAAACGAGCCCTATTCAAGAGCAACTCATTCGCGATCAGCGGGATGCAGATATAAATTTTAATCCGGACAAAATCATTTACCACATTAAATGTGCCTATCCGGTCATGGCGGCATTGCGTGTAAAACGCAGCGTGGAATTACTCATTCCCATGCCTTGTTTGTTGCATCCGGTTCGCGAATTACCGGCTATCGGAATGGGCCAATTCAATAACAAGTGGTGGAATAAAATGAGTTATCGTCTCACAAATTCAGCAATGATTTCCCAACTAGTTATAGGCTATGGTAACAAAATCATGGCAGAATGGGATTGGGCTCCTTTAAAACGAAAAGAGGTTCGCAATTTTTTATTAAATAACGTACCTGTCGAATATGCCATTTCCGAGCGCCTCTTCCCGCAACCTAAGTACTGGCCTGAGCACATCAAGGTTACGGATTTTCGCGAACGCAATAAGTCGAAGCACTGGGAGCCTTCAGAAGATTTAATACGTTTCATAGAAAAATTTCCAAATCCATTATATGTGGGATTTGGTTCAATGATCAATGCGCAACCTAAAGAAGTAGGTCAGGCCTTGTTACAGTTAAACAAGAAACATAACCTACCCATTTTTATAAACTCCAGCTGGGGCGGTATTGAAATTGAAAGTCCTTTACCCGAAAACATCTTTCTAGTAAAGGACGTTCCTTACGATTGGCTATTTAGTCGCGTTCGCGCAGTGGTTCATCACGGAGGCTCAGGAACTACGCACAGTGCATTGCGATTTGACCGGCCTCAGCTAATACTTCCGCACATCGCAGATCAGTTCCTCTGGAATAAGTTAATCCACAAAGCAGGTATAGGCCCCCTGGGGTTCCCCATAAAGAAGTTTACAGCTAACAGTTTTGAAGAAAAAGTGCTCGAATTACTAAAATACTAGCGTCTTTTCGACGGTCGCTTTCCACGAGCAGGAGCTCCGGAACGCGAATTCCCACCACCTTTTTTTGGACCACGGCTTGAACGTTGGGAACGCTGTCCTTGCTTTGCAGGTATACGATTCTCAGGAACCGACCATTCCTCTGCCGCGCCTTCGGTAAACGGATGTTCTTCTACTAGAGGTACCTGAGCCTTTATTAGCTTTTCGATATCCTTAAGATACCCGCGTTCGTCTGCAGCGCAAAAAGAAATGGAAGAACCGGACGCTTCTGCACGACCCGTTCGACCGATACGATGAACATATGTTTCAGATATATTAGGAAGCTCATAATTCACCACGTGTTCCAATCCGGATATATCGATACCGCGTGCAGCAATATCCGTGGCAACTAATACACGAACAGTTCCTTCCTTAAAACCTTTCAAGGCTTTTTGACGCGCATTCTGGCTCTTATTTCCGTGAATAGCAGCTGCACGAATCCCTTTCTTATCAAGAATACGAACAACTTTGTCACAGCCATGCTTCGTTCGACCAAAGACTAAAACGCTTCCTTCTAATTCTTTCAATAAGTGAATAAGAAGCGATGGCTTTTCGCTTTTACTAACGTAATACACGCATTGTGTCACACGTTCCGCTGTTGGCTTTTCAACGGCGATACGAACCTGTTTATAATTTGGCTTTAGAATCTGCCCGCTAAGCTCCATTATGGTCTTCGGCATGGTCGCTGAGAAGAACAAGCTTTGGCGTTTTGAGGGAAGAAGACGAAGTAATTTTTTGATGTCGTGAATAAAGCCCATGTCAAGCATTTGATCGGCTTCATCTAAGACAAAATGTGTGAGGTTACGCAGATCAACAAACCCTTGCCCCTGTAAATCTAGCAATCTACCAGGTGTAGCAACTAAAATATCAACGCCGCGTTTGAGCTGATCTATTTGAGGATTTGCACCAACACCACCAAAAATAACGGCAGTGCGAAGGCTTGTCCCTGAAGAATAACGTTTCGCATTTTCAGCGACCTGTAAGGCCAATTCGCGTGTTGGTGTAACCACCAAAGCTTTTATACTTCGCTTGCGTTCATTAGGAGCTTCGAGTAAATGCTCGATGATAGGGATGGTAAACGCTGCTGTTTTACCTGTACCCGTTTGAGCGGTACCGAGCAGGTCAAAACCATCTAAGAGGACGGGTATGCTTTGGGCTTGAATAGGTGTCGGTTGAGTATAGCCTTGTTCTTTTAAGGCGGATAGAATTTGAGGCTTAAGCCCCAATGAATCAAAGGTCATATGTTGTTTTTACGCTTCTGTTAACTTAACAGAGCACGGCAAAGGTAGGCTTTCTGGAGTCAGTGAAATTTTCTTTTTGCAAAACGATAGTATTACTATTATTTTTGCAGAGCTAAACAATTGCTTTCTACATACGTTAGCTCAACACTATGAATGCACTCAACATTACTATTAGCGCGAAGCTCTACAGTAAAAATCCCGATGAAACGGAGCTGGGTAAACGCATACTATCAAAAAGTATTGCGTTGATGGACGAGCTCGGTTACGAGCATTTGACCTTTAAGAAAGTTGCCCGAGAAATTATCAGTACTGAATCTGGAGTGTACCGCTACTTTCAAAACAAACATCAATTATTGACCTATCTCATTAATTGGTACTGGGGATGGCTTGAAGTGAAAATGGCCCAAGAATTCATGCTACTTAATAGTCCGGAAGAAAAACTGAAACGAGCTATAGAACTTTTAGTCCTTCCTATGGAACAAGACGAACGAATTCCTCATGTCGATGAGCGCGCCTTGCAACGCGTTGTAGTTGCAGAATACCCTAAAATTTACCTGACTAAAGACGTAGACCAGGAAAATAAAGAAGGCTACTTTTTAGGCTATAAACAGATTTGTGAAACCTTAAGTCAGCTTGCACTGCAAATCAATCCAGATTATCCGTATCCACACAGCCTCTTCGCGACTATTATAGAGGCAGCACAAAGTCAACAGTTTTTCGCTGAACACCTACCGAGGCTCTCTGACTCTTCTGGGGGTCAGAAGGAGATCGTTCAATTCCTCATTGATATGACGCTAAAATCTTTACGTAAATAATGACGAAGAATCCCTTTCAGAAATTTATCGCAATGCTCTCAGAAGACCGTCGCGATATCCTCTACTTATACGCCTATGCGCTATTTTACGCACTGGTAAATCTCAGCTTACCTCTTGGAGTTCAAGCAATCATAGGGCTTATCCAAGCAGGTACTGTTAGTACGAGCTGGGTTATACTTAGTGCCTTAGTTACTGCGGGGGTTATCATTGGAGGCGTTTTACAAGTACTCCAATTATCCATTTCTGAGATATTACAACAACGTATTTTCACAAGAGCAGCGTTCGAATTCACATACCGCATCCCTAGATTTCAAAACCAATCGATACGCGGCACCTATCCACCTGAACTTATCAATCGTTTTTTCGATACGCTCAATGTTCAAAAAGGGCTTTCAAAAATCTTGATGGACTTCAGCGCTTCGACGCTACAAATTGTGATTGGCCTCATCCTTCTTGCCACCTATCACCCTTTCTTTATCACATTTGGATTAGCGCTCATTGCATTACTCGCTGCCATTCTCTATTACACAGGTCCTAGAGGTCTCGATAGTAGCATGAAAGAAAGCACGTTTAAATACAAAATCGCTCAATGGTTAAAGGAAATTGCCAGAACCATGGATACGTTTAAAAGAGCGGGACACACCGAGCTCCCACTAGAGAAAACAGATCAATTGGTAGAGCAATACCTCATTCACCGTAAAAAACATTGGAAAGTTTTGATTTTCCAGTACGCTAATATTGTTGGATTTAAAGCTCTTGTTACCCTAGGCTTGCTAATCATCGGCGGTTTGCTTGTTATTCAAAATGAAATAAATGTCGGCCAATTCGTTGCTTCTGAAATTGTCATCATCCTTATTGTCAACTCTGCGGAAAAGCTCATCTTAACTATGGAACCGATCTACGACGTACTGACGGCAGTAGAAAAAATGAGTACCGTTACCGATATCCCGCTCGAAGAAGATCAAGGAAATGTGCTTTTCGAAGATATCGATACAGGCATGGGTGCTGATATTGAGCTAAAATCCCTTTATTATATATCAGAAGACGGATCGCGCTCGATACTCTCTAACCTGAATCTCACTATACCTTCTGGCGCAAGAGCAGTGATCACCGGCAAAAACGGTTCTGGAAAATCTACATTATTGCGATTAATGGCCGTTCAATATGAGCCCACGAAAGGAACCGTAAGTTTCAATGGCTACCCATCAGGATCGCTGAATACTGCAGATTTAAGATACCATGTGGGCGATTGCTTTTTGAGTGAAGATCTTTTCGAAGGAACACTTTTAGAAAACATCACCTTAGGACGACCGGAAATTGAACTTGAGGATGTCCGCTGGGCAACCGGAGGTTTAGGATTAGAGGCATTTATAAAAAGTCTAGATAAAGGCCTAGAGACCGCAGTTGGCCCTACAACACGTCCATTATCCAGCAGCATTGTCGAAAGGATATTACTCTCTAGGAGCATCGTCACACGTCCTCGCCTATTACTATTGGACGATATTTTCCATCTCTTTGATCCAAAAGAGCGGGAGAAAATTATTGACTTTTTGTGGGACGATCGTCAGCCATGGACGCTCGTAGCAGCCTCGAATCTTGAGACCGTTAAGACACACAGTAACCTTACCATTGAACTCTAACAGACGATGCTAAACATAAGTAAAAAAAGGATAAATGAGCGCCTTAAAACAGAACGCTATCGAAGCTTTGGTCTTTTAGGTAACCCTTTCATAGGACCGAAGGTTAAGCGCAACTTTATTATTGCTGGAGTACTTAGCCTGATCATCCTCTTTTTACCATGGACGCAGAATATCCAAGCAAAAGGTACCGTAACCATGTTGCAACCGGGTCAGCGCGCCAGTGAAATTCAGAGTGCTATTGCAGGACAGATCGCCCAGTGGTACGCGCAAGAAGGTGATGTGGTCAAACTAGGAGATACCATAGCTCGATTGCGAGAAATTAAGAATGAATACCTCGATCCCCAATTGATTGAACGCACGAAGGAGCAAATCGTCGCAAAAGAAGATGGGGTGCAGAGCTATGAGCAAAAGGTTGAGGCCTTAGCCGCTCTAATTCAAAGTTTAAGAATCAACCAGCAAGTAAAAGCTCAGAGTCTTCGATACGATTTAGCTGCTGCAAAAGCGCAATCTGAAAGTGATAGTGCCCAATTCTTTGCGGAATCGCAAAATCTAGAAGTTGCAAAAACTCAAGTAACGCGTTACAATCAACTGCTCGAGCAAGGCTTAAAAAGCCGTACGGATGTAGAACAGTACAGAATAAAATTGGCCCAAGGTCAGGCCAAAGCTCAAGAGACCGCACAAAAGTGGGAGATGAGTAAAAATAAATTGCTCGATGTACGCTTATCGTTAAAAAACAACACCAATGCGTTTTTAGAGAAAATAGCCAAAGCGCAAAGCGATCTTGCTACCGCAAGCAGCATGCTCGCCGATGCACAGGGAGATTTATCAAAGTTGCGAAACGCCTTGAGTAATTACGAAATGCGCAATGCCTATTACTACATCACCGCACCACAAAACGGAATGCTCGCGAAAATCACAAAACGCGGTATAGGTGAAACGGTAAAAGAAGGTACTTCGCTAGGAACCATTGTACCTACGCTCTATGATTTGGCCGTAGAATTGTACATCAGCCCCATAGATATGCCCCTCATTCATAAAGGCTCTATGGTCCAATTCCAATTTGACGGTTGGCCTGCGATCGTCTTCCGCGGCTGGCCTAATACCAGCTACGGCACCTTCACTGGATCAGTTGTGGCGCTCGATAGAATTACAAACGAAAACGGCAAATACCGATTACTCGTTGCACCTACTGAAGAATGGCCGGAAAATTTGCGCGCCGGAACTGGTGCTCGGGGAATTGCCCTATTAAATACCGTTCCAGTTTGGTATGAGATTTGGCGACAGCTCAACGCTTTCCCACCGGATTATTACGAGCCTATACTGGCTAAAGAACAAGTAGACAAACCGAAAATCAAAGTCAAGCAATGAGAAGAATAAAAATACTATTCATCTTTCTTTGCTCCGCCTACACACTCCCTTGCGCTGCTCAACTGACAGCGGATACCCTCTCAATTGAGCAATTTATACTTTGGGTAGATAGCTATCATCCGCTGATGAAAGCGGTAAACGCCAAGCTTCCTATTGCTAAAGCCGAGCTTTTAAAGCGACGCGGCCAATTCGACCCGGTACTCGCAGGTAGCTTATCGAATAAAACCTTCGAGAACGAAAATTATTACAATCTTCCTTCTTGGTCATTGTCCACCGCTACGGCAGGCCCAGTTCGTATCGATCTGGACTGGAATGCAACGGCGGGTCTGTATACGAATCCTCAAGACAAGCTTCCGGAAGAAGGTCTTTTTACCATTGGGGGAATGCTTGAATTGGGAAATGGACTGTTTACAGACGAGCGACGGACCGCGCTAAGGCTAGCAAAATTCGGCGTTCATCTCGGAGCTGCAGAGGCGGAACTCTACCGCAATGAACTTTTATTCAAAGCTTCAAAAGAATACTGGAAGTGGTTCGAAGCGCAGCAAAACAGCTTAGCGTATTTCAATGCGCTACAGGCTGCTAAAGAAATACAAAACATGACGCGTCAAGCTTTTATCGCGGGGGACGCTTCCGGTATGGATACACTAGACGCGAACGGTTTAGTGAGTACATGGGAAGCCGCTTATTTCTCTGCACGTCAAAAATCCATTCAAGCCTTGTTTACGATGAGCAACTGGCTTTGGAGTGAAACGGGCCAACCCGTAGTGTTGGCTGAAAATGTTTTGGCATCCCGATCCTTGCCCCAGCGCACTGACATGTCGATGCAATTGACCGATGGCCACCCTCTATTCCAATACAACAATGCTAAAGAGCGCCAATTTGAATTGAAAGAGAATTTGGCCAAAGAATACCTCAAACCTAAGCTTGGTATCGGTGGTGCATTTTTACTGCCTGGGAACTTTGAAACCATACCGAGTGCATCGGACTTTAATGAGCGTAATAGAATTGTGAAAGCGAAAATAGCCGTACCCCTATTACTGCGCGAAGGGCGCGGATATTCTAAGAGTCAATCCCTACAAACGGAACAGTTTAAGTGGGAAAGAGATGCGCAGGAAAACGCATGGACGAATCAACTCAACGCAACGGCACAAAGTTTATTGCTGTTAGAAAAAGCATTAGACGCTAATCAGCGGAATGCCCAAAATATGGAGGCCTTACTGCTTGCGGAGCGCGAAAAGTTGCGAATGGGAGATTCAGAACTACTTAAAGTCAACCTGCGAACGAGCTACTTTGCAAAAGCGTTGATTCAACAAGCAGAAGCCCAAAGCCAACTAGGTATCAAATGGGCAGAATGGTTACAACTTTCAGCAGGATTCTAAACCGTTTCTCACCTTCAAATTTTGTTACATTGCGTAGTACTAACAAATACGTTGATGAACAAAACTTGGAATTGGTCGCTGACTGTCGCGCTTGCTGGATTTTTATTTGGATTTGATACGGTTGTAATTTCCGGTGCGAATGCACCCATAAAAGAATTATGGCAAACCTCAGCCTGGTTTCATGGTGTTTTCATCATGTCAATGGCATTATGGGGAACTGTTTTGGGTTCGCTCGGCGGCGGAGTACCTACGCGGGTTTGGGGTCGAAAGAAAACGCTTATTGTCGTTGGATTATTGTACCTGATTAGTGCTGTAGGATCGGCATTGGCTCCAGATCCCTATCTCTTTTCATTCTTTCGATTTTTGGGTGGTGTAGGTGTTGGCGCCTCTACAGTCGCCGCTCCAACTTATATTTCCGAGATCAGTTCAGCTAAGAATCGCGGGCGTTTAGTCGCCTTATACCAATTCAATATTGTCTTTGGAATTCTCATCGCATTCATCTCGAACTACCTCCTTAGCGGTATAGGTGGAGCGAGTGACTGGCGCTGGATGCTCGGTGTAGAAGCCCTACCAGCAGCAATCTATTGCGCACTGATTTTTAGCGTCCCTAATTCTCCACGCTGGCTCGTGGTCGAACGAAATGATGAAGCCGGTGCCTTGGCTACGCTTCAACTTATTCATAGTGATCCCGGCGAAGCGCAAGCGGAATTGGACGTTATAAAAAATCACACCTCTGAGGAAACCAGTCGCAAGGGTGTTTTCAGCGGCAAATACAACAAGAGCCTCCTTCTCGCTTTTTTACTGGCGTTCTTCAACCAATTAAGTGGCATCAATTTCATCCTATACTACGCACCAGTAATTTTGGAGAATGCCGGGTTTGCTTCGTCAGATTCGCTCCTCTCTTCCATCGCTATTGGTGGAACCAATTTAATGTTCACCTTCGTCGGTCTTTACCTAATCGATAGAATGGGGCGTAAATCGCTGATGTACATCGGTTCGGTAGGCTATATTATTTCCCTGGCGATGGTGGCCTACGGCTTTAAAACTGATGCTACGGCAGGGTTCAACCTCTTCTTCATCCTCACCTTCATAGCCTCCCACGCTGTGGGGCAAGGAGCTGTGATCTGGGTGTTTATCTCTGAAATTTTCCCAAACAGTGTGCGCGCAGCAGGTCAAGCTTGGGGCACCGGAACCCACTGGGTTTTCGCAGCACTGATCACTATGCTCGGGGAAGTCGTTATCGAAGCCTTCCCAGGCTGGACGGTGTTCGCCTTCTTCGCAGCCTTTATGGCACTGCAGCTTCTATTCACGCACTTCATGATGCCAGAAACTAAAGGCGTAAGTCTCGAGGAATTACAAGATCAATTAGCTGCAAAAGAAGACTAAACCTATGAATCACTGAAGAGACGAGAGCTCTTTTGATTGACTGCACTTAGATTATACAAATTCAATAGCCGTTCTAATTTCACGGTATTGCCCAGGTGGCACTTCAATCCATGGGAATTCTTCGTGCCCCAACCCCGTAATAGGCTCAACAGCAATAAAAGGTGCTTTAGCAGGTCTATAAACCTGCACTATAGGGGCGAGTGCTTTTAATTCAAGCGTATACTCGTCATTACGGATACGAGGATTATTGCTATAGAAAAATGCCCCATCTACCTCTTCTGCCCATTGGTGACCGGCATACATGATTTTCTCACCGGGATGACTAAATTCATTTTTCATCAAACGTGCTGTAGGTTCGGGACTTAATCCCCAGTTTCCCTGAATCTTAAAATATGGATGCCAACCAATATGAAAAGGCAATACTTGCGTTCCTGTATTGCTGATAATCGCTTTAAATGAAAATCCTTCGGCACGAAGCGAATAATGAATTTCTAAATCGCAAGGGAAAGGATAAAATTCATAGTGACCATCATATGAATAACGGCAGCATAAACCATTAGGAATCGATTGGATTTCAAAGGTTTGATTGACAGCGAATCCGTGCAAGGCTGCGTGATGTTTTTCATCGTTGATAGGCCAATGAAACTCTTGTCCGTTATGCTCCATGATCGCTCCTGAAGCCATACGCACTGGAAACGGAAACAGTACAGCACCTGCAGCCCAATCCCCGGCATTATCCTTAAAGTCATAAAGCAGGTCATGACCGCCCATTTTTAGCGCCAATAAAGAAGCGCCTCTACTTGCTACAGTAAAGGCGCCATATTCATTCTCAAATTGGAGCGTTTCAGCCATTAATATCATATATCGCCTTCATGTTCTCCATCTGCGCTTTGTAATCGTAGTCTAAATCAAGGAGAGCACCTTTCGAAATATCAAATATCCATCCGTGTACTGATGGCGCGCCACCAGCGGCATGGCTTTTCTGGAAATATTCGGTTTTCAGTATATTATTGCATTGTTCTAATACATTCAATTCGATCAATCGATTGTAACGTGCACCTTCATTGTCGATGGCGTCCAACTCTGCAGCATGCAATCTATAAACATCTCTAATTTCACGAAGCCAACCATCGATTAAACCCAAACTTTGATTTCCCATTGCCGCTGCAACACCACCACAATTGTAATGACCACAGACCACTACATGTTTCACTTTCAAATGCTCTATCGCGTAAAGAATTACACTGTGAATGTTCATATCGGTATTCACAACTAGATTCGCAACATTGCGATGGACAAACACTTCTCCAGGATCAAGACCCATGATATTATTGACAGGGACACGAGAATCAGCACAGCTGATAAACAAAAAATCCGGACTCTGGCCTTTAGCTAAATGCTCAAAGAATTCTGGATTGGATGCTGAATGATGCTCCGCCCATTTTTTATTATTCTCAAAAACTTTCTGGTATGCGTTTTTCATAATGATATTTTTTGTCAGTGCCTAAACTAAGAAATGTGCTGAACTACCGAAACATTTTTATTTAAAAGGTCTGCGCAAAATGTATGATTTCGGCTCGTACCTATTTTGAGCTAATTTTAATAACCCTCGAAAAAACCAATTTTCTGAATAAAAGGAAAAATAATTCGCTTCTGGCTCTGCTCCATAGGTACTCTTAATTTCAGTTGCAGTCCTCCCTAAACTCACGTTTTCAAAACCACCTTCAATACCTAGTCGAATCGCATAAAACATGGTGTAACTGTAAAAATCACTAGGTGACTTATCTGAAGAGCCAAAGTGCATGGCGCGCAATAGCTTTCCGTCTTCAACTGTAGTTATAAATCCAATCAAGCGATCTTCAAGAAAAAAGCCATGTACTTTAAACGATGAACCAAAACCGTCTTGATACAATTTTAAAAGCCACTTTAAATTTTCAGGCATAGCTACTACTTTATCCGTAAGCGTTGCGGTTAATAATTGTGCTGCCGTTGAAAAATCATCTTCGTCTGGGATTAGTGTGCGCTCTACTAAAGCCAAATTTGACTTCATCACTTTTTTCAAACGCGCCCTGTATTTTTTTTTCATCTCCAGGGTATAGGACTCAAAAGAATTCCATCGCAATTCGACCGACATTATAGGATCTGCTTTGAATGAAAACCAATTTTGGTTTTCATTCATGGACGCGCTAGTTACGGACAAAAGTAGTTTGACCGGTAAGCGCATCTTTTTAATGGCGACTAGTGTGCGATCTGCTTGCTCCGGACTTAGCGTCCAAAAACCTGGCAACCATGGGCTTCCAACCACTTGCAGGATTCCTTTACGAATCCATCGGTTCAAAACAGCCAGTCTTCTTTGACGGGTATATTTCCCTGAACTACGACGTACGAGAGGCTGAGTTAATGGAAAAAGAGACCCATCTTCAAGCTTGATTAATCTTCCAGGTAGCTTGCGTGCAATTACATTTTCAGCGGTGGTCTGCATCTAATTAAAATATGCGATATTAGGGGTTAAGTCAAAAACCATGTTCACACCCAACGAGTTCCAAGTTAAATTGTTTGAAGAGATTTTCGGCTCCACCAAAGGTAAATCGAAAATCACCCAAGACCTCATGGGAGTTTTAGGGTGTTCACGTGCCTCATTGTATCGCAAGCGTATTGGGTCGACACCATTGACGGCAGATGAACTGGTTAAATTGGCAAATCATTTCTCGCTAAGTATAGATGCGCTTCGAACCAATACGGAGGAAAATGCGCAGATTGTTGTCTGCACTACAATGCCGCCCATTAAGCAATACAGCGATATTGATTTTTATCTTGAGAACACACGCAAAAATCTAGAGCTCGCTATACAGCAACCCGAAGCCCAGCTTTACTTTACAGCAAAAGAATTACCGCTCTACCGCTATGTAGATCAGCCTACGCTAAGTGCGTTCAGGTACTATTTATGGGTAATGGAGAACTTGCGAAGACACCAACGTTTTGACCCTTCGGAAATCCCATCTGAATTGATTCAAAAAGGGGCCGAATTAACTAAACTAAGTCAGGGCATCAAAACAACAGAGTTCTGGACGGCCAGTGCATTTGATAACCTCTTAGGACAAATCAGCTATACTGAAGCCTCAGGACGAATTTCCAAACGCATTTTAGCGCAGTTAAAAGAAGAACTCCTAAATGTCGTTGATACATTAGAGCAAAACATTTTGAATGAAAAATCCAATGCAGGGGCTCCCTATCAAATGGTTTTATGTCATTATTTGACGTTGAGCGACGGGGCGCTCATCGAAATTGGTCCTAATTACAGCGAAGTCCTCTTCTCTTATGGTTCCATAAATTACATGAAGAGTACGAACCCAAATCTCGTCAACGCCTTTAAACATGGACTGCGCTACCACAAACTAGAGGGACAAACACTGGGTTCGCTCGACCGCGACATCGTCGAGTCATTCACAGAACCCATTCGCTCAAAAATTAATGCACTGTAATGCCACTGGCAATTCGTTCCGCACGTGCACGAAGCTCGTCCATGGTCTCTTTTTCTGATCGGTCATAGGTTAATACCACACCCATTCTACGGTAGGGACGAGTCGTTGGCTTTCCAAACAGTTTGAAATCTGACTG
>Ga0206130_10001223_pt1 | contig 38456 bp, 37 predicted proteins | sample Helgoland_Spring_9_FD_148637 | JGI IMG/M metagenome (GOLD analysis project Ga0206130, IMG submission 148637) | Pelagic subsurface seawater microbial communities from Kabeltonne, Helgoland, North Sea - Helgoland_Spring_Bloom_20160512_1 | ecosystem: Environmental > Aquatic > Marine > Epipelagic ...
GCTTAAAGTCATGCCGATGAAAGAAGTCTCTATCCTTATGACTAATAACATCCATAAGTTCATCACCAAATCTAATAGATAAAAAAGTACCTAGACCTGATAGCAAAATAACACTCCAATAGGGAAAGGGATTCGTAAGGATTGCATGTATGAGAATTGTAATTTTCGTTGTTTGATAATATTCAGCAAAATAGAGTAAGGCTACTATATTAATCGAAATTGCAATTACCCATACAGCAATTTCCGACAAAATCATTCGGATGCCAAATAAAATTCTAAGTGGAAAATCCAGTAAAAATCCAGCATCAGCAATCGGTGTGCAAAGTACGAAAAAAGACCATGTCAAAGCAGCCGCAATCCCTCCCGTCTTCAAGTTATATTCAATGCTTAAATAAACAAAGTAGCCGCCCAAGAGCATGCAAAGCAGGAGAAATTTATATAACACCTGTTTCTTAGGGTGGCTTTCTTTTTCGCTCACGACATCACTCCCAATGCTAATCAACTATTTAAATCAGTCATTTAAGCAGACAATTGTATTTTACTAATATAAACGTTAATAACACTTTGACTTTCATGTTACTACGATAATCGCCAGTAAACGTCAACAATGCGGTTAGATCAATCACATGCGTTATAGGGTCAAAACTGAAATCTTTAACTAAATATATTGAATAACATCACAAGCTCAGCCTTAGGGTTATAATGCTTTATTTATTAGCTCATACAGCTAGGCGCTATGGCTCACTACTAGCATGAAGCCCAAGTGCTTAGTGATAGCGAGTAATAGGCCCAGATAACGATATAGGACCGCTATGACCGCGTTTTTCAATACCGGCTTAACACAACAACAGTTTCTAGATGAGTATTGGCAGAAGAAGCCGCTGTTGATCCGACAAGCCTTTACCAATTTTCAGTCCACAATCACAGCAGATGATTTGATTGAACTGGCCTGTGAGCCTGATATTGAGTCTCGTTTAATTGAACAGAGCGAGCAGTCTGGCGATTGGCTACTCAAATCGGAGGGCTTATCAGAGCAAGACTTTGACAAGCTGCCCGCAACGCATTGGACGGTGTTGGTGCAGGATATCGACAAGCATCTACCCGAGTTACAGCCTGTTATTGATCCTTTTCGTTTCCTACCGGATTGGCGTCATGATGATCTAATGGCAAGTTATGCGCCCAAATCTGGCAGTGTTGGTGCGCATACTGATAGTTATGATGTGTTTTTATTACAGACCATGGGCACCCGCCGATGGCAGGTCAGTGATCAGCCAATATTGCAGCCTGAATTGATTACGGGGCTAGATTTGCAGATCTTAAAGACCTTTGATCCTGATCAATCCTGGGATTTAGTGCCAGGAGATATGCTCTATGTGCCACCACACTTTGCACACCACGGTGTTGCGCTAGATGATTGCATCACGTTTTCTATTGGTTTTCGTGCACCGTCAAAAGTAGAAGTGCTGGATGCTGTGACTAATGCCTTATTAGAGGGCAACTTAGGACAGGGTCGTTATAGTGATCCTGAGCTGATAACGGCACAACATACGCATGAGATTAGTCAGCAGACAGTGACTAAAATAAAACAGCTATTACATGATGTGATTGATGAGGCTGATCCGCTGATTGCCTCTGCATTAGGTCGATTGGTAACTGACACTAAAAATAGTCTGATCGAGTTGGCAGAAGACAACAGCTCTGATTTACCAACAGCTGAAGAACTGACTGTACAGTTTAAACAGGGAAAGGTGCTTGAGCGTAATCTTTATTATCGTTTTGCTTGGACTAGAAACGATCAAACCAGCCAGCTTTTCTTTGCTGCTGAGGCCTATGATTTAATCGATTACGAACACGCTATCCTGTTAACAGAAAAGACCTTACTAACAGAAGCGGAGTGGCGTTTATTGAGCCTGAATCCTCAATCTGTTGATGTACTTTGCGAGTTAATCGCCGAGGGTGGGTGGTTCTGGCAGGATTTGAGTTAGGTAGGGGCAGCCTCAATCGATGTTTTAATCGAGCTGGCAAGTAGCCCCCTACTCTTCTTTCAACTACTACTTATCAACCCAATCTATCTTCTGCAACAAAGTACTTAGGGTCTTCAATCACGTTTACTTCAACCAAGCTGCCTGCCTTGGTTAACAGCTTTCGGCAATCATCTGACAAGTGGACTAGGTGTAACGTCTTACCAGCATTGAGATAGCGCTCAGCCAGACTATCGATAGCCTCTAAGCCGGAATGATCAGCAACTCGTGATCTTGCGAAATCAATAACCACGTCATCATTATCACGTCGTGGATCAAAGCTCTCTAGAAACGAAGTGACCGAGCCAAAAAACAAGGGCCCCATCACTGCATAGACAGTTGAGCCTTTATGATCTTCACGCGCTTCAATTCGAATGTGTTTTGCATGTTCCCAAGCAAATACCAAGGCAGAGACAATCACACCAACGATCACTGCGATCGCTAGATCGGTCATTACAGTGACTGCTGATACTAATATCAAGATAAAGGCATCACTACGTGGCACTTTACTCAGGATACGGAAACTAGACCATTCAAAGGTACCAACGACAACAATGAACATGACGCCGATTAGGGCTGCCAATGGAATTATCTCGATCAAGGCTGAGCCGACCAAGATGAAAAACAGTAAAAATAAAGCGGCACTGATACCAGACAAACGCCCTTTACCACCTGAGTTCACATTGATCATACTTTGACCGATCATTGCGCAACCACCCATGCCGCCAAAGAAACCAGTAACGGTATTAGCCACACCTTGGCCAATACATTCACGGTTTCCACGACCACGAGATTCAGTAAGCTCATCGATCAAACGCATGGTGAGTAAGGACTCAATCAAACCAATCGCTGCAAGAATTACCGCATATGGAAAGATAATGAAGAATGTATCTAAGGTATAAGGCACAGATGGAATATGGAAATCAGGCAAGCCACCTTTGATTGAGGCAATATCACCGACCACTTTAGTATCTAGATTCAAACCTAATACCAAACCGGTCACCACCAAGATTGATACCAAGGAAGCAGGAACTGCAGTCGTTAGACGTGGTAGATAGCGAATGATCGACATCGTGACTAAGACTAATCCCAGTAGCAGCCATAACTGCTCGCCATGCAACCAGGCAATATCTAGAATCGAACCCTGCATGAAGGTGCTGTGTAACCAGCCTGCCTCCCCTGCTTCACCAAAGTGACTGAGTTGCGCCAGAAAAATGACAATAGCAAGACCGTTTACAAAACCTAGCATCACTGGGTAAGGCACCATACGGATGAACTTACCTAGCTTTAAAATCCCTGCCGTAATTTGTAATATTCCCATCAAAACGACGGTAATAAAGAGGTATTCAACGCCATGCTCGGCCACCAATGCGACCATAACAACCGCTAAGGCACCAGTAGCACCACTGATCATGCCCGGACGACCGCCTATACAGGCCGTAATCAAACCCACCATGAAGGCTGCATATAATCCAACTAATGGCTCAACACCCGCTACAAATGCAAATGCGACCGCTTCAGGCACCAAGGCCAGGGCAACCGTTAAACCTGATAACAGATCATTCTTATAACTGGCTAGCTGGGTCAGTTGGAAATTAGACATAAACGGATCTCAAACGAATTATCGACAAGTCATTTACCAGGGTGATTAAACACTCGCTCGGTAAATGATCAGAATGTATGGTGATAAGCCCTTAGTTTAAGGAGCTATTTGTAAAATACAGGCGGCATTATACGGTTAAAGCTTAGGACTGTCCTACGTTAAAGCTTGATATAACGCAGTTTAATGGAGATTAGCTAGGCTTATTATCACTTAAAGCTGCCCGCAAATAATCAACCATCGACCAGACTGTGAGTACGGCAGCAATATCTAGTAACCATTTGCCAATTTCGAAGATAGGCAGGCCCCACAACGGTTGCGCCCACAGCAGAAAGATAATCGAGATGATCTGCAGTGTCGTTTTTAACTTACCCATATAGGAGACAGCAACGATTCCTCGACGCCCCATCTCAGCCATCCATTCACGCAAGGCAGAGACGGTGATTTCACGACCAACGATAATCAGTGCAGGGATTAGAATATGCACCTCTGGATGGCGGAATAAAATCAAGAACAAAGCAGTCGCCACAATAAGCTTATCTGCTACTGGATCAAGGAATGCACCAAATGCTGACTGTTGATTAAGCTTGCGTGCCAGATAGCCATCCAGCCAATCGGTAAGACCAGCTAGAATGAATAATAAGGCCGATATTGGCATCGCTAACGGATGATCAGACAGATAGATCACCACCAACAAAGGCAGCATCGCAATACGCATTAGCGTCAATACATTAGGGATATTAATAATCATTATTCTGTTTAATCACCGTTCAATGTTTCATGTATCAGCTGCGCCAGTTGCTTACTAATCCCTGGCACCTTAAATAACTCTTGTTCACTTGCGCGATTTATACCACGCATACCACCAAAATGTTTCAACAGGCTTTGACGGCGCTTCGGGCCAAGACCCGCAATGCTCTCTAGAGGCGACATTGTACGGGACTTGTCGCGTCGATTGCGATGAGAAGTAATGGCAAAGCGATGGGCTTCATCTCGAATTTGTTGGATCAGATGTAAGGCTGCAGAATCTGCTGGCAATAGGATCGGCTGCTTACTATCTGGCGTGAATAATTGTTCCATACCGGGACGACGTTCCACCCCTTTCGCTACGCCAACTAATAACACCTCGGTAATTTGTAACTCCTCCATTACATCTGCGGCTTGACTGAGTTGACCTTTACCACCGTCAATAAACAGAATATCAGGCATCTTCGCCTCACCTTTCTTTAAGCGCGTATAACGCCTGCTTAACGCTTGATGCATAGCCGCATAATCATCACCCGGTGTAATCCCTTCGATATTAAATTTTCGATATTCCTGTTTACTCGGGCCTTCACGATCAAAAACAACACAGGATGCCACCGCTAACTCACCCTGCGTGTGACTGATATCAAAGCATTCCATCCGTTGGATCTGCGTATCAAAGCTAAATGCTTCTTCTAAGGCCTGATAACGCTGCTTCATACCGGTCTGACTCGCCAAACGAGACTCAAAGGCCATAGATACATTCTTATTTGCAAAGTCTAACCAGCGCGCACGTGTGCCCCTTACTGAACCAGTGATCTTCACTTTGGCTTCCCGCTGTGTACTCAGCATCTCAGCCAATACCTCATGCTCTGCAGGTAGCACGGTGGCAATAATCTCTTCTGGTGGCCGGCGCTGTAGATAATACTGCCCAATAAAGCCAGCTAATAATTCTTCTTGAGTACAGTCCTGCGGTACTTTTGGGAAGTAAGTCTGGTTACCGAGGTTCATCTTATTGCGTACTCGAAAAACCTGTACGCAGGCAAGTGCAGTATTCATCTTGCAAGTGATGATGTCGCAATCACCAGATAGCTCACTGACATACTGTTGCTGTGAGACCTGTCGTAAGGAATCAATTTGATCTCTAAGCTTAGCCGCTTTCTCAAAGGCCAAGGCTTCAGATGCCTTTTCCATTTCAGCGACTAGATTCTGAGTAACTAGATCACTCTTACCCTGTAGAAATTTACGCGCATGATCGACATCCTCGGCATAATCAGCGGTAGAGATAAGATCGACACAGGGAGCAGTACAGCGTTCGATCTGATATTGCAGACAGGGTCTTGACCGATTTTTAAAAAAGCTGTCATTACATTGGCGAACCTTAAAGATCTTTTGTAATAGGCTTAATGTTTCTCTAACCGCACCGACACTGGCATAGGGGCCAAAAAACTCCCCCTGTTTCTTCTTCGCTCCGCGATGAAAACTCAGCCCCGGATAAGATTGCTGAGATGATAAGTACACATAGGGATAGGTCTTATCGTCACGCAGTAAAATATTATATTTTGGGCGATGCTCTTTAATTAGGTTGTGTTCTAGCAGTAAGGCTTCCGCTTCAGTGTTTGTTATCGTCACCTGAATATTGCGGATCAGTCGCACCATCGACTGGATGCGTGTACTAATGTTACTGCGATTAAAATAACTAGAGACGCGCTTCTTTAGATTTTTAGCCTTACCGATGTAGAGGATATGGTCATCCACATCCAACATCCGATAAACACCCGGTTGTTGCGTCAGGGTCTTTAGAAAACCCTCAGCGTCAAATTCTTTATTGCTCATACCGAGTCATTTGTTGTTTAAGACTATTAATTGCAAACCAGCCCATGTAGAGGTGGCCCATACTAAGCGTTGAGCTTAATCTTTATGGTAGCGAAAACAGCCGCAAATTGCTCACTAGTCAAACGCTTAGTCTGTGTGTTGTAACGACTACAATGATAAGAGTCTAGCAATTGAAACTGGGGCAACTGGTGTTCAGCAGCATGCGCAAAGGGATAATCCTTTTGTCGCAGGCCCAATGCCCGTATCACCGCTTCATGCGCAATACGTCCTAATGCCAAAACAATACCACCATCAACAAAATCATTAAGCTCTTGTTGCAGATACCGGTTACAGGTCTTAATTTCAGCTGGCGTTGGCTTGTTTTGTGGTGGCACACATTTCACGGCATTCGTAATGCGTGTGTTAATTAGGCTTAAATCATCATCACTAGCAACGGATGCTGCATGGCTGGAAAAACCAAATTGATGCAAGGTTTGATACAGCAGGATACCGGCATGATCACCAGTAAAAGGCCTACCGGTAGCATTGGCACCATGTAAACCTGGTGCTAAGCCAACAATAAGAAACTGTGCTTTTGGATCACCAAAGGCCGCTACTGGCTTACAGTAGTAGTCAGGAAACTTTTCTTTTTGAGTGGCAATGAATTCTGCCAGGCGAGGACAATCTTTGCAGTCTGTGGTGAATGACGAAGACACTGTAAGTTAGAACTTGAGTAACGCCGAGCCCCAAGTGAAACCGCCACCAAAGGCCTCTAGGATAACTGAATCGTCCTTCTTAATGCGGCCATCACGCACCGCAGTATCTAGTGCTAGAGGGACCGATGCAGCCGATGTATTACCATGTGTATCTACAGTTACAACAACCTTATCCATAGGCAGTTTTAGCTTGCGGGCGGTTGCCGTAATAATACGTGTGTTTGCTTGATGTGGGACTAACCAATCAATATCTTCTTTTGCAAAATTGTTTGCTGCCAACGTCTCATCTGCAATACGTCCTAGTGTATTGACTGCCATCTTAAAGACTTCATTACCCTTCATACAGATATGGGCTTCAATTTTCTGTGCGTCGCTGGTATCGGATGGTCGCGCGTTAGGCACATGCAGTAATTCTTCGTAACGACCATCGGCATGTAAATGAGTGGACAAGATTCCTGGCTCATCACTCTCTTCTAAGATAACCGCACCAGCACCATCGGCAAATAACACGCAGGTTGTGCGGTCGGTCCAATCAACAATTCGTGAGAGTGTTTCAGCACCGATAACTAAGGCAGTTTTTGCCATACCGGAGCGGATAAAACTATTCGCAGTAGCTAGGGCATAAACGAATCCAGTGCAGACTGCTTGCACATCAAATGCTGGACAACCGTGGATACCCAGTTGCTGTTGGACTAAGCATGCCGTGCTAGGGAATATTTTAGCTGGGGTAGTCGTAGCGACAATAATAAGATCAATATCTTCAGCATTCTTACCTGCCATCTGCATCGCGAGACGGGCTGCTTTAGCCCCTAGATCAGCGGTGGTTTCTCCTTCAGCTGCAATATGTCTTTGCTTAATGCCCGTACGTTCTTGAATCCACTCGTCGGTAGTATCAACCATTTCCTCTAGGTCATGATTCGTCAGGATGCGCTTAGGGAGATAGCCACCGGTTCCAGTAATGCGTGAAAACTTCATATTAATATTTGGCTACCTTAGAGGAGAAATCGCTCGAGCTGGTTATCAATTAATGTTGGCACACTCTTTTTCGCTTCTAAATGAGCCAACGAAATGGCATGAGCAAATGAGAACGCATCGGCGCCACCATGACTTTTAATAACGATTCCACGCAAACCTAATAGACTGGCGCCGTTATAGCGTCTAGGGTCAATTTGACTCTTAAAATTCTTTAACGCAGGTAGCGATAGGAAACCTGCAATTTTAGTGAATATGTTTTGATTAAAGGCCTGACGCCCATAATTTGATATCAGTCGCGCGACACCTTCTGTCGTTTTCAAGGCTACGTTACCGACGAACCCATCACAGACTACGACATCCACATCACCACAAAAAATATCGTCGCCTTCAACAAACCCAATATAATTTAGCGCACTATTTTCTAATAATTTGTTTGCTGATTTGACGACTTCATTACCTTTAATAGCTTCAGAGCCTACATTAAGCAAGCCCACTTTAGGTTCAGCTATATCCTCAACCACACCGGCAAGCACTGAGCCCATAACCGCAAATTGAAATAGATTATCTGCAGAGCAATCGACATTAGCACCAAGGTCTAACATGTGTGTGTGACCTTTGATTGCAGGCAAGGTGCTATTAATTGCCGGTCGATCGATACCAAGTAAGGTATGTAGAACATAGCGAGCGGTTGCCATTAAGGCACCGGTGTTACCTGCACTGACACAGGCATCTGCACGGTTATCTTTGACCATATTAATGGCCACGCGCATAGAAGAGTCTTTTTTTGAACGTAGGGCTTGTGCAGGCGGTTCATCCATTGCGACCACTTGAGTACTATGTTGAATCTCAATGCGGCGTAATTGATCGGCCGTCGCTGCTTTTAGCTCTTGCTCGATACGTGCACTATCCCCTACTAGGATCAGCTTCAGATCATCATGCTGATTAAGTGAGGAAAGTGCAGCTGGAATAACAACACTTGGGCCATGATCACCACCCATTGCATCAAGAGCAATCATTGTAGCCATAGAATCATTCACGTCCAAAGGAACGCCTGAATTGGTGGTGTGTCAGATAGGAGAGGAAAGAAAAACCAAGTAATACTTAGTCCTCTTCTTCAACCTCTGCTGGCTTAATCACTTGGCGACCACGATAGTAACCATCTGGGGTGATGTTATGACGACGGTGAGTTTCACCTGTAGTCGCATCAGTAGATAGAGTTGTCGCACTCAAGCTGTCATGTGCACGGCGCATGCCGCGTTTTGATGGGGTTTTTCGCCCTTGTTGTACTGCCATAGTCTTTCTCCAAACTACTTAATTTTTAGATCTTTTAATTGTGCAAAAGGGTTATCACGATGAGAAGCTTTATCCTCATCATTAAATCCCTGTAACCACTGCTTTGTTTTTGGATCGCATTGATCCAGTTCTTCATGTTTTACAACGATGGGTAATCCTAAGATCACCTCATCGGCTACTAAATTCACGGTCTCAATACTCTGACCATCGTACTCATATATCTCAACACCTTCGCGCTGAGCCAACTCCATTTTCTGCGCTGTCACCATAATAAGGTGAACCGGCTGCTCTACGACTACTTCTGTGTCCTGCATACAGCGTTGGCAGGTTTGTATCACCGAACCTGAAATAAAACCTTGCACCATGGCAAAGCCTAATTCTGATTTCGAAAACGAAAACTCAATCAACAAACTCGTGTTTGCATGGTTAACGAATTCAGAAATTCGGGGAATCGAACCAACACCAATCTCAGCTTTAATAATGCGTTGCTGCTGAGCAAAGAGCGCGGGATCAAAATACAAAGGAAAGTCGTTGCTCATTGGGCGGCCAAGTGTATAGTTTGCGTGCTTATCAGTCAAAGATTTTACTTAAATCAATCACTTCGGCAAGGTTATACTAATACAATGAATTCCAGTACCCCTATCGTACTAGCTTCTAGCTCTCCCTATCGCAAAGAGTTGCTGGAACGCTTGAACATTCCATTCGCTTGTCAGTCTCCAAATATTGATGAAAGTCGACTGAATCAGGAAGCACCAGAGACCTATGTTGAGCGACTCGCTATCGCCAAAGCGACTGCATTGGCCGAAGCCTATCCAGAATATCTGATTATTGGCTCAGACCAGTGCAGCGTGGTTGGCAGCGATATAGTCGGCAAGCCTGGCACACGAGAGGCCGCTATTGCACAACTACAAGCCTCATCAGGCAAGACCCTGACCTTTTTGACTGGATTAGCCGTAATCAGTCCGCTTAGCGGCTGGCAACGGACGGCTGTAAGCCGCTTTGAAGTCAAATTCCGTGATCTAAGCCGAGCAGAGATTGAACGCTATATCGATGCAGAACAACCCTTAGATTGCGCTGGAAGCTTTAAATCAGAACGCTTGGGTGTGAGCCTGACGCAGGCCATGCGTGGTGATGACCCAAGTGCCTTAGTTGGCCTACCTTTGATTCAACTCAGCACTTTTTTACGAGAATATGGCATTAACTGCCCTTAATTATCCTTATACCTGCCGATATCTGCTTAAACCCGCCTAGTATTAACGTAATTGTGGGCTCACTAGACTAAGACTAGCGGCAACTGCAGTACCAACACGGTTTGCAAATTGATCTAAAACGCTCGGTTTGATGCTGTAATCGATAATCTCTTCCGCCTCTATCATGTCACGGGCGACTTCATCGGCACTGGCTAAGCCATCGATCAGCCCTAGCTCTAAGGCCCCTCGACCCGACCAAAAAAGACCACTGAATAAGTCTGCATTATCTGCTAAACGATCGCCTCGCCCGGCCTTTACAACGGCAATAAATTCATTATGTATCGAATTAAGTAATTCTTGTAAGTGATTCTTTTCAAAGCTATCTACAGGAGTAAAGGGGTCCAGTAAGGCCTTATGCTCACCGGCCGTCAGTAGTCGCCGCTCAACACCCAATTTATCCATCGCATCGACAAAACCGAAACCGTCCATACGGACCCCTATCGAGCCAACTATGCTAGATTCGTCGGCATAAATCTCATCGGCAGCAACAGCGACATAAAGGCCGCCAGAGGCACAGATATCATCAACCACTGCGTAGACCTTCTTTTCTGAATACAATGCCTTCAAACGCCTGATTTCTTTATTTATTTGCGCCGATTGTACCGGCGAGCCTCCTGGACTATTGATCTTGATGATAACCGCCTTGGCAAATACATTAGCAAAGGCGTCACGTAAGGCTTGATTGATCTGTTCTGCACTGGCACTTTGACCGTCGGCAATAATCCCATCTAACCGTACCATCGCAGTATGTGGCTGTGTTGAAGAGGCCCCATAATCAGCCCCATCAATAGCAAATAAACCTATTAAAAACAAAGAGAAATATAAGAAACCTAATGTTTTAAAGAAGATACCCCAGCGGCGTGAACGACGCTGCTCAACAAGCCCTGCCGAGGCGATACGCTCTAGCGCCTGACGCTCCCAGTTTGAATCTTGATCCATTACCATTTAATCCCAAAAAATCATCATTTATTTGACGTATAACAACCTAAACCGGTGTGAGTTGTGACTGCCAACGTTGCAATTCTACCGCTAACGGCGCCGAAAACTCGTAATTTTGCCCCGATATCGGCATTTTTAGACGTAAATTGCTCGCATGCAGAAACATTCGATGCAACCCCTGCTCACCAACCACACGATTGTGCGCAAAATCACCATAACGCTTATCACCAACGATAGGATAACCCTCTTCTTGCGCATGCACACGAATCTGATGCGTACGACCGGTACCAATTTGGGCACTGAGCAAGGTTAAGCGCTCTTGGAAGAGCTGAATTGAGGTAAATACGGTCTCTGCACTCTGCCCCCCTTCGTCTACCCGCATCTTACCCATACCGAAGTCGTCTCCTTTCTCTAGCGCATGCTGCACAACCTGTTCTCGCGCTTTCCAGTGCCCTTTAACCATCAACGTATACTGTTTATGCGTTGCCGCACTTTGCATCGCTTGTTGCACTTCAAGCAGTGCTGCTCGTGATTTTGCCAAGATTAAAACACCACTGGTCTCTTTATCGATGCGATGAGCCAATTCCAAGAACGGCTGATTTTCGCGACTTGCACGCATCGTCTCAATGACACCAATAGGATCACCACTACCGCTGTGGGATGAGAGTCCAGAGGGCTTATTGATCACCATTAGATGATCGTCCTCAAATATGATCTGTTCTTCTAATCGCTGTTGACGCTCTGGAGAGACCTCATGCTGTCGTGCATTTTCAGCAGTGATCGGTGGAATACGCACTAGATCGCCTTCTTTCAAGCGATAGATGGGTTTAATACGTCCCTTATTAACACGCACCTCGCCACTACGGATAGCTCTATAGATACGACTTTTAGGTATTTTTCTGAAGTATCCTAATAGAAAGTTATCGACCCGTTGGCCTGCGTTCTTAGCGTCGATGGTGGCCCACGCTACTTTGGGTGAAGACATAAAAACCTCGATTGATTAGTCGTTTGCTGAAGCTTGAGATGATTGCTATGATGGCCGCACTGAGTCGCTTTACACAGCGCTTAACAAGGCGCGAAGTAGTACTTTAAATAAATTAGTCTACAAGAAAAGCGAACTCGGCATGACGCACGATTCTTGATCAATGACACAAGAGTCCGCACAGAATTTATCTGGTTGCAGTGGCAATCAAGTCAACAATAACATTTATGTTTATCCTACTTTCATTTGGGCTGTTGAGAAATCATTTTCTTTCTCACGCTCTCTCCCAAACTCTTCGAACAGCGTTGCTTGCAATGCCGTGTCTGTTTATGACACAGAGAACACTCTCCTATCCGAAGCAAGGTCTAGGGCATGCCGCCCTGAAAGTAGGTTCAAAAATTTGGAACCTTAATGAAAAGAATACTAGTCAACGCAACTCAACAAGAAGAATTGCGCGTAGCAATGGTCGATGGCCAACGTCTTTACGATTTAGACATCGAGATCCCATCAAAAGGTCAGAAAAAGGCCAATATCTACAAAGGCTTCATTACTCGCATTGAGCCGAGTCTAGAAGCAGCCTTTGTAAACTATGGCGCAGATCGTCACGGCTTTCTGCCCTTCAAAGAAATATCTAAGAGCTATTTCAAGAATGGTGGTAGTGGCTCAACTGCTCGCAGTGCGATAAAAGACCAAATCAAGGAAGGCCAGGAAGTTCTGGTCCAAGTTGAACGTGAAGAGCGTGGTAATAAAGGTGCAGCACTGACAACATTCATCAGTCTAGCCGGTCGATATCTCGTCCTTATGCCTAACAATCCTCGTGCTGGCGGTGTTTCTCGTCGTATTGAAGGGGATGATCGTCAAGGTGTGCGTGAAGCGCTAGATAGTGTCGAAATACCGGAAGGTATGGGTGTCATCGTCCGCACAGTAGGCGTTGGCCGTACCAGCGAAGAGCTCACCTGGGACTTGGAATACCTAACGAAGATTTGGGACGCTATTCAGACCGCCTCAACGACCAAGAACGAACCCTTCTTAATTTATCAAGAAAGCAACGCCATGATTCGTGCGCTGCGTGATCATTTCCGCAATGATATTACTGAAATCATTATCGATGATGAAAAAGTGTATCAGGATGCGCAAAAGTTCTTACAGCAGGTGATGCCACAGAGTGAACGCAAATTAAAGCAGTACACCGACCACGTCCCTCTATTTAACCGTTATCAAATTGAAGGTCAGATTGAATCGGCCTTTCAACGTGAAGTGACCCTGCCCTCTGGCGGCGCCATCGTTATCGATCACACAGAAGCACTGCTTTCTATTGACGTTAACTCAGCCCGAGCAACCAAAGGCAGTGATATTGAACAAACCGCCTTAAATACCAATTTAGAAGCCGCTGATGAAGTAGCGCGCCAACTACGTCTACGTGACCTAGGTGGCCTCATTGTTATCGATTTCATCGATATGCTAGCCAATAAAAATCAACGTGAAGTTGAAAATCGCCTAAAAGATGCGGTCAAGCTCGATAGAGCACGTATCCAGCTCGGTCGAATTTCACGTTTCGGCTTACTTGAGATGTCACGTCAACGCCTACGCCCGTCATTAGGTGAATCAAGTCAGATCGTCTGCCCTCGCTGTGATGGCCATGGCACCGTACGTACTAATGAGTCATTAGCCCTCGCGATCTTACGTCTACTTGAAGAAGAAGCGATGAAAGACATGACCTCTAAGGTCGTCGCTCAAGTGCCTGTCGAAGTTGGTACCTTCTTACTAAACGAAAAGCGTACCTCACTACAAGAGATCGAAGCGCGTCATAAACTTGATCTTGTTATCGTGCCACAAGCCAATTTCGAGTCACCACGGTTTGTCGTTCAACGATTACGCAGTGATGACACCGAAGTCGAAGGCAAGACTAGTTTCGAAATGGCCATGGTAGAAGAAGAGACCACCATTGAAACCATGACGACCACTAGCCGACCTGTAGAAAAGGCAGCGGTATCAGCGGTCAGCATCGCTCCTTCAGCACCCGCACCCGCAGCGGTTAAAGAAGAAGTTAAAGAGAAGAAGCCAGGCTTACTAAAGAGACTATTTAGCAAATTAGCTAGTACAAAGGCTGAAGAAAAAACAGAGTCAGAAGAAACCAAGCCTAGCGAACGTCCTAACCGCAACAATGGTAATCGCTCACGCAATGACAACCGTCGTGGTGGCCGTGGCCGAGGTCGTGGACGAAATGACAATCGTACGCGCACAAATAATAATGATAATCGTCAAGAAAGCCGTCGTAATGAAGGCGATCGTGATGAAAAATCAAACAATGAGAATAACGGCAATCGTCGACAAGACGACCGTAACTCTGGACGTAATCGCAACCGCAACCGCAACCGTTCAGCACAATCAAATGAGGCCACTAATAACAGTCCGGCAGACAAAGTAGCAACAACTACAGATATGCCAGAGCAACAAGGGAATAATTCAGAAACCCGTACCACAGAAAATCGTAACCCTGAGGCACGTGAAGGTAGTGGCCGTTCACGTGGCCGTCGTGGTGGACGTGGCCGTGGTGGACGTAATCGCAATACAGAGCGAAACAATCAGAGTGCAGATGGCACTACTGCAGAAGACAAGCCAGCAGCAACTAGTGACTCTGAAGCAACACAAGCCCCTGTTAACAGTGCCAGCTCATCAGATCGTGATACAACGACTGTAAGTGGTTCAAACTCAGCTAATAACAGCAGTAGTAATAGGCGCTTCCCAACTGCACCAGCAGAAGAAAAGAGGCCGGTGACAGCCAAGCCAGTCGCAAGCGATAAGCCGGTAATAGCCAAGCCAGTTGCAAGCGATAAGCCGGTAATAGCCAAACCAGTTGAAAGCGATAAGCCGGTAGCAGCCAAGCCAGTTGAAAGCAGTAAGCCGGTAGCAGCTAAGCCAATTGAAAGCAGTAAGCCAGTGGCAAGCAACCCGGCCCCTGCAAGCAAAGCTAAACTAAATCAGGTTGAAACCAAGTCTGAGTTTAAAGAAATTACAACAGAGGCTGCTAAGGCACCAAAGGTTGTAACCAAAACGTCTGAAGCAAAACCTGCCAGCACAACGCCAGTGACAGCGCCAAAGATAAGACTGCAGCAAGTTGAGACCAAGAAGTCAGACAACAGTAACTAGCAACACAACAAGTAAGAACACAGCTGATACGATCTGTGATCGTATAGTCGCTTATAATAAAGCGGTTATACAAATAAAAAGGGGCAGCCATTGGCTGCCCCTTTTTTTATCTATTACTTTATATAGAACTACGATTTGAACTAAGTTACGCCTTGCGCACCACAGCGGTATTAAGTGCCCAGAGCATCGCTTTACCCCCCCATAGACCTAGATTATAAGTGAACACCTGCTTCCAGATATCCGTCTTATCACCATTAAGATTGGCATCGATAAGTGCCAACACTTCCTCTTTCGGTACGCCACCCACGTAGACCTGGAATGCGGGAATAATGACGAAAGAAATCAATAGTGCGATACCGAAAAAGATCAGCACACGTCGAAAAAAGATCAGCATTTACAATTCCCTGACTAGCTTAAGCTCTAAAATCAAGACGACGTCCCAATGTTAGTGCATCAGTAAGTTCCCCATTTTGGTAGACAACCTCACCATTTACAATAGTTGTATCTATCGATGAACGGAAAGTAAATCCATCAAATGGCGACCAATTACACTTATATAGAACGGTTTCAGGGGTGTCAGTAATGCCTTTATCCATGTCAACAATAGTGATATCAGCCCAATAGCCTTCACGCAGATAGCCACGATCGATTACACGAAAACGATCAGCTACGTTATGACTAGTAACCTGCACGACCTTTTCTAAACTCAACTGCTTATCCTGTACCTTTTCGAGGATACTAGGTAAGGCATATTGTACTAGTGGTAAGCCAGCCGCCGTCTTGAAGTAAGTACCTGTCTTTTCCTCAAGTGTATGTGGGGCATGATCAGTCGCAATGATATCGATACGACCTTCCGCAACGGCTTTAATGAGTGCCTCTCTATCAGTGGCCTTCTTGATCGCTGGATTACATTTAATAAAAGCACCACGTTGGTCATAGTCCTCTTCCGAGAAAAACAAATGATGTGCGCAGACTTCCAGTGTGATTTGCTTATCGTTAACATCGCCTGGAGAAAAGAATTCTAATTCTTTTGCACTCGTAAGATGTAATACATGCAAACGTGTGCCATGTTTCCTAGCAAGTCCTACCGCCTTCTCCGTAGAGGCATAACAAGCATCTACTGAACGAATTTCATGATGGTATTTATATGGAATGTCATCACCATAACGCTCACGATAAAGGTCTTCGTTACGCTTGATCATCGGCGTGTCTTCACAATGCGTGATGACAATAGTTTCCACCTCAGCGAAGATATTTTCTAGAACAACAGGGTTATCTACCAACATATTGCCAGTGGAAGCCCCCATGAAGATCTTGATACCGCAGGTCACGCCATTTTTTAAACCGCGCAACTCGTCTAAGTTATCGTTGGTGGCTCCCATATAGAAAGCATAGTTGGCGGCACACTTGCCCTGCGCCAAGGCGAATTTCTCTTCTAGCGCCTTTAAAGTAACTGTTGGTGGTTTAACGTTTGGCATATCCATAAAACTGGTAATGCCACCGGCGACTGCCGCGCGCGACTCAGTTTGTAAGCCGCCTTTATGTGTTAGGCCCGGCTCACGAAAATGAACCTGGTCATCAATCATGCCTGGCAAAACATACTTGCCAGCTGCATCAATGACTTTATCAGCCTCACTAGACTGTAGGTCTTTCCCTATCTTATGAATACGACCGTTGACGATTAAGAGATCAGCTTGCTGCGTCTGCCCCTCATTAACTAAAATTCCATTTAAGATGAGTGTTTTCATACGCTCATCTTAAGCGTACTAATCGACTCTGGAAACCCCTATTTTATTTCCCGTAGAGCAATACGTTAGAAGCCAGACCTTAGCTAGCATTACTTCTCAGTTAGAGCGCCGCTAAAGGCTCTAGTGATCGGTTTGCTTAGATACGTAATGACCGTCCTGCGGTTGGTTGTAATATTGATGTCAGCGGTCATACCGGGCTTCAGGTCTACATGTGTAAATTTAGTATTATGTTCGCGATAGTCCTCTGCAATGGTAATGTGTGCCCGATAATAGGTTTCAGGTCTTCCATCTGGGCCCTCTTCGGTCAAGGTATCTGAACTAATATAGGTCAGTTCACCCTTGATACTGCCATAAATCGTATAGTCAAAGGCACCAAGGCTGACCGTGGTCGGCAAGCCAATGGTCAGCTGCCCAATATCTGCTGGACTTAGATTAACCTCCACCACTAACACGCTTTCTGTTGGTGAAATCTGCATCAACTCATCCCCCGCACGTAAGACGCCACCGACAGTGGTGACCTTAAGATATTTCACAATACCTGTTTGCGGTGCAAAAATCTCGGTGTGCAGTAATAAGTCGCTCTTCTCATCGAGTTCATAGCTAGTGCTGCTGAGCTTAGCTTTCAACTCACTCACCTCAAGTCGCGCATCCTCCATATACTTATTCTTAGAGGCTGAAATATCGCCGTCTAACTCGCTAAGTTGTTTTTCTGCACGCATCACTTCTAGACGGCTAGCATCACCCGTGGTGAATAGATCTTGGTATAGAGAGAATTCTTGTTGCGCTAAATCACGTGACTTATCTAATGAGCCCAAGCGGTCAGTTAAGGTTTTTTTACGTTGAATAAATAGCCTTTTTTGCGCTAAAACAAACTCTTGATATTCAGCGAACTTAGCGCCAAATACAGGTGTTTCATTTCGCGACTCAGCCAGCGCCCTAATGAGGGCTATATTAATTGCTGCTACATCCGCACGCACACCTTCAAAAGATGCATTCGCGCGACTTTTTTCTAACACTGCCAGTAGTTCGCCTTCTTGCACATATTGCCCTTCCCCGACCAATAATTCTGCTAAAACCCCACCGTCTGCCACCTGTACTACCTGAGTTCGTGCAGTGGGGATTATTTTACCACTCGCCTTTACCGCAGCATCAATCTCAAAAAAATTGGCCCAGATAATGAAAATAGCAACCGCTAAAAACAACATCATAATCATGGACACTTTAGGGGCAGATTCATCTGCAGCTTCCATATTTTTATCGTAAAGATTAAGTTCATTAGGCGACGGCGCATGCTCAACCAGCTCTTTCAATTTTGCATTATCATTTGCTGCGGTTATGTCTTCTGCTTCGATTATTTCAGCATCTGAGGAGTCGATTTTCTTCATAATGCTTTTTCCTTTGTTGTTTCCTTGGCCGGCGCATTCTTCAGTCTCTGGATAATCTCATTCCGCGGTCCATCCATAACGACTGCATTATTAGCAATAACGATAATTCGATTAACTAAGCTTAATAATTCAGTCTTATGAGTAACAACAATAAAGGTATCCTTTGGCTTTAAAATCTCGTTGAAATTATCAATGATATTCCGTTCTAAGTTGCGATCCATAGATGCGGTCGGCTCATCTAATAACCAAATGCTCGGTTCCCGTAAGAAGGCACGGGTTAGATTGATTAACTGACGCTGGCCACCGGATAAACTATTGCCACCTTCCGCTATTTCTTGTAGTAATCCTTGTGGGTTTGATGCGATGACCGCCTCTAACAATCCAGTCATCCTCGCTTTTTCTAGAATCACTTCATCACCCGGATCTAATAACCCTAAGATCAAATTCTCGCGCAGGGTCCCAGCAAACAGACGCCCTTCTTGCTGCACATAGCCATAATGTTCGGCCAATATCGGTTTCGATATACTGGTAAGATCGACATCATCGAGGACAATACGTCCAGCCTGCGGTTTATACATACCCGACAGAAGACGTAGAAAAGTTGTTTTGCCCGCACCCACAGGCCCTAATATCGCAATCTTCTCGCCTTGGCTGATGCGCAACTTCGGAATCTGTAGTGCCGCTTTGTCACCATATTGTGCCAATACATCTTCAAATTGATAATTGCCTTTAATGTGTTCAAGAACAATGGGTTGTTCTTGACCATGATGATCATCTTCTAAGGCCCAGATTTGATCCAAAGCCTTTAGTGAGGCTTTAGTATTTGCCCACCCCACTAACTGTCCAGGAATAGTTGTCACTGGCCCCATCACTCGCCCAGAAAGGATAGAGCACGCGATAAGACCACCCATGGTCAAGTTGCCCTGACTCACCGTCAAAGCACCGAAGGCAACAATTGAAATATAAGAAAGTTGTTGCAGACTAGCGGCTGAAAATTGGGCAAAATCACTAGCTTCTTTCATGGCCAGCTCATAGCTACGTGCTTCATCGGTGGTATTCATCCAACGCGATAGCATGCGCCAACCACCTTGCCCTGATTTAATCGTTTCAGCCCCTTCTACCGACTCAACCAATAGACCTGTTTTAAAGTTACTGGCTGCATTAGCATTACCGGCTAGACGATCGATCTGGTTGTGATAATAAAAACCAACCAGCATGCAGATAATGGTGAAGGTCAGCGGAATAAATGCTAACCAACCGGCAATCATATAGATGATCGCGACAAAGATTAATGCAAAAGGCAGGTCAATTAAGACTGTGCTGGTAATGCCCGTTATAAAACCCCTTACAGACTCATATCCACGCATTTGTGCTGCAAGACTACCGACACTTTTGGGCAACTGATCTAAACGAACATTTAAGAAGCGTAAATAGACCGTGCGTGATAGCCGTTGATCGACTCGCTCCACTAATTTTTCATAGACATTTGAGCGAAGTCGTTTAGATATATGTTCAAAAAGAATCGTGACAAGTACGCCTAGCGACAAAACCAATAAAGTGTGTGTCGCTCGAGTGGGTATCACTCTGTCATACACCTGCATGGTATAAAACGAGGTCGCAAGAGCCACCACATTAATTAATATACCGCCTAAAATAATATCGCGAAGCAAATCTCTATGACTGAAAACCTCCCCTTTCACCAGACTAAAAACAGCGCTACCACTGGCTTTAAAGGCAGTGCCTAAATCCAGCTTGGCAAGCTGCATACCTGATAAATTTGTATGACTATCTTCTTGCCATTCATTGCTTTCTTCCAACCACCATTCCGAAATCCATTGACCGACGGCATTTGTCCCTTTCAGCACTCCCCAGCGCTCTTTCTCTATATCAAACAGTAGGACTGGCATTTTTGCCGGATCAGGCTGACGCATCCAGCTAATCGATTTCAGATGCATTAATTTAACGACCTGTTTCATAGTCGACTTAGCATTATGTAACGATGCCGCACTTTCGACTGCCTCTTGTAAGGCCAGCTTATCAATCTGCGTCTTCTGTAGTTGGCCTAGTCGGAGCAGTGAAACAAATAATGTGGTTGCAAATTCACTCATGAGTTTTCACTTTTAGAGCTGTTTATTATTTTCCCCATGGCTCTGTCTTGTTCTATCTGTTCGGCCTCAGCAAGAGCTGCATCCAAACCTAAAGCAGTAATATATAGACGCCAACTAACCACTACTTCGGCAGACTTAGCATCTACTAACTGTGTTTCGATTATGATTAAATCGCGGGCAGTATTCATAACATCCAGCCAAGATTTACGTCCGACTAAGAATTGTCGGTTATAAGAATCTGAGACCTTAATTGCTGTCTCCAACGACTCTTCTAGGGCATTTATACGAGTCTGGAATGACTGTAATAAAGCGTAGTCACTTTGAATGGTTCTACGTAATTGAATCTCAGTCGAGGCAAGCTGTGACAGCACAGCATTTTTCCTAATTAATGACTCTTCAATAGTAGAATAAGAAGAGAGGCCAGCACCGAAAGTACTGCCTACAGAAAGAAATAAACGGTTTTCAACATGCCTAGAGGTAGCAATAGACGTATTCCCACGCTGATGCTCGAAGCGCAAGGAAACCTCAGGCTTCAACGCACTTTTTTGCAGTTTCGTATCGGCATCGGCAGCTAATATATCGGCGCGTGCAAGTAATATGGCAGGATTATTCGCCAGCGCTACCTGTTCTAACAACGACACATCGGCGTCAGTCTTGAGGGCAAACGGCTCACTCAAGCGCAGCTCTTCGGCTGTGATGGGGCGGCCAAATAGTGCTTCTAAGCTTGTTAATGCGATTGCCTCTGATGAGATCACTGTCGCTGCATCTGCATAATTCGATTGCAGTCGTCCTTTCGCCAGTAATAAATCACTAACTGTTGCGATGCCTGCCTCAGTTCTACGCTCAACCTGCTTTTTTAATTTCTCATGGACGGCGATACTCTTAGCCTGAGCAAGCCCTGTTAGGTGTGCTGTCAACCAATTTCCATAAGCTTCAACAATTTGTAGAGAAACATCTTCATAGGTTTGGGTTAGACTAGCATCCGAAGACGCAATGCCTGCCTCTACTGATTGCACTCCAGCAGCAATTTTACCGCCGGTATATAAAGGCTGACTCAGGCCTAAGCGAATCGCATAATCGTCCTTCCCAGCATAGTTAGGGTCTTCCTTAGATGCGTCGACACCATCAAGAGAAATTGAGGGTGTTGGGAAGTACTCCCATTTCGCTGCTTCCAGCCCTTTTAGATTGGCCGCTCGCAGATCTTTCTGCTGACTGATACTCGGATGATAGTTTAGAGCCCCTTTAATCAACTCTGGCACCCCAAGGGCGTTAGCAAATGATGGCGATAAAAGAGTGAGGAGAAATAGATAGGACTTAATAGCTCTCATGAGTCATTCCCTTTGATTAGACTGTAATATTGCTGGCATCACACACATAGTCGGCGACCGTAGCAGATGTTACACAACTATAATAATAGTTAATATACTAAACAGTAATTATTATAAATGCACGTCTAAAGAACTAATTTCAAGCAAAGGAAATAGATACTAATAAGGCAGTAAAAAATATTACAAAAGTGACAGTTTTAGATAAAAAACGAAGACAGCCTCGAAATTACTAATAGAGGGATATTACGAAGGAATAAACAGAGATAGCTCAATCAAACTTCGGAGAAAGCCATTCATTTATTTTCGAGTGCGCAGGAAAACCTCTAGCTTCAGGCTCCAAGGTGTCAAATAAGCGCACAATAAGATCAAAGCTTTGCATCAGAACCGGACTAGGTCGATTAAAGTGCTCATAGCCATCTAAAATATGAACCGGCAAGTCGATTGACTCTTGATCTAATTGTGAGCGTTGCTCAGAAAAACCGCAGCATGCCGCTATGACATAGTCTGGCTTGGCCTGTTTTAGGGTATTAAACGAGATCGGGAATGAGGCCTGCCCCGCTTTTGCAATCACCGGCTCCATACCTAGCCAACTAATCATATCGGGTATCCAATGCCCGGCTATGAATAGAGGGTCCAGCCAATCCAGAAATGCCACACGCCATGCCTGAGTTGCGTAAAGGTTATGCAGTAAGGCTAGACGTCTATCCCAACACAGCTGCAGTCGTCTCGCTTCCTCTACTCGCCCTATTGCTTCACCGACTTGCAAAAAACCATGTGCAATATCATGTAGACGAAAAGGAGCTAAATTAACCACTATAGGACGCTTACCCAATTGCTCAACAGCCTCTTCAACCGCCTTCACTGAAACCGCACAGACCTCACATAATGATTGACTAACAATAACGTCAGGTTGCAATTCAGCAAGCAAATCAAGATTGAGCGTATACAACGGCCCAGAGGCCTGACGTACCTGTTCATCAATATCAGCACTGCTTGCCCTAACGTCGATGCTGGTACTTGTGAGCTTAGGCAAATCATCAAAGCCGGGGCCGCAACTATGGCTAACACCAACTAAGGAATCGCGTGCGCCTAAGGCAACGATAATATCGCTAGCACTAGGCAATAACGAAACGATGCGCATATAACTTTTTAGACAGAAGAATAACGCTGAAAACGATGCCAGCGAAGAGCAGGTTTGCTAATAAGCCCTTAAGAAGAAATGGCAATCCATTGCTGTAACACAATAACCAGCCATCGATACTATTCGGATAAAAACTTAGGGCCATCGGTGTGATATTTGATATCAAATAAAATACAACAGCATTAATCGCAGCAGCACCTGCTATAGATGTCACTGCTATTCTTTTAAGTATTGGATAGACGCTATAGGTCGCTGCAATATGTGCCATATAAACAAAGCTCATGCCGGCAAAGCCATAGCCACCATGCACGTAATCGTAAAGGGATAACGTCACTAGCGGTGGAATAAAGCATAGCCGCCATGGCAGATAGGCTACGGCTAACAAGCTAACTGCACCTACCGTAGAAAAACCCATTTCATGCGGTGTTATGTGAGTAAAGAAACCAAGAGTACTTAATAAGATCAGCACTATTAGGTTTTGAATAGACATAATCAGAGAACCCGAATCAATATAATATATTAACTATATGTCTTAGCTACTAATTTGTCGAACCCAAAGCCAAGGCAAACCATCGCCTATCGACATAATACAAACCGTATTGAATAACGACTAACTTCAGTTTTCCTGATCGAAGTCAGAGAAATAATTTCAACCCTGGTTAAAACTAAACTGGCTAAAAACATCATGGTGCCATCGCCCATTTCGTAATCCATTAGCCAACAAATAACGAGGTAGTTATGCGGAAATCCACACTAAGTTCAGTCTTCCTTACTTTCCTATTTCTTCTTAGCACAAATGCGATAGCCTGGGACTCATCAAGGCTAACCTTTAAGACAGGTGCAACATTCATTCAACCAAACGACAGTAGTAATGAATTAGAAGGTATTGCTGGCTCAAAGGTTGGTGCTGGATCTGCAAGCACTTTAGGCTTGATATTCAATTATCAACTCTCATCCACTTGGGCGGTCGAAGCGCTTGGAATCATCAAGTCACACCATGAACTCAATGGTAAAGGCAGCCTATCTAGCATAGATGAAATTGCAAACATCTCAGTCTTACCACCTACCCTGACACTCCAATATCACTTGCCTCTAAAGAGTCAGATAAAACCTTATGTTGGTATAGGCGCAAATTACACGCGGTTTTCAAATCTTGATGCCAGCGGTGAACTTGAAAGAGCGCTTGGTGGTGAAACTGATATTGATATCAAAGATTCTTGGGGCTTAGCTGCACAGATCGGTGTTGCGGTTCCAATAGATGATCAATGGAGTTTTAACTCGTCTCTTTGGTATATCGACATGGATGCTGACGCTCAACTCCGCACTGCAGGTGTAAAGCGTGACATCGATATCAAGATTAACCCTTGGGTTTGGTTCTTTGGTGTAGGCAGAAGTTTTTAACTTGCTTGAGCAGTGACAAGATTATTTTGCCCTTCGGGCTTTTCACTTCGCTCAAAGTCCAAAATCGTTCCTACGATTTTGTCGAACACTTTTCTATCCGGGGGTTCAAATCCCTCGAACAATAGATGAAGAATCAGCGAAAAATTTAATGCGAATAAATCAGGACTTAATAATGGCGGAGAGCGAGGGATAGACAGGCTAAGTCCCTGTACCCTGCCCTACGGGCTTTTCACTTCACTCAAAGTCCAAAATCGTTCCTACGATTTTGTCGAACGCTTTTCTATCCGGGGGTTCAAATCCCTCGAACAATAGATGAAGAATCAGCGAAAAATTTAATGCGAATAAATCAGGACTTAATAATGGCGGAGAGCGAGGGATAGACAGGCTACGTCCCTGTACCCTGCCCTACGGGCTTTTCACTTCACTCAAAGTCCAAAATCGTTCCTACGATTTTGTCGAACGCTTTTCTATCCGGGGGTTCAAATCCCTCGAACAATAGATGAAGAATCAGCGAAAAATTTAATGCGAATAAATCAGGACTTAATAATGGCGGAGAGCGAGGGATTCGAACCCCCGGACGGGATAAACCGTCAACGGTTTTCAAGACCGCCGCATTCGACCACTCTGCCAGCTCTCCGAGGGACGCAATTTAACCATATTAGGCGATCTAAACCTAGTGAAATTGGTATTAAAGGGGCCTTTTGCATATTTTTTAACCGCTCAGCCTTAAGCTCCAACCAGCAGCTCAGGTTTGATGCCCTTGAAAACTATAAAACAACAAATAAACAAGCGCTATAAACCACCTAAAATGGCATAGTTCAACGGCTTAAGATCATTGAACTATGCTGAAAATCTCCAGTCTATTAGGCAATTCGTGCTAGCATGCTGGCATTAGCTGAATTACAATTTATACAATATTTTCGAATTATTCACGGAGTAAGCAATGGCCAATTACAGTTCTTCGGTACCTTCTAGTGCTGCCTTAGGCATTAATAAGGTTTTACGTAACACCTATCTACTATTGTCGATGACCCTGATCTTCAGTGCTTTAACTGCTGGTCTATCAATGATGGCTAGTGTTAGCTTCGCTGTTTCTATGGGCTGTTCTTTCGGCGCTATGGCTTTGATCTGGTTTGTTTTACCGCGTGTTGCACAGTCTAGTGCTGGTATCGGTGTTGTTTTTGCAATCACAGGCCTACTGGGTTTTGGTCTAGGCCCAATGCTAAACGCCTATCTTCAGTTAGGTAATGGTGCAGAAATTATTGCAACGGCCTTAGGTGGCACTGGTGTGATCTTCCTTGCACTCTCTGGCTATGTACTAACTACCCGTCGTGACTTTAGTTTCATGGGTGGCTTTTTAGTCGTTGGTCTGGTTATCGCTGTAGTCGCTATGCTGGCTAACCTATTCCTAGCGATCCCAGCCTTATCACTGGCTATCTCAGCGGCCATCATTCTGATTATGAGTGGCTTAATCTTGTTTGATACCTCACGTATTATTCATGGCGGTGAGACTAACTACATCATGGCAACAGTGTCTTTATACTTGTCTATGTATAACATCTTCGTCAACTTGCTAGCTATTCTAGGCATGAGCAGCGACGACTAAACGCTATAGACAACATACTAAAAGCCCACCCTATTCTGGTGGGCTTTTTTTTGACTAGCGTTTTATAGAATGAGGTTTAAATTATGGATGGAATGAAAATCGCTTCGGCGATCTTTTTAGTCTTGATTCTAGTTTTTCTATTACCCAAAGCTAAGGGCATGCTCACAAATTCACCAAAGGCAGAAGCTGGTGACTGGCAGGCAGCCATTATCCCATTAGCTGGCGTGATCGGCTTTATCGCACTATTAATGTGGTTGGTTTAGACCTGAGTTCATTCACTAGCTAAAGTCAGACTGACTGTTATAGCCTCTTAGTCACGAAAGTTATCGAACTGCAGTGGTACACCAAAGTCGCCGTCACGCATCAAGGCGATGGCTTCTTGCAGATCATCCCGCTTTTTACCAGTCACTCGCACCTTCTCACCTTGAATCTGGCTTTGCACCTTGAGCTTGCCTTCTTTTAAGGCTTTTGTGATCTTCTTTGCAACGTCGCTATCGATGCCTTGCTTGATCGTTAAAGTTTGCGTTGCGCGTAGATTGGCCTCAACCAGCTTACCCTTCTCAACACAATTTAAATCGACACCACGTTTAGCCAGCTTCTGACCGATAATGTCGTAGATTTGCTTGATTTGAAACTCATGCTGAGCTTCCATCGTGACAACAGTATCCTTCAAACTAGCCTTGGCATCGCTGCCTTTAAAATCGAAGCGAGTACTGATCTCGCGGCTGGCTTGGTCTATCGCATTGGTAAGTTCGTGAAGATCGACTTCAGAGACAACGTCAAATGAGGGCACTATACTGCTCCAAAAATTAGCTAGGTTAATAACATGCAAAGTAATGTAATAATTTCTATCGGTAGTTTCAATAGCGCAATCGCAATCTTACTCAATGCCTTTGGCGCACATGGCTTAAAAGGTCAGTTAGAACCTCGTTGGCTTGAAGTCTTTGAGACCGCTTGCCGCTATCATTTATGGCACGGCATCGGACTCATCCTACTCGGTTTATTAGCACAACGTTTAACACAGACACGCTGCACATTGATTGCCAGCCTGATGTTAATCGGCATTACCCTTTTCAGTGGCAGCTTATATCTATTGAGCATCACACAGTTGACTTGGCTCGGCATGATTACACCCTTCGGAGGGCTAAGCTTTATCAGTGCTTGGTTACTACTAGGCTGGAGTATGCGACGGGCACTACAGCCCTGATCGATCACCCATTTACTTATAGGAGTTTTGCTTGTGAGCCTTGCTGCTCCTGACCTGGGATCTTTTGTAAGCGTACTTCTAGGGCATCACCGATACAGATAGGACCAGAAGATAGAATCTTTGCTGTCAGACCACCGTGTCCGCGTAGGGCATTGAACACACCCAGACCTAGTTGCTGTTCTAGTTTCTTACAAGGATGACACAGTCCGGTGATCTCCATTTGCACATCACTGATAACAACAACCTGTTTTAGCAAGGCATTTAGGTTGATCCCTGATATCACCAGATTACGTCGTAGATTAGCTGGTGTGACGTCAACTGCTGGCAAGAATGATTGCACCACAGCGAGATATTCAGATTGGATCAAAGTGACTTGCCGCTTACTGCCGCTATACCTACCAGCACGGTCTCCCTCTAGACCGGTCCCAGCTACAGCATTAGCCTGCATGACCTGCTTCATAGGCAGCCCTCGTGCAGGCCTTAAGCCAATCCATTCAACTCGCCCAATCTGGACAAAATTTCGTTTTAGCTGATCCATATTTAAGCCAAATCAAACCCATTGTAATTAATACTAATAATTAAATTTAATTAACTAGATCAACTACTTAGAGGCTATTTTATGTGAATTGCTTGTGTTGCCACAAAATCTCGCCTAAAGTAATTATGTCCCCAAAGCTCGTACGTAAGTACGGGTTTCTAAGCCCGCATGACCCAACCCATGTGGGCTTTTTTATGCTCAGAGTTTAGTGCTAGCTGAAACTAATTTGCAGTTAAACGATCGATGCCACGCATATAATGACGCAACACTTCGGGTACCGTAATACTGCCATCGGCATTTTGATAGTTTTCCAACACGGCCACTAAGGTCCGCCCTACCGCCAGCCCCGAACCATTCAAGCTATGCATTAATTGTGGCTTTTGATCTTGCTCGCGCCAACGCGCCTGCATCCGGCGGGTCTGAAAGTCAAGGAAGTTGCTACAAGAAGAAATTTCACGATAAGTCTCTTGCCCTGGTAACCAGACTTCAATGTCATAGGTCTTAGCCGCAGAGAAACCAAGGTCACCACCACATAAATTAACAACACGATATGGCAGCTCTAAGGCCTGCAATACGGCTTCCGCTTGGCCAACGATTTCCTCTAAGACCTCCCATGATTGTTCTGGGTGAACCAACTGCACCATCTCAACCTTTTCAAATTGATGTTGGCGAATCATGCCACGTGTGTCTTTACCATAAGAGCCAGCCTCTGAACGAAAACACGGAGTATGTGCAACATACTTCAACGGCAATTGTTCAGCCTTGGCTATTTGATCACGCCAGAGATTAGTGACCGGAACCTCAGCCGTTGGAATCAGGTAGTACTCACTGTCGCACTCTAGCGGAAACAGATCTTCCTTAAATTTAGGGAGCTGGCCAGTGCCACGCAGGCTATCGCTGTTGACAATAAAGGGTACATTGACCTCTTGATAGCCATGAGAGCGTGTGTGCATATCCAGCATCAACTGCGCTAAGGCCCGGTGTAAAGTAGCTAGGTCACCATGCACCACAGCAAAGCGTGAGCCAGTTAGTTTTGCTGCGGTTTCAAAATCCAGCAGACTCAATTTCTCGCCCAGTTCAACGTGGTCTTTAACCTCAAAATCGAACGACTTAGGTTCACCCCAGCGACGCACTTCTTCATTGTCACTCTCATCCTTGCCTACAGGCACAGATGCATGTGGCAGATTCGGTATGCCCAGTAAAATATCATTCAGCTGTGTCTGCACCAGCTGTAGTGCCTGTTCTTTTTCTTTTAAGTCACCGCCTAATTGATCAATCGCTTTTTTAAGCGGCTCAATATCCTCGCCACGGCCTTTTGCCATGCCAATCTCTTTCGACTTCTGATTACGCTGTTGCTGTAGCTCTTGTGTCTCAACTTGTAGCGTTTTGCGTTGTTCTTCGAGTTGATTAAACAGCGTCTGATCTAACGTATAGCCTTTTATTGCAAGGCGTTCAGCAGTTGTTTCAAGCTCATTACGTAATAATTTTGGATCTAACATAGCGTGTCAAAAGTTGTTTTAAATAGAAAAAGATTTAGCCAGCATAAGACCAGCCCCGGCGGCCATAATACAGACCACTACGCTGAGTACAACATTCAGCAGAGCGCTCAAGTATTCGCCTTCTAGAATGAGTTGCAGGCTATTGTATGAAAAAGTTGAAAATGTGGTAAAGCCACCTAACAAGCCCACCAATAAACTGGCACGTAACTCTGCTTGTAGATAGGACTGCTGCGTAAGCTGTAAGGCAATCAAACCAATCAAGAATGAGCCTAGTGCATTAATACTGAGCACACCGACTGGAAAACCACCTGCATACCACTGATCGACCCGTGTCACCATGAGGTAACGTAGTACAGAACCTAGGCCACCACCTAATGCAATCCAGATCAACAGCATACAAGTCCTACGCTTCGTTTATAATAAGTGAACATGACGAATTTTAACGCCTAATGACACATTCTACCCAGATTTCCGAGCTGTTCGCAGATTGTTTACCGCGAAATAACATTCTAAGCACGACAGAAACTATGAAACCATACGAATGTGATGGTTATACCGCCTATAAAACCTTACCTCTAGCAGTATTAATGCCAGAGGATCGAGAGCAAATCATCGCCTGTGTGCGACGTTGCCGCGAACAGAACATCCCGATCGTGACGCGTGGCGCTGGCACTGGTTTATCTGGGGGTGCCCATCCTATTGCACAGGGCGTGCTTTTAAATCTGAGTAAACTCAACCGCATCCTAGAGATCAATCCCACTCAAGGCTATGCACGGGTAGAACCCGGCGTACGCAATGCCGCTATTTCGGAGGCAGCAAAACCATTCGATCTCTACTATGCCCCTGACCCATCCTCACAAATCGCCTGCACCATCGGCGGCAATATCGCAGAGAATTCAGGCGGCGTACATTGTTTAAAATACGGTCTAACCGTACACAATGTCATGGAGCTGACCTTCTTGAGCAGTGATGCCGAGATAATCACCATCGGTAGTCATCATTTCGAACAGGCTGGCTATGATCTGCTGGCCTTACTGAATGGCTCTGAAGGCATGCTCGGCATCGTATTAGAAGCAAAATTACGCCTATTGACGATGCCACCACAGAAACAGGTCTTGATGGCCGCCTTTACGCGCATCGAAGACGCTGGTAATGCTGTCGCTGATATTATTGCCAAAGGGGTTATCCCTGCAGGTCTTGAAATGATGGATCAAGCCGTGATCCAAGCGACTGAGAATTTTTGTCAGCCCGGTTACCCAGTAGACGCCGCTGCCATACTATTGTGTGAGTTGGACGGTCATAGCGAGGCCTTGCACAGCGACTTGAAGAAAGTAGAACAGGCCTGCTTAGACAATGCCGCCACATCCACCCAACTGGCTGAAAGTGAAGCTGAGCAAGCACTGCTGTGGAAAGGTCGCAAGGCCGCCTTCCCTGCCATCGGCCAACTGGCACCTGACTATCTATGTATGGACGGCACGATTCCACGTAAACATTTAGCCAAAGTACTCGCTGCCATCAATCAATTTTCCAAGGACCATGGCCTAGCCGTAGCTAATGTCTTTCATGCCGGTGACGGCAATCTGCATCCCTTAATTATGTATGACGCTAATCGCAAAGGTGATTTAGAAAAAGCCGAAGCCATCGGCGCTAAGATTCTAGAACTCTGCGTTGCCGTTGGTGGGACTATTACCGGTGAACATGGTGTTGGCATCGAAAAGCTTAATCAGATGTGTGTGCAGTTTAATCAACACGAGCTAGAACAGTTCATGGCAATTAAGGCAGCCTTTGATGAAACTAGTTTATTGAATCCAGGTAAAGCGATACCAACCTTGCAACGTTGTGCAGAATTTGGCGCGATGCATGTGCATGGCGGTGAATTGCCATTTAAAGATTTACCACGCTTTTAGCGCCAGTATTATTTATGGATACCCTTACTAACGCACTCGTCGAACAAATCAGCCAGGCCTATCATGATGGCAGCGCATTGCGCATCCGTGGTGGTGACACTAAAGCCTTCTATGCACGAGACATCATCGCAGATGATCTCCAGCTGAATACACTACAAGGCATTGTTGATTATGAACCGACCGAGCTCTATATCACTGCCTATGCAGGGACACCCCTGAAAGTACTGAAGCAGGCATTAGCTGAAAAACAACAGATGTTTGCGTTTGAACCGCCTGCCTATGGTGATGCTGCGACGCTTGGTGGCACCGTAGCCTGTGCCCTATCTGGTCCTGCTAGAGCTTATCGTGGTGGCTTACGTGATAGCGTATTAGGTGCTGAGATTATCAATGGTAGAGGCCAAGCCCTGCGCTTTGGTGGCCAAGTAATGAAAAACGTAGCCGGTTATGACGCCGCCCGTCTGATGTCAGGTGCCTTTGGCACATTGGGTGTGATGACTAAGATATCATTACGCGTTATGCCTCAACCTGAAGCTGAATTAACCCTTTGCTTTGAGGCCAGTCTAGAAGACCTACAACGCTGGGAGCCTGATTGGCGCCGACGCTCTTTACCGTTAAGTGCTAGCTACCTAGAAAATGGCAAACTGTATGCCCGCTTTTCCGGTAACAGTGATTTCCTAAGCAAATTAAGACATCAGTTAGGTGCTGAGAAAGTGAACCAGGCCGAAGCCTTTTGGCAATCCGTCTGTGAACAGAAACGCGATAGCTTTACTCAGGCTAAGGCCCTTTGGCGTATTAACCTAGCCGCCGACCAAGCTGATTTGGGCTTACCTGCAAAGACACTGTATGAATGGGGTGGTGCACTACGTTGGTATGCACAAAATGATGATGACTCACTAAGCGCGACAGAGCTTGCCGACATTGTGCAGAAACAAGGTGGTCAACTACAGTTATTCCGTGGTGATAAAACACAGACTAACGAGCCTATGGGCAACTTAGAGCCTGCTCTGCAGCAATTACACCATCGCCTCAAACTCGCTTTTGATCCGAAAAAAATATTAAACCCAGCCCGCCTGTATTCATGGTGTTAAACAATGCAGACTAATTTTAGCGACTCATTTCTAGCCACTGACAAAGGCAGCAGGGTTAATGACATCCTCCGTAAATGCGTGCATTGTGGCTTTTGCAATGCCACCTGTCCGACGCATCAGGTCACAGGTAATGAACTGGATGGTCCACGTGGTCGCATCTATCTAATTAAAGAAGCACTAGAAGATCAAGCGGTCAGCAATGCTAGTTTGCAACACATTGATAGCTGCCTGTCCTGTCTCAATTGCGAGACCACCTGCCCGTCGGGTGTTGAGTATCGTGAGTTAATTGATTTTGGAAAACAGACTTTATTACAACGCGTACCCCGAAAATGGTGGCCTAGAACACTACGTCATCTACTCTGCTTTGTTTTCACTCGACCGCGATTATTACACCCCTTCTATTGGCTTGCGCGCAATCTAAAACTGACTCCAAACGTTACTGTAAAAACCTCTTATAAGAGCACAGCAGAAACAAAGAACCCTGAATACCTCATATTAAAAGGCTGTGTGCAGTCAGTTGCCGCACCAGGTATTGCTGAGAAACTTCAGCAGCTTTTAGCACGCGCGGATATCAGCAGCCACCTTGATAGCTATAACCATTGCTGTGGTGCCATTGAATATCACAATGATGCCGAGGAAAAATCCTTAGATCGGATCAAGAAAAATATCGATAGTTGGCATACGCAGATCGAAAACGGTTGCAAAGCTATTATCATGACTGCCAGTGGCTGTGGCGCGATGCTGCAGGAATATCCTCGATTGCTTGCCCATGATGAGCACTATGCTGAAAAAGCAAAACGAGTAGCAGAACATAGCTTAGATGCATCAGAAGTCTTAAGCCGGCTACCCCTACGCAAAAGCCAGCCCACGCTAAACCATATTGTATTTCATCCACCCTGCACCTTGCAGCATGCACAACAGTTAGATCATCATGCCGAGGAGATACTGACTCGTGCAGGCTATCAGTTACAACCCTTTACAGACCGCCATCTATGCTGTGGATCAGCTGGGACCTATTCGATACTACACACTGAGATGGCTAACAAACTGCGACAAGACAAGTTAGAAAAACTAGAAGAAGTACCCGTCGAGTTGATTGCGAGTGCCAATATCGGCTGTATGCTGCACCTACAAAAAGGCACTCAAACGCCTGTAAGGCATTGGTTGGAATTGGTCGAACTAGACCACTAATAAACACTTTTAAAGGCACTTTAAGACCATGCATCCAGAGCATATTATATCAACGATCTTTTTGATCTTTACCGGCGCCGCAGTATTGGCAACCGTCGCCTTATATGCTCGCCAGACCTTGCTAGTGGCCTACATAGCCATTGGCCTTATCCTTGGGCAATCGGGCTTTAATCTGATCGCTGATGCCGGCTTTCTACAACAAATCTCTGATATCGGCATCATGTTCTTGCTGTTTTTATTAGGTCTTAATCTAAACCCAAATAAGCTAATTCATTTGCTCAAGAGCTCAACCATCTTAGTTGTTGCAAGCTCATTACTATTTGCTGGCTTTGGTTATTTGATTGCCATTAGTTTTGGTTTTAGTTCGACTGAATCATTAGTTATTGCTGCCAGTAGCATCTTCTCTAGCACCATCATTGGTTTGAAATTACTACCGACCACAGTACTGCATCACCGCCATACCGGTGAGATCATTATTAGTATTTTATTACTGCAAGATTTGATTGCGATCGGACTATTGATGTTCTTACATACACAAGGACAAGTTAACGCGAATGATCCTAGCGCACAGCAGCACTTACTGACCTTATTAATCTCATTCCCAACCATTATTTTAGTGGCCTATCTATCTGAAAAATATATCTTACAAAGGCTGTTCCTACGCTTTGATAGCATCTTAGAATATGTTTTTCTATTAGCTATTGCCTGGTGCTTGGGGCTGGCCGAACTGGCCACTCTTATGGGGCTTTCGCATGAGATTGGCGCATTTATCGCAGGTGTAGCTATTGCTAGTGGGCCTATCTCAAAGTTCATCGCCGAGAGTTTGAAACCATTGCGCGATTTCTTCCTGATTATCTTCTTTTTCACTATTGGTGCTAGCTTCGACATCAGTCAGCTGGGTGACATTCTTATCCCAGGCATTATCTTGGCCGTGTTTGCACTTGCCCTTAAACCTATTATCTTTAAAAAGTTATTACAGCTATCGGGTGAAGATACAGCGGTTGCTACCGAGGTTGGCTTTCGAGTTGGACAACTCAGTGAGTTTTCTATTCTATTGGGGGCGCTTGCACTGCAGGTTGGTGTTATTAGCCAGTCGGCATCACAGTTGATTCAGCTAGCGACCCTACTGACTTTCATCGTCTCTTCATATTTGATCGTATTTCGTTACCCAACACCTATCGCAACATCAGATCATCTACGTAGGGATTGATTTGCGCCGTAATTTACGGCTGTGATCGACTACCAAGAATATTCAATATTAGCGCTGAGGATATTAATCAGGGTAAAGCCTGTGTGTAACGATAGGTTCCGATCAAGATCATATTCAAAGCCATGATAGAGATAAGGAGCAAAACCAACACCTGTCTTGTCACCAATGCTTTTATAAACTTTATTGTCGCCGCAGTCGTTAAAGATATCACTGGGGCCATCACCAACATAGGCATACACACCATTAAAAGATAGCCTATCGCTGAAATGCCTCCAATGCTTTCTGGCACCTAGAACCAAACAACGCTTCCCGCCACTGTGAATTAAACTTCCGATAATCGCATCATCAAAGAAATCCTCTTCTGGTAACGCCATCGAAAACAAACTGAGTTGATTAGAAAAGCCTTCAACCGTGCTATCGGAGCTACTCAGCAGGTGATGAACAAATGATAGACCATGCACACCGTATCGATTAGAGCCGTTTAAAGTAGGATCTTGGGCGTAAATAGAGGTAGAGATTGTCAATAACGACAGGCAAAGCAGTTGGTTTCGAAGATTCATTAAAGGGGCACAATTAATAGTTAAGTAATAATACCTTTTTAGTGCCCTTAATCCAACAGACAGCGGTATAAATTCAGCACAAGGCTACAGCCTTAAACATTTGTTACAACCCCACAGACTGGCTATACAAACGAGTGAATCAACAATCCCAGCACTGCGCTGATCATAATAACCATCATGATATTCAGCTTGAAGTAAAACAGTCCTAACATCGCCACAACACTAATAGCTAAAGATGGTAAGTCGATCGCCTCACCAAAACCTTGTGGCCACAGCATATGATAAGCAAAGAAGACCGCTAGATTCAAAATCACACCGACGACAGCTGCTGTAATCGCCGTCAGAGGCGCCGTAAATTTGAGATTGCCATGGGTGGTCTCAATAAATGGGCCACCGGCAAAGATGAAGACAAACGATGGCACAAAGGTAAACCACGTCACCAGCGAGGCAGCCACCGCACCTGCAAGAAATAACTGATCTGGGCCAAATAACTCATTCACATAGCCACCAATAAAACCGACGAAGGCCACCACCATAATCAAGGGCCCTGGTGTGGTTTCACCCAGCGCCAAGCCATCCATCATCTGTTGTGGTGTAGCCCAGCCGTAATGAGTCGCTGCCCCTTGATAAATGTAAGGTAACACTGCGTAGGCGCCACCGAATGTCACTAAAGCCGCTTTTGTGAAGAACCAGGCCATCTGAGTCAAGGTATGCTCCCAACCATAGATGAAATGCAGTAGGCCAATTGGAATCAGCCACAATAGGAAACCAATAGCAAAAGCTAGGACCAATTTTGAAACACTGAACTGAGCATGCTGAGGCAACACGCTATGGTCATCAATAATCGCCGGCAATTTCGACTCTGTGGCCTTTCCATGCCCAGCCTTTGCAGAAAATTGATGCGGCCATAAACGCCCACCAAAGAAACCAATAAGACCAGCAAGCAGGACGATTAAAGGGAACGGTAACTTGAGCCAAAAGATCGCTAGAAATGCGCCGACTGCGATGCCGAACAAGACGCCATTACTGATCGCACGTGAACCGATACGATACGCAGCAAACAAGATGATAGCGGTTACTGCTGGCTTGATACCATAGAACACACCCATGACCAGTGGTACATCGCCATAAGCAATATAGACCCAAGACAGGCCAATCAATATAAATAAGGAAGGCAGTACAAACAACGCACCAGCGATAATGCCACCCCAACCCCTGTGCATTAACCAACCAATATAGGTCGCCAGCTGTTGCGCCTCAGGCCCCGGCAACAACATGCAGTAATTCAATGCATGTAAGAATCTACTCTCTGAAATCCAGCGCCGTTTTTCGACCAACTCTTGGTGCATGATGGCAATTTGTCCGGCAGGACCACCAAAGCTAATAAAGCCTAGCTTCAACCAAAATAGAATAGCGTCAGTAAAAGGGATTTGGTCAGTGCTTACTGCCTCTGCAAGCTCTTTCAGTGTCTTGTTATCACTCATAGGAGGACCTGCTTTTAGGCCTAAGCCTATGAATTAATCGACACCAAGTATGAGGCTAGAAGATCTTATTGAGTCAAATCAGGTTTTCTATACGGCAAATTACCCTAATATTATTCATAGGTGCATAGATAAGCCGTTGCCCGCATCACCTTAACATCAAAGCTGGCATTGGCCACCACTTCAAACTGATCACCATGCGTGTATGGCTTAAACTCATCCTGTCCTGGCAGCTTAGCCCATAACTCACCATCAATAATCGTCATACGTTCATACTGACTGGTAGAAAAAGTATAGTCACCTGCTTCCATCACGCCGACTGTGGTTGCCAAGGATTCACCTTGATAGGCAATTGAAAGGACTTGATCATCAAAATACGCATTCACTTTAAGCATTACATACTCCTGCAATCTGAATAGAGAAAATTGACCCATATTATAAGGTGAATAGTCATCGAAGAATAAAAACCCACAGATACAAAAACGCCCACTATAAGTGGGCGTTTTTATCTGAACTACTGGCTTTTAAAAAAAGCCAATAACTACACCTTAACGTGTGGTCAAAATAGCCTGAAATGGATCCGCACCCATTTTCACCATCGTGCCTACACCACCGTTACTGCCTGCATCAACACTCACTGCATCGGTCAATTTAAAACTCAAAGTGAATTGAGTTGTCGGTGTTACTACCAATGCCGTTGTAAGATCAACCACCCAGAGTATTCGACTAGCATTCGCACAGCTTGTCGCATCAGTAATGCCATTATTTTGAAGCAATCTACCAGAGGCCGTGCCGTTACTCATAGTGAATCCAGTATCTACTATACTGAAGCCAGCACCGCAATTTTCACCCATAGTATCAATAACCTCATACGAAACTACCGGATTAGCACTATCCGCCGAACCACAATCTAACGCAGGACTAATAGGGTCAGATATAGCTACAACCCCATGAGCTTCATGCGTATAACCATCACCACTCATAGCTGTAGTTATGCCATTAGTCCAGCAGCTAGTACCAGTACCATTAGAGCCTACAAGCTGCTCTGAAAAAGTTTCAGTGTGCGTAATGCCTAGCTTATTGGATAAAACTCCCACCATGTAGCCATAGCTTCCTGGAGCGATTTCAAACTCACCAGTAGCCAAGGCTGATTCTGCCGGATATGAAATCGTATGTTGCACACCATTAACTGCATTACTGTTTAGCATGAACTGACAACTCGACAGATCATTGGTCGATGGATCTTCAGTACAAATACCTAATTTATAAAAGTTCACGGTATATGCATCAGGGATTGCCGGACAAGCATCACCCATACCGTAAGTACTATCTTTCAGTATCGCAGGCGGACTACCTACACCGTCATTATCAGTGACAACAGCGCCGTTAATGTCACGCACACAGGTCGCACTTGCAGTTGATATGAGCAGCATCAACACAGCAGGCACAAAAACAACAGACTTAAATTTAATACTCATATTAGAAACCCCTCACGATGACTGAGCCACCTGCTTTCTTTTGCTTATAGATAATGTTTTCACGACGAACCTTCTCGAATCGCTTATCAACCATG